>Ga0308417_1001639_pt1 | contig 15232 bp, 10 predicted proteins | sample HotsprSampleOS65_FD_203528 | JGI IMG/M metagenome (GOLD analysis project Ga0308417, IMG submission 203528) | Hot spring phototrophic mat microbial communities from Octopus Spring, Yellowstone National Park, Wyoming, United States - 20090730_OS65 ... | reverse complement strand
AGGCGAAGTGGACGATGCCGTCCCAGTCCTGAAACGCGGCGAAGGCCGCCAGCGCGGGATCGATTTCGGCGCCCTGGCGGTTGGGCCACGGTTGATTGTACTCGCTCACGGTGTAAGGCAGGCCGAAAGCACGCGCCACAGCCATGTTCAGGAAAGCCTGGAGGCCGGCGCCCACGGCGGAGCTGTCGCGGATGCGCCAGTCGCGCCCGTCCCAGGCCACGTTCGGGAAGTTGTAGTGGTCCACGTAAAAATGGTTGTCCAGGTAGTCGAGATCGCGATGGGAGTCCAGGTTCAACAAGCCGCCGTAACTCATCTGGGTTCCGGTGATGGGGACCAGCTCGTCGGTGGCGGCGCGCACCGCATCGCGGATGGCGTTGAGGTAACGCCGATCGGCCTCGATCAGGAACTCGAGGTAATCGTTGACGCGCGGCTCAACGGCGATTTCCTGATCGCCCACCAGCGCCACCTTGCCTTCTTCGATGCTCTGCCCTTCGGCCAGCGAATGCCGTCCGGCCCGTTTCAGGCCGGCGTTGCGGACGTACACCGTCGTGCCTGCAAACCGCTCGATGGACAGGCCGAACCGACCGTTGCCCTGCATGGGGAACGTGGCCGTGAACACCATCTGGTAGCGCCGCCATTGCGCGCCGACCGAGATGTTGATCCCGCGCTGGGTTCGCCACGGGCTGACGTCGAGCTTTACGTCCCAGTACACCGTGCGCTGTTCGCCCGCGGGCAAGTCGGCCCGCATTTCGACCTCAGCCAGGTACGGCGCGCCCTCCTCGACGGAGAAGCCAGTCTGCTTGAGAATGACCCAGTTGCCGCCGGCGGCCACGTAAACACGGACAGCGGGCACGCCATCGGCTTCGATCGGTTCGGGCGGCTCGCCCCGCGCCGGCGCGTGGTTCTCGATTTTCCATTGACCGGGCAACAACGGCTCTCCGTCCGGCTCGCCAGGTCCCCAGGCCGCGCGCAACGCCTCAGTCGTGCCGTAGCGCTCGCGCAAGAAGTCGTTCCATTGCCGTTCGAGCTCGACCCGATAGTCACCGGCCAGAGCATTTCCCAGGTTCCCCGTCTGCCAGTCGCGCACCAACGAGCTTTCGTTGTTGATTTCGACCATGGCCAGCACCGGGTCGCCGCGCAATCCCAGCCTCTCCAGCAACCCGCGAGCGTACTCGGCTTGCAGCTCGACCATGCGCGGCCAGAAGATATGCAGCGGCTTGCTATGGGTCGGGAAAGCCGGATGTGCGGGGACGCCGTCCACCGCGGGACGGTACTGATAACCCACATGCAGGTTGACGTTGACGTAGATGCCCTCGGCCTTGAGCGCATCCAGGAAAGCGCGCAGCCGCCGCAGCGACACCGGGTTCCATGAGGGATAGGGCCCCCGCGTCAGCGTGCTGCCGGCGTTGTCGGGGTTGGAATCCGGCTGGCTGTCCATGTGGTGCAGCCGCACCAGATTCACGCCCAACTTCCGCAACCGGCGCGCGATGCGCACCGCGTCCCGCTCTTCGGGGAAGTTGGCGCCGAAGCACAGATTCAGGCCGAAGAAGCGGACGCGTTCGTCATCGGCTGTATTGGGCGTCAGGTCGGCGCCGACCCGGTAGAAGCCCCCGTCGCGCACGAACACGCGGTCGGCGAGCTCCAAGGGGCGATTCAGGTGGCTGAAGTCGGGGGCACCGGCCAGTTCATCCTGCTCGATGCCGAACGGATAATAGCGTGACTGAGCGGCCAGAACACTGGCCAGCATGAAGCCTGCCGGCAAGAAACGCAAACCTAACACCGGATCTATTATGCCGCGGACCGGCGACGCCCGCGCGGTCCTGCGCAGCCGCCCCGAAACTACCCGCAAGAACCGGTTCCGCGATTTTCATCGAAGAGAACTGCCGGCTCAGCCGGCCATCACCCGCGACATGACTTTGAGGCCGGCCTCCATCACCTTCCAAGGGGCGCCGGCGTGGAAGGGCTCGCCGGCGCCGAACCGCCACGGAAGGTAAAGTCCCAGCAGCTTCTTGCCGAGCCGCCAGACCGGCGAGGAACCCACGCGGTACAGCGAGTCATCCTCGGCCCGCACCTTGACGGGACGAGCCTGGTCGCCCGTCAACGCCAGCGGCACCTGCGCGAAGGTGGCTTTGTCGAACTGTTCCATCACGCACATGCTGACCGGATCGAAGCAGAGCGAGGCGTTCTTGCCCAGGATGCTCGCGGCCAGGTGCTCGGCGGCCGCGTCGGCCTGAAGGAACGCCAGAAAAGCTTGCTTGATGGGAAAGTCCCCGGCATCCCCGACGGCGTAAATCTCGGGATGCCCTACGACCTGCCGGGTCGCCAGCTCCGTGCGCAGGAACCCCCGATCGTCGGCGGGTAGCCCGGGAAACGGCGTCGAAGCCACATAGGGCGGGAAGGAGATCAGCAGGTCATAAGGCAGCCGCCGGCCGTTCTGGTACACTACCTCGTCCTTCTCCACGCGCACGACGACGTGCTCCTTGTAGCCGGGGATGCCGCGGCGGTCGAATTCGCCGCTGACGACCTGGTCCAGCCGCGGGCCGAAAGCCTGGATGTAGCCTGCCTCGTATGTGGACCAGGTGATCTGCACCTGGTGACGCACCTTGTTGCGGCGCAGCCAGGTCTCCAACATCAACACCATTTCATACAGCGGACCCGAGCATTTGTTGTTGGGCGGAACCAGGAACAGGACCTGCCGGCGCCGGCCTTGCTGAGCGTCGGCCAGCAACTGCTGGAACGCGCGGCCGAGCCGGAGCATGTCCTCCACCGACCAGATCGTGAGAGCACGCTCGCCCAGGCCCGGGATCTCCTCCGGCCGCATCCCGGCGCCCGTGGCCACGATCAGGTAGTCATAACTCAACGTGCGTCCGTCGACTACCACTTGCCTGGCCCCGGGGTTGATCTCCCGGGCGGCCCCCCGGACCAGCTCGATGTCCCTGCGCCGCGCGGGACGGTCCAAGGGAATTTTCAGCCTCTCAGGATCGAGACCGAACGGAACGTAAATCGTGTTCGGTTTGAACAGAAACCAGTCCTTATCCGACACCAGTGTGAGCCTGGCCCTGTCCCCCAGCCTCATGCGGAGATAGAATGCAGCTTCCAAGCCTGCAAACCCGCCTCCGATCACGACGACGTGCGGCCGCGCCGTACCCGACATGCGAAGCACCTCCGTCCCAGTTGTTGAACTTCTCACCCATTGAGGATGCAGCTCTCCGGAAAAAGTGACAGGGAGGAGGTCCGCGTCGGAGAACCGCGGTCGCAATCCGCGATGATTCGCAGGAGTTTTGCACCCCACCGGGACTCGTCCGCCACCTTGTTCGGACTGCTCGGGGCGCCGGCCGGTTGCCCTCGGCCCTGGCATGCCGCCCAAAGCGCGGCCATCCGCAAAAGGCGCCAGCCGTTCACCGGAGCGGTGATCCGCCGGGCGCTGCGGCCGGCCTGAGGGAGCCGTGTCGGGCCCCGTTCAATGGCGGAAATCGCCGGCTGGATGCGGAATTCACGCCATTCGGATCTTAAGAGCTTCGCCACCGGGCCTGCTGCGTGTAAGATTGATAAGAAGACTCAGGCTGGCAGGCCGCGCCTCTTCGCGGACCTGGGCGTCCGGCGCGGCGTGGATGCACGGAGCGGAACGATGGGCATCAACATAGGCTTGGACATCGGCGCGATCAGCCTCAAGTTGGCTGCGCTGGGCGAGGCCGAAGACCGGGGGACGCTGGAGGCGCTGTGCACCGCGCGTCCTGCCTTTCGCTTCCTGAATTGGGAATCTCCTTCCGGGCCGCGCCCGCTGGTGATTTCCGAGTACCGCCGCATCGCGGGCAGCCCCATCCAGGCCACGTACGATCTGCTCCAAGAGTTTTACGAACTGGTACCGGAGCGGCGGATCGAAGGTCTGCGCGTGACCGGCTCCGGCAGCCGGACGATCGCCCGCATTCTCGGCATCTACTTCGAGAATGAATTCAAAGCCATCGCGCGCATGATGAGCGCGTTTTATCCCGAGGTGCGGACCATTTTCGAGCTGGGGGGCGAGAGCGCCAAGTACATTCGGCTGGAGCCGCAGGCTGAAACGGGACGTCTCGGGATCGTGGACTACGACCGCAGCGGCGAGTGCGCCGCCGGCACCGGGTCCTTCCTGGACCAGCAGGCCTCGCGCCTGAACTATTCCGTCGAAGAGATCGGAGAGGTGGCCTGCACGGCAAGCTGTGCCGCCCGCATCGCCGGCCGTTGCTCGGTCTTCGCCAAGTCCGACATGATCCACGCCCAGCAGAAGGGGTACAAGCCGGAGGAGATTCTGCGAGGCCTGTGCGACGCTGTGGCGCGCAACTTCAAGGCGGCGGTGGTCAAGGGGCGCAAGCTGACGCCGCCGGTGGCCCTGATCGGCGCGGTTTCGCAAAACATCGCCATCACGCGGGCGCTGCGCGAGGTCTTCCATCTGGGCCAGAGCGATCTGTTCGTTCCCGAACTGTACGCCTGGTGCGGCGCCATCGGCACCGCCATGCTGGAGGCCGAGGAAACGCGCAAACGGTCGTTCGCCGAAATCCACAAGCTGGCGCAGCACGAGAGCGAGACCCAGCCGCACGACACGCGCCCGCTCTCCATGGAGAACGTGGTTCTGCTGCGCGATCGCGTAGTGCCGTACTCGCCGCCGCCGGGCGACGGCCCCATCCCGGCCTACCTGGGCATTGACATCGGCTCGGTCTCCACCAACGTCGTCGTGATTGACGAGCACGGGGCCCTGATCCACGAGGTGTATCTGCGCACGGCAGGCCGCCCCATCGAGGCCGTGCAGCAGGGCCTGGCCGAGGTGGATCGCCTCTGGGGCCACCGCCTCAAGATCCTGGGCGCCGGCACCACGGGCTCCGGCCGCGAGTTGATCGCGGAAGTCGTTGGGGCGGACGTGGTCAACGACGAAATCACGGCGCACAAGACGGGGGCGCTGCACGTGGCGGAGACCCTCGGCCTGCCGCCGGTGGATACGATCTTCGAAATCGGCGGGCAGGACTCCAAGTTCATCTCGATCGAGAACGGTGTCGTGGTGGACTTCGCCATGAACGAGGCCTGCGCCGCGGGCACGGGATCCTTCCTGGAAGAGCAGGCCGAGAAACTGGGCATCTCGATCAAGGGAGAATTCGCGCGCCTGGCGCTTTCCGCCCCTGCCCCCACGCGCCTGGGCGAACGCTGCACCGTGTTCATGGAACGCGACGTCACCAGTTGGCTGCATAAGGGCGAAAGCGTGCCCAACCTTGTAGCGGGGCTGGCCTATTCCATCGCCCTGAACTATCTCAACAGGGTCGTGCACGGGCGCAGGATCGGCGAGGTGATTTATTTCCAGGGCGGCACCGCTTACAACGACGCGGTGGCCGCCGCCTTCGCCTGCCTGCTGGGCAAGACGATCACGGTGCCGCCGCACAACGGCGTCATCGGCGCGATCGGCATGGCCCTGATCGCGCGGCAGTGGCACCGCGCCACGGGCGCCGCCACGCGCTTCCGCGGCTACGATCTGAGCCGCCTGAAGATGACCACGCGCGATTTCGTCTGCCAGGCCTGCTCGAATCTTTGCGAAATGAAAGAGTTCACCATCGAGGGCCACAAGAGTTACTGGGGCGACAAGTGCTCGGACCGCTTCCGCAAGCCCTCGGTGACGGGGCGCAAGCCGGTGATCGAGGACCTGTTCGCCTACCGGGAGAAACTGATCGAGGAGATCACCGGGCGGTCGCTGAACGCTGCCCCGCCTCGCGGCGGCGGCAAGCTCGTGGTCGGGTTGCCGCGCGCCATGTCCATGCTCGATCAGTACCCGTTCTGGCACCGCTACTTCACTGAGGCCGGTATGGAAGTGGCCCTTTCGCCGCCCACCGATCCCAGGATCGCGGCTGCGGGCGTCGAGCTGGCCATCGCGCAGCCCTGCTACCCCATCCAGATCGCTCACGGGCACGTGCAGGCGCTGCTCGACATGGGCGTGGATTACGTTCTGCTGCTCAACGCCCTCGACGCCGAGTCCCACCCCGACTACCCCTGCATTGCGCATTACTGCCCGTGGAACCAGACCCTGCCCTGGGTGATTTGCTCGGCGCCGCAACTGGAACCGCACCGGCACAAGTTCCTTATTCCGACCATCCACTTCCAGCTCGGGCGCGACTACGTCAAGCGCGCCATGGCGGAGTGCGTGCACAAGCTGGGCGTGAGCCGGCGCGCCAGCGACCGGGCGGTGGATGCCGCCTACGCCGCGCAGCGCGAGTTTCAACAGCGCCTTCTCGAAGCCGGCCGGCGCGCCCTGGATACGCTCGTCCGCACCGGCGACCCGGGGATCATCATCGTCGGCCGCTCGTACAACATCTACGATCGCAACGTAAATTGCGACGTACCCCGCAAGTTACGGCATCGTTACGGCGCCAACGTCATCCCCATTGATTTCCTGGTCACCGGCCGCGAATTCATCGGCGATCTGCATCCCAACATGTACTGGACCTCGGGACAAAAAATTCTGGCCGCAGCGCGGCTGGCCCGTGAGCATCCCAACCTCCACGTCATTTATATTTCGAATTTCAAGTGCGGTCCCGATTCCTACATCAAGCACTTCACCCGCGACGCCGCCGGCTCGCCCTATCTGGTTCTCCAGTTCGACGGCCACGGCAACGACGCCGGCTACATGACGCGTTGCGAAGCGTATCTGGATAGCAAGGGGATTCTGCGATGCTACAAGGCAGCGGAACCGCGAGCGCTGTCAGCGACCGTACAGTAAACGAGGCCGCCGGCGCGGAGCGCATACCCAAAGGCCTGCGCGGCAAACGCATTTACATTCCGCCCATGGCGTATGGCAGCGGGCGGGCTTTTGCCTCGGTTTTCCGCGCCCTCGGTCTGGACGCCGATATTACTCCGCCGTCGGATCATCTTACCCGGGAGCTGGGGGCGCGTTATACCTCGGGGGATGAATGTTACCCCGCCAAAGTTACCGTGGGCGACTTCATGAAGGTGCTCCAGCAGCCGGGCGTGGAGCCGTCCCGCGTGGTGCTGTTCATGCCCACGGCCGACGGTCCCTGCCGCTTCGGCCAGTACGCTCCCTACTTGCAGCGCCTGCTGGCCGCGGCCGGCTTCCCTGAGACCGAAGTCCTCTCGCCCACTTCCGCCAATGCCTACGCCGGCCTAGGCGAACTGGCCCGCCCCTTCATCCGCACCGGCTGGCGCGCCTTGCTGGCCGCCGACATCCTGCAAAAGCTGCTGCTCATGCACCGCCCGCATGAGGTCGTCCCCGGACAGACCGAGCAGGTTTACGAAGAGTGCCTCGACGACCTCTGCCGCACCATCGAGCAAGCGCCGCTCGATCCCCAGCCCCAGCTCCGCGCCATACGCGAGTCCCTGATCCGGGCACGGGACCGCTTCCGCGCGCTGCCCATCCGCCGCGATCCTGCCACCCCGCTGATCGGCATCGTGGGCGAGATCTTCTGCCGCCTGCATACGTTCTCCAACGAGAACCTGGTCGCCCGGCTGGAAAGTTACGGGGCCGAAGCCTGGCTCTCGGATATTACCGAGTGGGTCTGGTACACCAACGCCGAGCAGTTCCGCAAACTCAGACTCACCGGGCGACAACTCTCCAAAGACGCCCTGGCCGCCTGGATCCGCAAATACATCCAGCAGCGCGACGAAAAAGCCCTGCTCGAGCCGTTCCGCGAGGACTTCGCCGGCTACGAGGAGCCGCATATCCACGAAGTGCTGGATTACGCGCGCCCGTATCTGCCGCCCGGAGGCGCCATGGGCGAAATGGTGCTCAACGTGGGCAAGGCGATTTATTTGGCCCACAGAGGAGTGGACGGCATCATAGACATCAGCCCGTTCACGTGCATGAACGGCATCGTCAGCGAGGCCATCTATCCTCGTATCAGCCGCGACCTGGGCGGCATCCCGATCCGCAACTTTTACTTCGACGGGACCCAGTCGGACCTGGATCGCGACCTGGGCGTCTACCTGGAGTTAGCCCGCAGTTATCAGCGCCGCAAGCGATTCCGTCGTCCCGCCGGGCGTTGAAGCGCCGCCTGCGGCGGGGACGCCCGAGGAGTATCATGAAGTGCGACATGAGAGTCGCGCTCCTGCTGCTGACTTCGATCGCCCTGGCCCAGCTTCCCGATCGTGCGCCGCTGCCCGATGAATGGGGTTACCGGCCCGCAGACGGCGCCGTCGTCCCGCTGAATCCGCCCTCCCTCAGTTGGGTTCACGAGGCGGGCGCGCTTTCCTATCAGATCCAGTGGGCAGCCAACCCTGAGTTCCAGCAAGCCACGCAAGTGGACGGCATTCCGTGGAGCGTCTACACTCACCACAGTCCGCTGGCCTCCGGCCAGTACTGGTGGCGTTACCGCATCCTGGGCAAGGACGGCAAGCCTTCGCCGTGGAGCCGGGCTCGCTCCTTCACCGTTCCTCCCTCCGCGGTAGTCTTTCCGCAGCCTCCGCTGGAAGAACTCAAGCGCCGCGTGCCCAAAAGCCACCCACGCCTGTTCGTGACCTCGGACGATTTGCCGCGCTTGCGCGAGTGGGCCCGCGACGGCGGCCGGGCGGCCTATGAAAGGCTGATCGCGCGCGCCGAACAGTTGCACAACGCTGAACCGACGCCTGAGCCCGCGGTGCGCGCCAGCGCCGCCGATCCCGCCACGCGCCAGTTCTGGTGGTCCAATCGTGAACAGACCATCCGCGCCTTGCACGAGGCCGAGGTCCTTTCCTTCGCCTGGCTGCTCACGAGGGATCCGCGCTACGGCGACGCAGCGCGTCGCTTTACGCTCAAGCTCGCGGCCTGGGACCCCGACGGCCCGACCAATTTCCAGCTCAATTGCGAAGCCGCCAAGCCCATGCTGCACCGGCTGGCGCGCGCCTATGACTGGGCGTGGCCGCTTTTCAGCGAGGAAGAGCGTGCCCGCATCCGGGCTGTCCTGTTGCGCCGCGCGCTGGATGCCTGGAAAAGCGGCGAAGTGCGCCAGGGCGCCGGCCACCTGAACCAGCCTTACAGCAGCCACGGCAATCGCACCTGGCACAAACTGGCGGAAAACGCCATCGCCACTCTGGGTGAAACGCCGGAGTCCGACCGCTTCCTCGAATACGCGGTGACCAAGTTTTTCGCCGCCTATCCGGTATGGTCGGACGACGATGGCGGCTGGCACGAGGGCCTTTCTTACTTCGCGGGTTACATGTCCAAGGCAGCCTGGTGGATGGACGTGGCCCGCATGGCGCTCGGCATTGACGGTTTTAAAAAGCCGTTCTTCGCTCACTTCGGCGACTACGCACTTTATTCGGCGCCGCCGGGTTCGCCCGACCTCGGGTTCGGCGATCTCGCACACAGCCCTCCCGGCCGAGGCTGGAGTTTCATGCACTACTTCGTGCAACGCACGGGCAACCCCTACTGGGCCTGGTGGTTGCAGGCGTGGGGCATCCCGGAGGGCGTCGGCGAGCCGGTGCTCGACTTTTTGTGGACCGCCGGGCAGCCGGTCAGCCCGCGAGCACCCCGCGATCTGCCGACCTCCAAAGTCTTCCGTGGCACCGGCGTGGCCGTGCTCAACACCACCCTTCTCAACGCCGCCGAAAACGTGCAACTGCGCTTCAAATCCAGCCCCATGGGACGCTGGAGCCACGGGCTGGAACCGCACAACTCGTTCACGCTCAACGGCTACGGCGTTCCCTTGCTGGTCAACTGCGTCTACCGCGATCTTTACGGCAGCCCGTTTCACCGCGGCTGGGTCTGGGGAACGCGGGCTCATAACGCGGTGCTGGTAAACGGGGAAGGTCAGAAACCACGCTCGGCCGATCCCGGGGGGCGCATCGTGCGCTGGCAGTTCGAAGACGGCCTGGATTACGTGCTGGGCGATGCCACCGTCGCTTACGAGGGCCGTCTGGAACGGGCGTTGCGCCACGTCATCTTCGTCAAGCCCGACGTCATCTTGCTGGCCGACGAGCTTCGCGCGCCCAGGCCCGGCACGTTCCAGTGGATGCTCCACGCACAGCAGCCGTTCCAGGTGGACGAGGGCGCCCAACGCCTGATCCTGGATCGCGGCAAGGCCGGCGTCGTGGTGGACTATGTCGCGGCCCGGCCGTTGAAAATGCGCCAATGGACGGGATACGATCCGGAGCCCGATTGGGAATACTTGAGGTCAGTCAACCGGCCGCCGATTCCCCCACAATGGCACGTGGAGGCGGCAGCGACGGAACCGGCTCCCGAGGCTTTCACCGTCACTGTCCTGCGCGTATTTTCATCGGGCGGCGGCCGGCTCGAATCGCCGCAGGTGACGCGGCGGGACCGGGCCTTGTCCTTGCAAGTTCGGGCGCCGGCAGGCCAGACCGTGAACCTACGCCTGGCGCCCGGCGAGCGCGTGTTCGCTGAGGTAGAGCGCGCAGGCCGTCGCTGGCGGATTCCCGCAGCCGAATAGTTGCGCTCAGCCGTGGCCCGCCTGGGCCCGGCGTCCCGGTTCCGGCATCTGCACTGCGGGTTGTTTTCGCGGCGGAGCCTTCAGGGCCTCGCGCACTGCGGCGACCAGCTCCGGTGTGTCGAGGGGCTTCGGCAACACCCGCGAGATCCCGGGCGGCGATTGGAGGGGAGGGTTCGCCGCCACCCCGATGACCACCAGTCCCGGGAAGCGAGACTTGAGCGTCTCGGCCAGGGCCGTTCCCGAGAAACTGCCCAACTCCAGCTCGAGCACGACCGCATCCACCTCCCGACTGGCGCACAACATCAGCCCCGCAAGACTGCTGGATACGGCGAACACCCGATACCCCTCGAGGCGTAACGCGGCGCGGACGCAGGCCCGCACCTTCGGATCCGGATCTACCACCGCCACCGTGGCCCGTTGCATGACGATCTGATGACTCTACTACCACGGGCGCCGGAGGCGCAACTACACGGGAGGGGGGAAACCGTTTCAGCGAGCTGCTCTCAGGAACCGTTCGTGCTCCGGCTCATCTTGCGCCGCAGCGCCTCCATGAGCCGCTGGTGGACCTCCGAGGGCAAAGGATACAGATCCGTCCCTTTGTAAATGCGCAGTGTCTTTCGAGTGGTATCGCAGATCACCCAGCAGTTGGGGCACTCGGCAAGATGAGCCTCGATTTCCTGGCGCAGTCCCGGGGACGTAGCGTCGTCCAGGTAATCGTTGAGCTCGTTGAGGAAGTCTTTACAGGTAAGCAAAGACATCGTCCCCCTTCCGCTTGAAGTAACGCGTCAGCTTCTCGCGCAACCGCAGTCGGGCCCGCAGAAGGCGACTCTTGACGGCGGGCACCGAAAGGTTGAGAATCTGCGCGGTTTCTTCGGTGGAGAGTTCCTCGATGTCGCGCAAGGCGAACACCGTGCGGAAGATGGGCGGCAGGCTCTCGATGGCCGAGGCCAGAATTTGCCTCAGTTCTTCCTGCGAGTAGAGGCGCTCGGGGTCCTCCGCCCAGACGGCAATCTCGCGAACCAGGGTATCCTCCCCGGTGTCGAACGTCTCGTCGAGCGAGACCGAACGATCGCTCTTGCGCTTGCGTAGTTTCATCAGAGCCTGGTTGACCGCGATCCGGACCAGCCAAGTGTAAAACTTGGAATCGCCACGGAACTCGTCCAGGTGTTCGAACGCCTTCAGGAAGGTCTCCTGCAAGACGTCTTCGGCGTCTTCCGCATTCTGTGTGATGTTGCGAGCCAGCCGGAAGATGCTGTTTTCGTAACGCGCCACCAGTTCCGCGAAGGCTTCGGAATCGCCTTCCTGGGCCAGGCGCACCAAGCCGGCATCGTCGGTTCCGTTACTGCGTGCCGATTCCGGTTGCATGAATCGCGCCGCCTCCGGCGCTCATCTCTACTATAGCAACCCGCACGGACGCGCCAGGAAAGCGAGCCACGGCCCGGAGTGCGCGCGATTCGGCTGTGTTAAGCTGATTTGTCATCCTTGTATGCCCGAGATCTCCGTCACCCTGCCGGACGGCAGTAGCTTGCGTGTCCCCAAGGGCAGCCGTCCGATCGACATTGCGCGCTCTTTGAGCCGCCGACTGGCCGAGGAAGCCGTCGTGGCCCGCATCAATGGCGAGCTGGTGGATCTGACGCGGCCTCTGGAATCCGACGTCACCCTCCAGATCCTCACCCCCAAGGACCCGGACGCGCTGGAGGTCTACCGCCACTCGGCTGCCCACTTGATGGCCGCGGCCGTGCTGGAACTCTATCCCGGCACCAAGCTCGGCATCGGGCCGGCCACAGAGACCGGTTTCTACTACGATTTCCAACGGGAGGAGCCTTTCACCGCCGAAGATCTGGAAAAAATCGAAGCCAAGATGCGCGAGCTCCAGCAGCGCGACCTCCCTTACGAGCGCCGCCTGGTGCCCAAACAGGAAGGTCTGGCTCGCTACGCCGCCATGGGCGAGGACATGAAAGTCGAGCTGATCCAGGAGCGGGCCGGCGAAGTTTTCTCCGAATATACTTTAGGGCCCCATTTCGTGGATTTCTGCCGCGGCCCCCATGTGCCTTCCACCGGAAAAATCAAGGCCTTCAAACTCCTCTCTGTGGCGGGCGCTTACTGGAAGGGTGACGAGCACAATCGCCGGCTCCAGCGCATTTACGGAACCGCCTTCTTCACCCAGAAGGAACTGGACGAGTATCTCAAGCAACTGGAGGAGGCGCGCAAGCGCGATCATCGCAAGCTGGGCCAGGAGCTGGACCTGTTCAGCATCCAGGAAATGGCGGGGCCCGGCCTCGTCTTTTTCCACCCCAAAGGCGCCATCGTGCGCCGCGCGCTCGAGGACTGGATGCGCGATCAGTATGTCGAGCGCGGCTACTCGCTGGTTTATACGCCCCACGTGGCGCGCGCCGACCTGTGGAAGATTTCAGGGCATTACGATTTCTACGCCGAGAATATGTTCCGGCGCATGGAGCTGGAAGACTCCGAATACCAGCTCAAGCCGATGAACTGCCCCTTCCATATCCTCATTTACAAGGACAGGCTCCGCAGTTACCGGGAGCTCCCCATTCGCCTGGCGGAGCTGGGCACGGTGTACCGCTACGAGCGCTCCGGCGTAATGCATGGTCTGCTGCGCGTCCGCGGATTCACTCAGGACGACGCCCATATCTTCTGCACGCCCGGGCAGATCGAGGACGAAATCGCAGCCTGCCTGGACTTTGCGCTCCATGTGTTGCGGACTTTCGGGTTCGAGCGTTACGAAGCCGAGCTCTCGACCTGGGACGGAGGCGCCTCGGGCAAGTACGACGGCACTCCCGAGCAGTGGCGACTGGCGGAATCGGCGCTGAAGAACGCCTCGGAGCGGCTCAATCTCAAGGTCAAGGTGGTCCCGGACGAAGCTGCGTTTTACGGGCCGAAAATTGACGTCAAGCTGGTGGACGCCATCGGCAGACTGTGGCAGCTTTCCACCATCCAGTTCGACTTCACCCTGCCGCGCCGCTTCGAGCTGACTTACATCGCCGAAGACGGCAAGGCCCGCCAGCCCCTGATGGTCCACCGCGCGCTGTTCGGTTCGCTGGAACGTTTCTTCGGCATTCTCATCGAGCACTATAGCGGCGCATTCCCGGTCTGGCTGGCGCCCGTGCAAGCGATCGTATTGCCCATCACAGACCGGCAGATCCCCTACGCACGGGAAGTGGCCGCACGACTCAAGCAGGCAGGCCTGCGCGTCGCCCTGGACGAGCGCAACGAGAAAGTCAATTTCAAGATTCGCGAGGCCCAGCTTCAGAAGATTCCTTACATGCTTGTGGTGGGGGACCGCGAAGCGGCGGGCGGAACCGTCTCCGTGCGCAACCGACGCCACGGCGACCAGGGTTCGCGCACGGTGGACGAGTTTCTGGCGGCAATCCAGCGGCTGATCCAGGAAAAGACCCCCGTCGAGTAATCGCCATGCTGGCGGCAGCCTTGCCGGGGCTCGCGGCCGGCGCGCTGGCTTACTGCGTCATGGTGTTGCTGGCGGTCCGCTCCTACCTCCGCCAACCCCGGCCTGAGCTGAGCCGCCCTGTCCCCATCAGCGTGCTTCGTCCCCTGGCCGGCGCCGACGAAGGGCTGGAGGAGAACCTGCGCTGCTATTTTCGCCAGGATTACTCCGAGTTCGAAATTCTCGCCGCTGTGCGCACGGCGGACGATCCGGCCCGCGCTGTCTTCGAGCGGGTCCGCGCCGAGTTCCCGCACATTCCCGCGCAACTCATCGTCACCGGAGAGCCTCCTTACCCCAACGCCAAGGTATTCAGCCTGGCCCTCATGCTGGCGGCGGCGCGCCACGATCTGATCGTCATGGCGGACAGCGATACTCGGGTCGGCCCGGGGATGTTACGCGGCCTCGCGGCCGAGTTCGAGGACCCGGCGCTGGGCGTGGCCACCTGTCCTTACCGCGCCGTGCCCGGCCCCAGTTTCTGGTCCCGGCTGGAAGCGCTGGGCATGAACACCGATTTTCTCGCCGGCCTGCTGGCCGCCCGCCTCATCGAGGGCGTGCGCTTTGCCGTCGGTCCCACGATTGCGGCGCGCCGGCAGGCGCTGGAGGCAATCGGCGGGATGGAGCAGTTGCGCGAGTACCTGGCCGAGGATTTCGTCCTGGGCCGCCGGGTGGCCGACTCGGGCTGGCGCGTCATCCTTTCGCGCAACCTGATCGAACATCACATCGGCAGCCATACGCCGAGGGAGAATTTCCGGCACCGTCTGCGCTGGATGCGCTCCACGCGCCGCTCGCGTCGCTGGGGCTATCTGGGGCAGATCTTCACGTATCCGCTTCCGCTGGCCCTGCTCGTGGCGACTTTCTGCCCGCGGGCATGGCCGCTGGCGGTCGCCACGGCGCTGGCTCGCGCGGCGGCGGCCTGGGCCGTGGGCCGCGGCATTCTCCGCGATCCGTTACTGGCCCGTTTCTGGTATCTCCTCCCCCTGGAGGACTTACTAAGTTTTCTTTTCTGGATAGCCGGATTTTTCGGCAACACGATTACCTGGCGCGGGCGCCGGTATTACCTGGATCGCGACGGGCGCTTCCGCCCCATCGTGCAAGGTCGTTAGTGCAGCGCGTGCGTGGGCCGGGCCGCGGCTTTTCGCATCAAAAAAGCCGCGGGCAGACAGAGCCAGACGGCAATCACGAGCCAGCGATAGGTATGTACGTAGGCGAGCAGCGCCGATTGCCGGAGCAGGATGCCGTACATGGCGTGGTAGGCCTGGTGCCGGCCCTGAACCATCCCCGCGATGCGTCCCAGCGCCGCCTGCAAACCCGCCAGGTACTGTTGGTAAACCGGATCGTAGGGCGTCAGCCTCCCCACCAGATAGGCCTGGTTGCG
>Ga0308417_1001637_pt1 | contig 15241 bp, 9 predicted proteins | sample HotsprSampleOS65_FD_203528 | JGI IMG/M metagenome (GOLD analysis project Ga0308417, IMG submission 203528) | Hot spring phototrophic mat microbial communities from Octopus Spring, Yellowstone National Park, Wyoming, United States - 20090730_OS65 ... | reverse complement strand
TGCAGTCGATAGGTTACTGGTGGGATGCCAGTGTTCAGGGTATGGTAGACTTTGGATTGGAGGATGACTTCCCGACCACGAGTCAGCTAGACCCATGGCATGGATACTGGGTAAAGGTGAAGAAGAACATAGCTCTCTTCGCCCCAGCCTGGTCTGAAAGTTCTGCAGTCCAGAACTAGGTAAACATAGAAGGCGGCGCACTATGGGCGGTGTTGCCGCCTTCTTGCATGTCTGACAGGAAATGTGTCCAATGGATAACCCAAATGCTGGCACTAGTATTATTACCGGATTTTTCCCAAAACGCTTGACAAGCCCTCGACTCAATCGGATAATGAGTTCGATGGTGGACGGTTGATGCTCATACCATGCTTTGAGCTAAAAAGAGGTCACCATGTATATTTTGTTTCAGAAAAATGAGAGGAGGTAGACAAAATAATGAGAAGGCTGCTATTCGGGGTCGCCATCTTAGTATTAATGGTGGCGCCCACTTTTGCGGCAAACTTGCTGGTGAATGGCGACTTTGAGCAGGGGCTACAAGGTTGGTCGCTCAGGGATGGTCCAGGTGACTTGCCGAACTGGGTTGGTACCGATATGCCCCCAGCTCAAGTGTTTGATGCCCAGAATCCTTTGCGTTTGTACAAGGGTAGTGATCCGGACCCTGGAAATGGTATTGAGGAACGTATCTATGAGGATATCGGACCCGTGCCCGCACCGGCTCCGTCACCGAAAGACGGTAAGTCAATCGGTTGGTCAAGAACAGGACTAAAGGGTGAAGGAAACTATGGACATCCGGAAGCTTGTTCTTGGATCAGCCAATATGTTATGGTTCAGCCAGGCATCTATCGGATACTGGCTAGCTGGGATGTCTTGGCTTGCGCTCAGGACAACCCAAACGCCCAATACCAATGTGCTGGTGTAGCTATGGGTTTTGGCGACGATATAAGTAGTGCATGGACTGTTGACTTCTATGGCAATGACAACGCAATCAGTCAGGAACCCCCGAGATGCCGGACCACGGTGTGGAACAATGTTTCGAACAATACATGGATTCACAGAGAGTGGACGATGACGACCACGCCCGAGAAGATCATCAAGACCTACACGGGTTTGACTGAGTTCCGATTGGTGTTCAAGGACAGTGGTAACGCCAATATAACGGATTTCTCAAAGGCTCATTTTGCGGCTGTGGACAATGCCAGTTTTGATCTGGTATTAATTCAGCCGATAACCGTCGAGACTACTATTGACGGTGCGAGGAAGGCACTTGATGCCATGCCCGTTCAGCTTACCGGTGTAGTCACAGGGCAGTGGTACAGCGACGATGGTTATGGCAATATGTTCCCCGACAGCTTCGCAATTGAAACTAGCGATCGTTCAGCAGGAATTCGAGTCAAATGGAACGAGCCGCTCAATCCTGGCGATAACGTAACAGTCAACGGATACACAACCAAGGTCCGTGGGGAGAGGATTATTGATGGTAAAGTAGTAACCGTCAACTCTACGGGTAACCCAGTACCTGAGCCTTTCTGCCTAGTTGGATTTGACACCGGCGGCGGAGCGTATGGTGCCCAGCCAGCCGTAGTGAATGATGCCACTGCCAATCCGATCAAGTGGGCAAGCGGTGCAAATAACGTCGGAATCCTGATGAAGATCCGGGGCAAGGTCACAAGGAAATACATTTCGGATCCGTTGAACCTCAAGTACAGTGACTATTTCTACATAGACGATTGCTACTCGGACTCTGAGCTGGGCGTTCAGACGGGTCTGAAGGATGGCTCAGGCGAGATCGGCATCAAGTGCCGACCTCCTGTTGGCATGTTCAATATGCCAGGCGACATGCCCGAGGAAGGTGACTACGTAGAAGTCACTGGTGTTATGGGTATTCGAGAAATTCCCATGGTGAATGGTAGGGCAGCGAGATACATGTGGACAGTCTCCTGGGAGCCTGCATCGTTCCAGACATACAACGGAACAAGGGCGAACAAGTGGAATCTGCTGTCACTGCCTGGTATGCCGAAGAACTCGGATCCGGCATATGTGTTCGCCATTCCTCCGATGGTCCCAGATCCCGACTTGATTGACGGTAGGCTGTACAGGTGGGATGGGCCGACACAAGGTCTAGTAGCATACGACATGTGGTCACCCAACGTCTTCGGAGCGGTGTCCAACGTCAACGGCTACTGGTTGAAGACATCGGGAGCAGCACCGATATCTTACGACGGATATGCCCAGTCTGGTCTGGATTGGTGGATTGCGGTATATAACGGATGGAATATCATAGGTATGCCGTTTACCTCCAGCACGATTTGGGACGAGTGGAAAGCCACCGATGGAACGGCTATGAAGAGCATCTACGAGGCGTGCCAGTATCCTGGCAGTGCGAACTGGCTGCAGTCGATAGGTTATTGGTGGGATGCCGGTGTGCAAGGCATGGTAGACTTTGGTTTGGAAGATGACTTCCCGACCACGAACGAGTTGACACCATGGCATGGCTACTGGCTGAAGGCGAAGAAGAACATCGGTCTAGTCGCCCCGGCTCCTATACCGCAATAAACCCGTAGCCCCTTCCTAGATACTAAGAAGGCAGCGCTTTCGTTAACGAGGCGCTGCCTTTTTTCTGAGACTATGCTAGTCTTGTCTATCACTAGCACAGCAAAATGCAACTAACAAATAATCTTTTGACAAATGGTGTTATTTGCCGTTGAGCAACTTCCATAGGTACTCATAGGCTGGCGATTTTGTGCCATCGGGACGAATGAGCCAAAATCCGCGCATGTCTTTATTCTCGGGTCTATCCCTCCAGTCCCGATTTGCAGGTTCGTTGCAGAAAACTTCCCAGTAGACAATGTACCTTGCGCCCCAGCTTAGAGCCGTTTCTACTACCTGCTTTGTGATCCTTCCTTGGTCCATTTCGTTTTCGGGTGCCCCGAACTCACCGATGTAAATGTTTTGCTTTCCATACAACTCGCTAGGAGGAGCTTTAGATGCTAAGTAATCCAGTGCCTTTCGGAATTTGTCTGGCCCCTGAAAAATAGTATCGTAAGCGGAATATGAGTACAGATCGCAGTGCGTCTTAGGAATTACACTGTTTGTAACCGTTGTCTTGCCTTGCATAGCCCTGTCTACAAGGTTTGCCTCAGCGGCATGTGCGACGACAACCCCTTTCATGCCCACTTCCCTTCGCGCCTGTTCAATGCCGTCCTGTCTAGCATTAAGCCAATCTATCATTCCTTGAATGTTAGCAGGACTAGGTTCTTTCGTAAATTGCGGGTTTGTCAGAATCCAATCCCCCTCCCAGTTCTGAAGTATGAAAGTCTTGCCTGTACCCTGGTATTTGGTTAGGAGGTATTTGGCGAGTTCATATGCCGAAGCCTTTGTCCGCTTGATTTCAGTAGCCGTCATACCGTCAACGTAATTAGCATCATTCGGCGAAAACGCCTCGAGGATGAATGTGGTGAATGGTTTGGCGAAAACCTTTTGATAATATTCCGTTTTGGCTAGGTCAACCCAGTTGTCGAATTTAGGCCATTCAGAATTGAAAGGGTAATCCTTACCTGGATTTGGTGTAAACCAAAGCTTGATCACCCGACACCCCAATGCCAGCAACTTGTCGGCACCCTCGTTTAAATAGTCCTCCTTTGTGAAATTGTACTTCCCAGCAACGTGAGCCGCACCTATGATATCTCGAAGGTCCTTGGGTCTTTTCATATTATCGCCCGCCAGACACCGACCGCAGAGTAGGAGACCAACCATTGCGCACAGAATAATGAGCTTCATGAGTTTTTCCTCCCTTGAGTATCAATGCAAAGGCCTCTTCATAGACATGATTCTCCACCGACAGCAAGTGTCCTTACTTATGTGTTGATCTCTGCTTGGTTAACGTCCGGGAACATCACACGTCCGCCGAATAGCTTACGTGTACCACAGGAGTACACAGCATACGATCGTTTGGCTTATGTATCCCTGGGCTAATTATTCTTAACTCGAATATACAGTGAGCCTCCATAGAGCTATTACTTATAGAATAGTAGTTGACTAGTCCCTACAATTAGGCTATAATTCCTGCGCTATGGATGAGCTTGTTGTTACAGTCCGCTATCGAAATTGGTTCGACTAACAAGCATCACCCGGCAAATACTGTCTATCAAGACGTACAAGAAAGGGGGCTAGAGCAGCAAGAGAGTCCGCACAAGTGGACTGGTTGCTCATGTTATGACTAAGATCAAGAGACACTTTCGGGTATTGGTCGCTTACTGCTTACTTCTCGGCTTGCCAGCGATGGCAGTCTTGGCAGTGACACCCGCCGGCACCAAGATCACCGTGACTTCCACTGCACAGTACACCTCATCGAAAGGGATCAAGATGCCAGACGTGACTTCGAATGCCGTTGTGACAACCGTAGGGCAAGTTGCGTCTGTTGGCGTCGCCCCGTCCTCGGCCAACAAGTCAGTAGTTGGTACGAACCCGGCGGTATTTGGTTTGAGCGTAAGGAATACAGGAAACGGTTCTGATACTTTCAAGCTATCAGCCACCACCCAATACGGCTCCTCTGTGCTCATTTACAAGGATGACAATGGTGACGGCTTACGGCAGCCGACGGAGACCACTCAGGTCACGTCTTCGGGTTCGCTCACTATGGGCGAAGAGTTTAAATGCCTGGTTGTAGCCCAGCTGCCGTCGAGCGGCTCAATACCAAAAGATACCATCACATTCACGGCCACTTCCGTTTTCGATTCTACGAAGAGTGCAAAGTCCACGTTGACACTCGAGACCGAACAAGTGGGATACATCCGCTCATGGCTTCTTAACGGATACTACGCCTACGACGACCCCATGCTAGGATTGACTGCCGATTACCTGGGTGGCGAATGCCGTGTGGGTCCCACCGAAGGTGCAAAAACGGCCGGCCGTGATTGGTTCCGCATCGACTCGGCTACCGACCGTATCGACCTGGCAAAGGCTTTTGGCGGTCCCACCAGATGTGTCGCCTATGCTCATACATATGTTTACGCACCAAAAGCTCAGCAGGCAGTTATTCTTCTCGGAAGTGATGATGGTGCCAGGGTCTGGCTGAATGAGACACAAGTTTGGATGAACCGCACGCTACGAAGCCTGTCACCAGACCAAGACAGGATTCCTGTGGAGCTCAATCAGGGTTGGAACAAGCTTCTACTGAAGATATCACAAGGATTCGGTTACTGGGCATTTACCGCCCGAATTGTTGATCCCGAAGGCAATTCAATCCCGGGTCTCCTGGCGGCGGCAGTGCCAAATGCTGACTCAAGCGGTCCTACCATTTCGAATGTCGCCGTCAATCCAGCGAACGTGTTTGCTAGAGTGACTTGGGAAACAGACGAGCCCTCGACAACAATAGTCGAGTATCAGCCGTCATCCTCGTCAAACGCACAAAGTGTTCGAGATGACAACCTGACTACACAGCGCAAGTCTGTGCTGCCAAATCTTCTGCCAAATACGGACTATACTTTAAAAGTTGGCAGTGTAGATGCCGCAGGAAATGTGGCCTGGTCAGGCACCCAAGCCTTCCGGACTACAGACGAGCCGATCCCGGCTTTTGCCCAAGACTGGCTTGTGAACGGCTACTATCGCCCGGCGGATCCAAGACTGACCTTGGCAATCGATTTCCTTGGCGCCGAGCCCCTTGTTGTGGCCTCCGAAGGTGACATCGTGGGTGACAAGGCTTGGGTTAAGGTGCCATCAATTGCGGACGCTCTGGACTTGGGTAGGGTTTTCGGATTTCCTGTTGATAGTGCCGCCTATGCTTACGTCTGCATATACTCTCCTGCCACTCAGCCAGGCGTTTTGCTTCTCGGCAGTGATGATGGCGTCAAGATTTGGTTGAATGGCGAGCTAATCTGGACAAACGAAACCTATCGCCGGATGATTCCTGACCAAGATAGCGTTCCGATTACCTTGTCTAAGGGCTGGAACAGACTCCTGGTGAAGATCTCACAAGGCGGAGGTGCATGGAGGCTTGCTGCCAGGATCACGGATCCAAAAGGCAATCCAATACCTGGTCTTTTCTTCTTCGCACCCTAAGCGCGTAAAGCTAAGCTGTGCCGCTTAAGTGCGCAAGAACTTAAAATCAGAAACCTGTGGAAATCCGGAATCCGAAAAAGCACAATTGGGGTCAAAACAGACTGCTTAGGCCTCTTTTTGAGCCACCAAGGGCATATCATGGCTCTCATGGCAGGCTATGAGCACTGGCTAAGTGTCGAACAATCTGCTCGGCATTGGTTGGAAAACCCTGTCTTGGAACCTGTCTTGTGTCCTGGGTTTCGGATTTCCACCATCGGTCATGGATAGAGGAACAGGGCGTCTTCCTACCGAATACCTATTTTGAGAGGATCGGTATACGGAGGCGCACAATTGCCGGGCGCACGCATCGAATGCAACTGGAGTTACAATGGACTAAACGCCATCGTCCTGGAAAACGAGTATCTCAGACTGACCATCCTTCCAGAATTGGGAGGGAAAGTATTCCAAGTCATCCACAAAGCCGCAGACACTGATATCCTATGGCATCACCCACGTATCGAGCCTCAGCCTGTGCCTTTCGGTTCTCGCTTTGACGATGTATGGTGCGGTGGCTGGGATGAGCAATTCCCAAATGACGAACCTGTAGCCTTCAAAGGTGAAATGTATCCTGACCACGGTGAACTCTGGAGCATGCCTTGGCATTGGCAAGTCCAGAAGGACGAACCAAACGTTGTAGTGCTCTATATGCGCCGGCTGGGGTGTGTGACTACAAGCACCGCGGAAAGATGGATTACGCTAACCGCTCAAGAACCATACGTTCGCATTAAGTATAGAATCACGAATACGGGTATCGCACCAATAGAGTATATATGGAAACTTCACCCCGCTTTTGCGATTTCAGTCAATCATCGGATTGATCTGCCTGCGGGCAGGGTAATCGTGGATGAAGGTTATCGAACTCAGTTTGGGGGAATAGCGGGTTATACTTGGCCATATGCAGTAGTTGGGCAAACCGCGGTAGATATGCGTCTTGTGCTGCCTGCAACCGCTGGGATGACATACTTCCATTATGCTACTGAACTCACAGGCGGATAGCTGGCTGTCACTGATACAGCCCACAGGTTCGGCTTTGGACTGGTGTTTCCCAAGGAAGTCTTTCGAAGCATCTGGCTCTTCTTAGTATATGGAGGATGGCGTGGACTCTATACCGCGGTGGTGGAGCCCGCAACTGGCTACCCTTCAAGACTAGACCAAGCCAGCGAAGCAGGAACGTGTTCCACATTACAGCCTGGCGAGTATGTAGAAGCCGAAATTCTTGGAGTGGCATACTCGGGGGTAACGACGATTTCGCACATAGCTCCAGACGGTACAGTGTATCAATCCTAGTCTCAGGGAGAAGGTTATTGGGACACGCAATGCAGCCTCAGACGGGCACAATATGCATCAGCAGCGATGATTTGAACCTAGACCATACACTTGTACCAGGCCAGTCATTTCGGTGGTATAGAGATAGACATGGGAGATGGACCGCGGTTGTTCGCCGAAGGGTCATACGGATCTGGCGAGAACATGGCACTATCAAATACCAGATTTATCCAGGCGATTCAGACGAAGCTCTTATCAGTGATTATTTTAGGCTTGATGTTGACCTTCCGAGATTATATCATGACTTCATTCGAGCGGATCCGCGGATGGCTCAAATCATAGAGCGATTCAAGGGCCTTAGAGTCTTACGACAGGAGCCAGAGGAAACTCTTCTTTCCTATATTTGTTCGACAGCAAACTCTGTACCCAGAATTTCAAGAGCAATCGAAGCCTTATCACGCACGTACGGGCAACCCATAGCGACTCTCGATGGCCATGACTATTACTCATTCCCTACGGCAGCAGTCTTGGCAGAAGCGAGTGTGAACGACTTGACTAACCTCTGCGGTCTTGGTTTCCGCGGCATAAACCTGAAATCTGTAGCAAGACAGTTGGCCGAGCGACCTGCTGGATGGTTGGACTCACTGCGCCATGCGACATATACTGAGGCACGGAAACAATTATTGTCTATCTGTGGCGTCGGACTGAAAATTGCTGACTGCGTACTGCTTTTCTCTCTGGATAAGGACGAAGCTTTTCCGGTTGATACGCATATTCGTCAGATAGCCGTGAAATATTACATGCCGCAGTTTGAGCAGAAGACATTGACACCCAGAGTTTATCAGCAGATCGTAGACTACTTCCAACAAAAGTTTGGGCGCTATGCAGGATGGGCGCAGCAATATCTTTTCTACGACGATCTACTTCGGCATAAACCTAGGGAAAGAGTGCTCTGATGCCCTATTCAGTACTTTGCAGATAGCTCCCACCCAATGGCTGTCAGAGAGTGTATTTTGCGCATCGGACCTAGGGAAGCCATGGAGCTGTGATATTAGTGTCAGTCGCACGAATTTTCACCAAAGGAGTTTGATAACGTATGCGCGGGATAGTCTTGTACATTGTTCTCTCGATCTTGTACACGATTTCCATTTCCTCTGCTCAGGAAACCATATTGTCGCCACTTTCCAAGCAACCGTCGTGGATAGCACACCCGGACGCCTTGCGTGTAGTGAAAGGTGAACCCTCGTACTTGGAGCTTGTCGGCCAAAATGAGTTTTGCGAAGAAATAGAAGTCCCCGGGTTTTCGTTGCTGCGGATAGACATACGCATGCCCGCGGGCAAATCGGGTCGTCTTTACCTGAAGCTCCTTGAGGAGAACGGCGCCGAGTACATCACCCCAACCATAGACCTCAGTGGCACCGGCCAGTGGAAGACAGTGCAGTTTGGGTTGTCTGACTTATTCATAGCTCCGTGGTCAGACGATGACAACTATCACATAGACTTTCCGTTCAAACGCGTCTACTTAGTCTTTACAGCAGACAAAGGTGTCTCTCTGCAGCTGAAGGCGCTCCGGACGGCAGGTTCAGACCCTCGCAGACCCATTACTGAGTATCCACTGGTGAACGACTGGATTGAGCGGCTGGCTTCTCAGCCAAAGCCCAGTATCCCCAGTCCCGAGAACCCGGGAGATTCGTCCGAGGTGAAGTTCCTTGAGGATGCTACCACCATCATCATGAAGGCGCCGGGGTATGAGCTGTCGCTGGACAAAGAATCCGGTAAACTTGTCAGTATGAAGTTCGGAGGCAGCCTAGATGCCTGGAAGCCAACAGATGGTAGATGGTGGTCCCTAGTAACGTTCGATGGCCGCATCATCTCAAACACTGAGTTTACATCTTTCAAATACGTATGGGAGGCCAAGAAGAAACAGCTTCGTGCTGCCTATATTGCCGATAATCAGGTCGAGGTAGTACTATTGATTTCTGGAACAAACGATTCTCAGCTGTACAAGGCTTTCGTTAAAAACCTCGGCATGGCTCCGATACGCTGCCTTCGCTTACCAGACAGCTTGTCGCTAGATACATCTAGACTGCGCAGAATGATATTACCGAGGCTGGGTGGTGTGGAGCTCCTGCCAGGTTATTTCAAGAACGGACGGCGCCTCGCGATGGACTATCCGTCGGATGCAATGTCAGACTTTGTCTGGTATGAAATGGCCACCGGCCCCGTTTCCGTTTACACCATCCAAGACGAAAAAACCTTCTGGAGCTCGAGACTCAGGCTGTGGAACAAGCCAGACCAAAGCCTGGCTGCATACTCCCGGGATACCAATACCTTTGTGGGCGCTGGTGGTGTTTGGATCAGTCCCACCATCGTTTTCCATTTCGGCGGATCTCCCCTCGAAGCATACAGCCGTTACTGGACAGACAATGGTTTGCATAAGTCAAAGACGCTCAAGTCGAAGCTTGGAGAAGAGCTATTCGAGAGGCTGAGTGCGTCTGTGCTGCTGAAATATGATTTCGATGCCCTCGCACCTAATACAGGTGATAGGTCTCGGGTGTTTTCAAATCTCACCGCAGAATTGAGAGGCTTACCATCTCCCATTATTCTGCACATTGTCGACTACTGGAATCCCCCGGCAACAGAGCGGCGAGCAGACGGCGGAGTGTTTGACACCAACTATCCGGAATTCTTGCCGCCAAGGGATGAATTTGGAGGGTCTGCAGGGTTTAGTGGATTCCTAGCCGCGGCTAAATGGCTGATGTTACCGGTCATGCCCTATACAAATCCGACTTGCTGGGGAAAAGAATCTGCCTCCTACCAAAAGTTCGGGGAAGATGTGGGTGTGAAAAATCCAGACGGAAGTGTTGTTATGGGCTGGGGAATGGTAACTGTAACTCCCACGCACCCTCAAGTCATTGCTAAGAATCGCTCAAATCTGGAGGGGTTCACTGGTACTTGGAAAGTGGACGTACTTTTCGAGGATCAGGTTGGCGCTCGGAGCCACTGCTACGACTTCAGCCCGCACGCAAGCCATCCTGCCGCATACACCCAAGGATTGATAAATCATGCGAAAGAAGCTTCAGCCAAGATACCATTGATGACCGAACGAGGTTTTGATCACCTTGTGCCGTATGAGTCAGGGTTCTGCGGAATAGAGTTAGGCTTGTCCTGCACCAGGTATATGCCCGGCTGGGAGTGGGACGCTTACTACGGAAAGAGAAACTGGCGTGCGTTCCCGCTGGATACGTTCTTCATAGGTCCATACGCAGCGCTGTACCACCATGATCTAGGGCAGTTTGTTGTGACCAAGGGCGATATCTCCTGGTGCTTGGCCAAGGGATACAACATAACCTACCCCCAGAGCTTTCCACGTCAGTACCTGGACGTCTGCGACGCGTTTCAAAAGGCGGTCTGCTCGCGCTATTTTGGTGCGAAGCTGGAGTCTTTCGAATATCTAAATGACTTTGTGACGAAAACGGTATTCCCCAAAGTTACCATTTATGCGAACCACAGCGGAGATTCGACGTTCGATCACGAGAAGTTTACGCTAGCAAGAGATGGCTGTCTGGCGCTTGACGAGGACGGTGAGCTGATAGCAGGTATATTGACTCGCATGAATGGAGTTGACCTGGGTAGGGAAGTCTATGTGTTCCAGTCGAACGACCCGGACCGAATACAGGTCAAATGTCTGGCTTCGCCCGACGGACCTATTGCAGTTCACCGGCCCAAGCATTGGACCGACCCGAGCAAGGTTCAAGTATTGACTGTGAGCGATGTGGATCAGCGGCCTGTGGAATTTCAGATAACGGACGAATACATCAAGTTCCAATATCAGTCATCAGCAGACGGCAAACCGGTATCTGGATACACGGTGTTGTATGTTAGGTAATAGTGGTAAGAACACATGTTGCAGTTTGGGCTAGGGGAGACAGCCGACCCCTAGCCCAACATGCTTGTATAACGAGACTCGGTTGCTCAGCCCATATCTATGTACCGCCGAGCACCGGCATAACGACTGTTGTAATATCGTGAACTTAGGCTGTCTATGCGGACGCCTCTTTTCGGATTAGCAGCATGGATAAACTTCCCTTCTCCGATGTACATTCCTACGTGTGTAAGCGGACCCCTGATGTTGAAGAATACTAGATCCCCGGGGACAAGGGCATCTCGCGGAACGGGCTTGCCCAGCTTGAACTGAGCTTTTGCATTGTGTGGGAGCTTTATACCCTGGCTCTTATACAATGACTGAGTCAAGCCTGAACAATCTACACCCTTCGCCGACGTTCCACCCCAAACATAGCGTGTACCTAGCCATCCAAGTGCACGGGTAACTAGGCTTTTTGTTGCATCCCAGATACGAGATACAAGACCATGTCCTTGGCTATTCTCTTTAGGCTTCACCTGCGGCTCGGACACCAGCTTTGACTGCGGAGCGGGCTTGGACTTGGAATCATTGTTTGATGCAATTGTGGTTGTCTTAGCTGCCGACGTCGGCTTTGATGCAGGGACATCCGGTTGTGTAGTCATAGCCTTAGCCTGGTCAGAATGAGTACGCGAGACTGGTACTCGAATCTCTGTTTGCTTTGTTTCGGCTATGAGTCCCGGTTTTGCAACTGCTTTTGGCGGCTCCAATATTGGAAATGCATTGGAACCTCGTGCCTTGCCAGCGTCCCAGCCGAACAGGTCAGGTATGAGCTCCGACATGGTGGCCTCTGGCACGAGCGGCTGAATCCCAAAGTCTTCAGGCGAGATGGGTATCTGAATACTACTCGCCACCTGAGTACCAGCAGCCTGCACATCTGGAGATGCCAACGAAGAGTCGTCTTGCTGTGTTTCCGGCGCTTGCATCGTGGCTTCTGTCGTTGAACTCATCTCAGCTTCTGGCTCACCTATCACCGGAAACGATTGACTGAACAACAAGCAAATGACGCTGAGTATCAGCGTCATCGCTCTCCTACAGAGATACAAATGATCACTTCCTTCCTGTCATAGTTGATCTTGCGATCGCCTAGACGATGGGAAAACCACACACAATGAGGGCGCAATCAAGAGCATCAACGGTGGAATGGGAGTCACACATCTCCCGGAGAGGGCCACAACGAGGACCGCGTTCTTGGCTGATACGCGGATTGACGGCGGCACCATAGCGGCTCGATAGTATAAGCCACTTGCATATGCCAATGCTCTCTTCGCACTACGCCTACGGAGTTAGCTGACGGGCTTGGGCTGGAAGAGTTGCCCTATCCCGACTTGTGAGTCAGGAATACGCCCCATGAAACTTGGTTCCCCCGTTTTCCTAAACGGAAATTCGGCGACCCGTATTCTGTTGTTTGCCAGGGCATCGCAATCCCGTTTGGGGCTAACAGTACCCTGCACGCGCGTTAATATATCACAGCTGGACGCATGTGTCAACCCAATAGATGAGCTTGTGTGGACTGTTAAGTGACCATGTAAGTTCAAAAGAGAGGGTATCCTTTCGGGTGGGTATTGTTGTGGCACGGCATAGACACGCCACTGCAGTGCCCAGAGCATAAGCGCTCATGCTCATTGGCTCACAAATCTGTAACGTGTTGGGAAAGAACTCATGCTGGAGGTATTTCATTGCGAAGAGCTTGTCCTGCCATTCCTGATTGCCAGACTGTGTAACCCTCCTGCGGCTACAGCCACGAAGTCTTTGTTTGGCTTGGGTACTCTGCACTGACCAGCCGAGTTATCTCCCCAAGCGACGACAGCCCCATCCTTCCGGAGAGCCAGACTGTGGTAGTCTCCTGCGGCCACAGCCACAAAGTCTTTGTTTGGCTCTGGTACATCGCACTGACCATATTCGTTATCCCCCCAAGCGACGACAGAACCATCTTTCCGAAGTGCCAGACTGTGGCGCTCTCCTGCGGCTACAGCCACAAAGTCCTTGTTTGGCTCTGGTACATCGCACTGACCATATTCGTTATCCCCCCAAGCGACGACAGAACCATCTTTTCGAAGTGCTAGACTGTGGTTCCATCCTGCGGCTACAGCCACAAAGTCTTTGTTTGGCTCTGGTACGTAGCAGTGACGAAAGCAATTCGACCCCCAAGCGACGACAGAACCATCTTTTCGAAGTGCTAGACTGTGGTTCCATCCTGCGGCTATAGCCACGAAGTCCTTGTTCGGCTCTGGTACATCGCACTGACCATATTCGTTGTCCCCCCAAGCGACGATAGAGCCATCTTTTCGGACTGCCAAACTGTATAATCCACCTGTGGCTATAGCCACAAAGCCTTTGTTAGGCTTGGGTACATCGCACTGACCATATTCGTTGTTCCCCCAAGCGACGAGAGAACCATCTTTCCGAAGTGCTAGACTGTGTAACCCTCCTGTGGCTACAGCCACAAAATCTTTGTTAGGCTTGGGTACGTCGCACTGACCGTCCGTGGTTTCCCCCCAAGCGACGATAGAACCATCTTTTCGAAGTGCCAGACTGTGAGCGGCTCCTGCGGTTACAGCCACAAAGTCTTTGTTAGGCTCTGGTACATCGCACTGACCATATTCGTTGTTCCCCCAAGCGACGACAGCTCCATCTTTTCGGACTGCCAAACTGTATAATCCTCCTGTGGCTATAGCCACAAAGTCTTTGTTTGGCTCTGGTACATCGCACTGACCATATTCGTTGTCCCCCCAAGCGACGAGAGAGCCATCTTTCCGAAGTGCCAAACTGTATGACCATCGTGCAGCTACAGCCACGAAGTCTTTGTTAGGCTTGGGTACTCTGCACTGACCATATTCGTTATCCCCCCAAGCGACGATAGAACCATCTTTTCGGACTGCCAGACTGTGTAACCCTCCTGCGGCTACAGCTACGAAGTCTTTGTTAGGCTTGGGTACATCGCACTGACCATATTCGTTATCCCCCCAAGCGACAATAGAACCATCTTTTCGGACTGCCAGACTGTGTAACCCTCCTGCGGCTACAGCTACGAAGTCTTTGTTAGGCTTGGGTACATCGCACTGACCATATTCGTTCCAACCCCAAGCGACAATAGAACCATCTTTTCGGACTGCCAGACTGTGAGCGGCTCCTGCAGCTACAGCTACGAAGTCTTTGTTAGGGTTGGGTACATCGCACTGACCATATTCGTTCCAACCCCAAGCGACGAGAGAACCGTCGGCTCTGAGTGCCAGGGTGTGGTAGCGTCCTGCGGCTACCTGCACGAACGGGCCCTTTGACTCAACCCCTACAAGCTCACCACCCCAGCCGACAATCGGCCCTGCCTTCGACTGTGACACAACGTTACGCCATATCACAACAGCAGTAATCCCCAATATCACAGCAAACAATAGAAAAAGCCTTGTTCTCATTGCAGTTTCACCTTGTTAGGCACTGCTCAACCACTGTGGTGGCGCAGAGGATCTTCGCTTGCTAGCACTGTGAGGTATCATAGGCCAAGGTTTTACATTTGTCAAGGGATTCCTATTCTAGGTAACGTCAAGGATTGAGTGTAAATTGGTTTTGCTGGTAGCCGTCATCCCATGTCTTGTTTTGGTGCGCAAGTACCGCATACAGCATCCGGTCAACACTGCGGCGATTTGTGAAGCATGAGATTGTCCTGGTTCTCCGTCTCACCTCTCGAAACACTCGCTCTATCGGGTTGGTCGTGCGCATTGTCTTCCAATAGTGCTCAGGCACGCCAAAGAACTCCAGCGGCTCCTCAATGTCAGCCTCCATTCTATTCCATCCACTTCTCCCGCCAGACCTGAAACCTTTTTGCCGCCTCCCTCCATCCAAACATGCCTTCTCATTGCTCTTCCGTACCTTGTTCGCTATGTTCCTGAGCTTATGCACCCAACACCTCTGACGTGGCACATGTGGCCATACGCTCTCAACCGCTCCTATCACTCCAGC
>Ga0308417_1001636_pt1 | contig 15245 bp, 12 predicted proteins | sample HotsprSampleOS65_FD_203528 | JGI IMG/M metagenome (GOLD analysis project Ga0308417, IMG submission 203528) | Hot spring phototrophic mat microbial communities from Octopus Spring, Yellowstone National Park, Wyoming, United States - 20090730_OS65 ... | reverse complement strand
TCCCGCCCTGCCCCCTCGAGGCGCTCGATGGCGCCACCCAACCCGTCGAGGTCGTCGTGTGGCACAGCTACGTCGCCAAGACCGCCGAGACCCTCCAGAAGCTCGTCGACCAGTACAACGCCTCCCAGTCCAGGGTGAAGGTCCGCCTCGAGAGCCAGGGCAACAGCTACGACGAGCTGTGGCGCAAGTACCAGCAGGCGGCCCAGGCCAACGACCTGCCCGGCATCGCCATCCTGGAGGACACGAACACCGAGGCGGTGGTCGACAGCGGCACGGTGCTGCCCGCGCAGTCCTGCATCGACGCCTCCGGCTACGACACGAGCGACCTGGTCGACTCCGCGGTCGACTTCTACTCGATCGACGGCGCCCTCTACCCGGGCACGGTGAACCTGTCGACCCCGCTGCTGTACTACAACACCAACCACTTCCGCCGAGCCGGCCTCGACCCCGCCGACCCGCCCGGGACGCTGGCCGAGGTGCGTGCCGCCGCCGAGGCGATCAAGGCCGCCGGGGTGGTGGACAAGCCGGTCGTGCTCAACCTCGAGTCGTGGTTCTTCGAGACCTGGATGACCGGCGTCGGCACGGGGATCGTGGACAACGACAACGGCCGCGGCGCCGGGGAGACCACAGCGGCGGCCTTCGACGACGAGCCGATGCGCGAGGTGGTGACCTGGGTGCGTGACATGCAGGCCGACGGCCTGCTCGAGGCGATCCCGAACACCCCGGGTCAGATCAACCACTACCTGGCTCTCGCCCAGCAGAACGGCACCATGACGCTGGCGACGTCGACCGCGGCCACCTCGGTCGAGGCCTTCCTCGCCGGGGACACGTCGGTGACCGCCGGCGCCGGGGTGTCGACCGAGGACATCGACCTGTCCGCGCTGGCGTTCGACGCCGGACCGTTCCCCGGGCTGGAGGCACCGGGGAAGGTCCAGATCGGCGGTGGTGCCTGGTACATCACCAACACCACGCCGCCCGAGGTGCAGGCCGCGGCGTGGGACTTCATCTCCTGGTGGAACCGGCCCGAGACCCAGGTCATCTGGCACCTGGAGGGCTCCTACCTGCCGTTCAGCAAGAAGGCCGCCACCGACCCCGAGGTGGTGCGGTCCTGGACCGACGACCTGTCCGGGCGCTGGCTGTCGGTGTCGTACCGCCAGCTGACCGAGGGCGTCGACCCGACCTGGCCCGGCCCACTCATCGGTCCCTACGACGAGTTCCGCAAGGCCCTGGAGCAGGCGGTCGACGCCGTCACCCTCTCGGGCGCCGACCCGGCCGCCGAGATCACCAAGGCCGCCCAGACCACCACCGCTGCCATCGAGGCCTACAACGAGGAGAACTTCTGATGGTCCGTCCCCGCCGGGCGCTGGCCCTGCTCGCCGTGGTGGCGATGCTGGCGGCCGGCTGCGGCGGCGGGGACGGCTCTGCAGGTGACGACTCGACGGGCGGTGACGCCCGGGCACTGCCAGCGTGCCCGCTCGACGCCCTCGACGACGCCGCCGGCCCGGTCGAGGTGGTGCTGTGGCACTTCCTCACCGCCAAGACGAAGGAGGCACTGGAACGGCTGGCGGCCGACTACAACGCCTCCCAGTCCAAGGTCCGGGTCCGGGTCGAGTCCCAGGGCACCAACAACGACGAGCTGTTCGCCAAGTACCGGGCCGGGATCGCCACCGGCGACCTGCCGGCCATCGCCGTGCTCGACGACACGGTGACCGTGCAGGTGATCGACAGCGGCACGGTGCTGCCTGCGCAGTCCTGCATCGACGCCAGCGGGGCCGACATGAGCGGGTTCCTGCAGGCCGGGCGCGACTACTACACCGTCGACGGCGTCCTGTGGCCCGCCTCGCTGAACCTGTCGGCTGCGCTGCTCTACTACAACAGGAACCACTTCCGTCGGGCCGGACTCGACCCCGATCGGGCCCCGGGCACCCTCGCCGAGCTGCGGGACTACGCCGAGCGGATCAGAGCGGCGGGGGTGGTGGACCGGCCGCTCGTGCTCAAGGTCAGCCCGCCGATCCTCGAGATGTTCCTCACCGGCGCCCGGGTCCCGATGGTGAACAACGACAACGGGCGGGGACCGGGTGAGACGACCGAGGCGGCGTTCGACCAGCCGACCACCGTCGAGCTGTACACGTGGATCGCCGACATGGTGCGCGACGGGCTGATGGAGGCGGTGCCGGACACGCCCGGCCAGATCAACCACTACCTGGCCCTCGCCCAGCAGAACGGCACCATGACCATCGAGACCTCGACCGCCGCCACCTCGGTCGAGGCCTTCCTGGGTGGCGACACGAGCATCGCCGGGGACCTGGCCGAGGGTGCCGGGATCGACCTGTCGGCGCTCGACATCGGCGCCGCCCCCGTGCCGGGGATCGAGGCCCCCGGCCGGCTGGCCATGGGTGGGGGCGCCTGGTACCTCACCCGCACCGGTCCGCCCGAGGTGCAGGCCGCCGCCTGGGACTTCGTGAGCTACGTCAACTCGGTCGACGCCCAGGTGACCTGGAACCTCATCGGCTCCTACCTGCCGTACAACAACGCGGCGGTGGCCGACCCCCGCCTGCAGGAGCGCTGGACGACCACTCTCGCGGGCCGCTGGCTGGCGATCGCCTACGAGGAGCTGACCACCGGGGTGGATCCGGCCTTCCCCGGTCCGCTCATGGGGCCCTACGACCAGTTCCGGGCCGCGCTGCGGGCCTCGATGGACGACCTGCTGTTCAACGGCGTGCCCCCGGCTGATGCCGTCTCGCGCGCCGCCGCCGAGACCACCGCCGCCCTCCAACGCTACGCCGAGGAGGACTTCTGACCCGAAAGGAACGCTCATGCGCCGTTCCCCGCTGACCGCCCTCGTGCTCACCCTGTGTCTGCTCGGCGCCTCCTGTGGAGGGGACGGCGGGGACGGCACCGGTGAGGAGGCCGGGGGCCTGCCACCCTGTCCCGTCGACGCGCTCGACGCGGCCACCGGTCCGGTGGAGATCGTCGTCTGGCACACCCAGGGAGCGAAGCCCGGTGAGACCCTCGAGGCGCTCACCGCCCAGTACAACGCCTCCCAGTCGAAGGTGCGGGTGCGCCTCGAGAACCAGGGGACGAACTACGCCGAGCTGCAGCGCAAGTTCGAAGCCGCCATCGCCTCCAGGCAGCTACCCGACCTGATCGTGTTCGACGACACCGCCGTGCAGCTCATGGCGGACAGCGGCGTGGTGCTGCCGGCGCAGTCGTGCGTGGACGCCGAGGGCTACGACCTGAGCCAGTTCCGCGAGGTGGCGGTCAACTACTACACCATCGACGGGGTGCTCTGGCCGGTGTCGGCCAACCTCGGCAACGTGCTGCTCTACTACAACAAGAACCACTTCAGGGCGGCGGGCCTCGACCCGGAGGACCCGCCCGAGACCCTCGCCGAGGTCCGCGAGTACGCCGAGAGGATCAAGGCCGCCGGGGTGGTGGACACACCGCTGGTGCACGAGTTCTCGGCCTGGAAGACCGAGTTCTGGCTCACCGGTGCCGGCGCCCCCGTCGTCGACAACGACAACGGCCGCGGCGGCGGTGAGACCACCGCCGCCGCCCTCGACCCGAACCCGGTGGCGAGCGAGCTGTTCACCTGGTTCAAGCAGATGCAGGACGACGGGCTGCTCACGGCCGTGCCCAGCGTCGACGGGCAGATCGACCAGTTCCTCGCGATGGCGAACCAGAAGGCCTCGATGGTGGTCGAGTCGTCCTCGGCGGCCACCTCGGTCGAGGCCTTCCTCGGGGGTGACACCAGCGTCGCCGAGGACGCCGCCGGAGCGGTCGAGACGGTGAACATCAGCGGACTCGACATCGGCGCCGGTGTCTTCCCCGGGCTGTCCGAGCCGGGACGCACCCAGATGGGCGGGGCGGCGTGGTTCCTGCTGTCCACCTCGACACCGGCCGAGCAGGCGGCATCGTGGGACTTCGCCAAGTTCCTCAACACCGTCCCGGCGCAGGTGCGCTGGCTCACCGGCGGCTCCTACCTGCCGTACAACACCGCCGCCGCCACGGACCCCGCCGCCCAGCAGTTCTTCACCGCCGGCCTGTCGGGTCGCTGGCTGAAGATCGCCAACGACCAGATCGACGCCATCGATCCGGACTTCCCCGGACCGCTGATCGGCCCGTACTACGACTTCCGCGAGGAGCTCGAGAAGGCCCAGGACGATCTGATGTTCGGCGGCGCCACCCCCGCACAGGCGCTGGCCAGGGCCCAGGCCGGGGTCACCGCCGCCCTGGAGCGGTACGCCGCCGAGGGCTTCTAGCGCGTCCCGCTCGGGCCGGGGCACCGGTAGCCTCGGTCGACGTGTCCGACGCCGAACCCCCGAGCCCGGCGCGCCCGGGCCCGGCGCCCGGCCCGCCCGACCCGACGCGCCGCAGGCTGCTGCTGGCGGCCGGACTGGGCGCGGCCAGTCTCGTCGGGTTGTCCCGCCTGGAGCGCGCCGGGGGTCCGGCGTCGCCGCCGCCCCGCCGCGCCGAGCTGGTGGTCGGGCCGGAGCGTGCCGCCCCCCCGGCCGCTCCCGCCATGGCCGACGCTCCGCCACCACCGCCGGCGGGCCACGTCTTCGACCGGGTGCTCAGGGGTGGGCGCGTGATCGACCCCGAGACCGGCTACGACGCCATGGCCGACGTGGGCATCGACGGGGACCGCATCACGGCCATCGCCGCCGAGCCGCTCCGGGGCCGAGCCGTCGTGGACGCCACCGGGCTCGTCGTGGCCCCCGGGTTCATCGACGTGCTGTCCTACGAGCCGAACAGCTACGGGGTCTGGTTCAAGGTCGCCGACGGGGTCACGACAAACCTCGGCATGCACGGCATCAACAACACCGCTGAGGGGTTCTTCAGCTTCTTCGGCTCCGAGGCCCAGCGGCCGCCGGTCCACTACGGCGGCGCCTTCGACAACCCCCACATGCGCGACGTCGAGGCCGGCCTGCCCACCCGCCCGGCGACCCCCGCGCAGATCGACCAGCTCGAGCGGCTCCTCGAGGAGGGCCTGGCCGGTGGCTGGATCGGGCTCGACGTCGAGCCCGAGTACACCCCCTGGGTCACCGAGGAGGAGATCACCGAGCTCGCCCGGGTCGCCGCCCGGTTCGGGATGCCGGTCTTCTCCCACATCCGCTGGTCGAGCCCCGGCACACCCACCGAGGGCAGCCTCGCCGCCATCGACGAGCTGCTGCGGGTGGCGGAGGCGACCGGCGCGGGCGTGCACGTCGACCACATCACCTCCATGGCCACCCACGTCATGGACGAGGCGCTGGCCAAGCTCGACGACGCCCGCGCCCGGGGCATCGACGTGACCGCCTGCGTCTACCCCTACGACTTCTGGGCGACCACGCTCGCGTCCGAACGCTTCGCGCCCGGCTGGCAGGAGCGGTTCCGGATCGACTACGACGACCTGGAGATCCCCGGCACCGGGGAGCGGCTCACCGAGGCCAGCTTCGAGCGCTACCGGGCCCAGAACACGCTGGTGGCCGCCTACGCCATCCCCGAGGCGGACGTGCAGACGGCGCTGCGGGCGCCGTTCGTCATGATCGGCAGCGACGCCATCCTCGAGCCCGGGGACAACAACCATCCCCGCTCGACGGGATGCTTCACCCGGACCCTCGGCCGGTACGTGCGCGAGCTGGGGGTGCTGTCGCTCACCGAGGCGCTCGCCAAGATGACGATCCTGCCCGCCCGCCGCCTCGAAGCCCGGGTGCCGGCGATGCGCCGCAAGGGCCGCCTGCAGATCGGCGCGGACGCGGACGTGACCGTGTTCGACCCGGCTCGGGTCGCCGACACCTCGACGGTGGACGACCCCGCCCGGATGGCGGTCGGGGTGGAGTACGTGCTGGTGGCCGGCCAGCTCGTCAAGGAGCGGGACGTGCTGCACCGCGAGGTCCGACCGGGCCGGCCCATCAAGGCCGAGCAGGCCTGAGCTGTTGGCACCCCGTACGGGATTCGAACCCGTGTTGCCGGCGTGAGAGGCCGGTGTCCTAGGCCGCTAGACGAACGGGGCAGGGGGCCGCAGGCGCGGCCGGGTTGCATGCTACTGCGCTCGGGGGGGAGGACTCGAACCCCCAATAACAGGGCCAGAACCTGCTGTGTTGCCGATTACACCACCCCCGACTGGGCGGACCGGGATCCTACCGTGCGCTACGAGATGTTGGACAACCGGCGGTAGCCCACGATCCGCCCGATGGCCACGGCCGCCGTCTCGCGGACCAGTGCCCGCACCGACGAGGCGGTCCCGGTGGGTGACACCCACGCCCGCAGACCCACCTCGTCGGCGATCTCGGTCACCCGGAAGGCGTGGTACGGGTCCGAGACCACCAGCACCTCACGGGGCCGGCCCTCGTTGGCGACGATGAGCGCCGAGGCCGACAGCTCCTCGTAGCTGTTCGTGCCCTCGACCTCCACCCGGATCGCTGCGTCGGGGACGCCGAGCTCGCGCAGGTACCGGTAGCCGGCGAACCCCTGCGTCACCCGGTCACCGGCCTGCTTGCCGCCGGTCACGATGATCACGTCGGCGAGCCCCTGCGCCCACAGCGTCACGGCGTGGTCGAGCCGGGCCTGCAGCACCGGCGAGGGACGTCCGTCCCACTGGGCGGCGCCCATCACGACGATGGCGCTGGCCGCCCGGGCGTCGTCCTGACGGGAGGCCCACAGCACCTGCCCGAAGGTCACGGCCAGGTAGGCGACCAGCGCCGCCAGCACGCCCAGCCCGACCCGCACCCCCCAGCGCAGCAGCCGTCCCACGACCAGCTCCTAGGGCGCCGGGAGCCGGGCGCGCGCCGCAGCGATCCGCCGGCAGGTCTCGTCCCGGCCGAGCACCTCCAACGACTCCCACAGCGGTGGCCCGACCGACCGGCCGGTGACGGCCACCCTGATGGGAGCCTGGGCGACCTTGCGCTTGAGGTCGTTGGCGTCGGCCCAGGCGGTCACCGCCTCCCCGATCGGGCCGGCCTCCCAGTCGACCCCGCCGAACAGCTCGAGGGCGGCGTCGAGGACGCGGCCGGCGGTCTCGCGCCCCCGGACCATGACCTTGTCCCAGGAGGCCTCGTCGATCACCGGCTCGGGCAGGAACACGAAATCGACGTAGCCCGGCACCTCCGACAGCACCGACACCCGCTCCTGCACCAGCGGGGCCAACCGCTCGAAGGCGTCGATGTCGAAGCGCTCGGGCGGCCAGGGGGGGTCCTCGAACAGCCAGCGGGTCGATCGGTGCACGAACTCCCGGGTGGGCAGTGCCCTGATGTACTCGCCGTTGAAGTGGTCGAGCTTGCGCAGATCGAAGAAGGCGCTCGACGTGTTGACGTCCTCGAGGCGGAACAGCGCCACGATCTCGGCGAGGGGGCGGATCTCGATGCCGTCGGGTGGCCCCCAACCGAGTGTGGCGAGGTAGTTGACCATGGCCTCGGGCAGGTACCCCCGGTCGATGTAGTCACCCACGGACACGTCGTCGCGCCGCTTGGACAGCTTCTGGCGTCGCTCGTTCACGATCAGCGGCAGGTGGGCGAACACCGGCGTACCGGCGAGGCCGAGCGCAGCCCGCAGCAGCAGCACCTTCGGGGTGACGTTGATGAGGTCCTCGCCGCGGATGACGTGGGTGATGCCCATGTCGGCGTCGTCGACGGCGTTGGCGACGTGGAACATGGGCACCCCGTTGGAGCGGACGATGACGAAGTCCTCGAGGTCGGCGTGCTCGAAGCGGATCTCACCCCGGATCACGTCGTCGAACGCGGTCGATCCCTCGTCGGGTGTGCGGAACCGGACCACCCGCCCGGGCCCGGGCCCGAGCCCGCGGTCCCGACAGCGCCCGTCGTAGCCGGGGCGCCCGCGGGCCTCGGCCCGGGCTCTCACCTCCTCGGGCGTGCAGGCGCACCAGTAGGCGGCACCGGTGGCGAGCAGGCGGTCGGTTGCGTCGCGGTACAGCTCGGCCCGGTCGGACTGGTGCACCGGTTCGCCGTCCCAGTCGATGCCGAGCCACTCGAGCGCCCGGTAGATCACCTCGATCAGCTCGCGGCGGCTGCGCTCGGCGTCGGTGTCCTCGATGCGCAGGAGCAGCTCGCCGCCGTGGTGGCGGGCGAAGAGCCAGTTGAACAGGGCGGTGCGGGCCCCGCCGATGTGCAGGTAGCCGGTGGGGGCGGGCGCGAACCGGACGCGGACACGGTCGGGGGTCACGACCGCCGATGGTACCGGCGCCACCTGACACCGACGGTTCAGCGGACGGTCACCCTCGTGACCTGTGCCCGCCGGTGCACCCCCGGTAGCATCGACGCTCGATGCGCCAGCGCCTGCTCGCCCTCGTCGCCGCCTGCACCCTGGTCGTCGGTGTCGCCGGCTGCGCCTCGGAGGATCCCGCCGGCGCCGGGTTCCGCCTGCGGGCCGGACAGCTCACGGCGACCACCACCACCGCCCCGAAGCCGTCGCACACCACCGTCGTGGCCACCGCCGTGGTCCCGGTGCTGCAGGTGTTCGCCGAGCGTCCCGGCACCGCCGCGCCGGCCACGTTCACCCAGCTCGGCCGGCCCGGGCCCGACGGCGTCGTGCACCCGCCGATCCCCCGTGAGGGCCTCAACTCGGCGAACGTGCGCAAGACGGCGTTCGGTTGGGAGTACGACAACCCGACGTACTTCGAGAACCCGCTCGCGCTCATGGTGACCGCCGAGGAGGGCGACTGGCTGAAGGTGCTGCTCCCGGCCCGACCCAACGGACTGGAGGGCTGGATCAAGGCCTCCGACGTGACCCTCTCGGAGCACCGCTTCCACGCCGAGCTCGTGCTGTCCGAACGGGTGTTCCGCGTGTTCGAGGGGGACGAGCAGATCGCCGAGACCCGGGTGGTGGTGGGCAAGGACGCCACCCCGACGCCGACGGGACGGTTCTACTTCACCGAGAAGATCCAGCAGTCGAACCCCGGCGGGGCCTACGGGCCGTGGGTGCTGGCCACCAACGGCTACTCGGAGGCCATGGACAGCTTCGAGGGTGGCCTGCCGGTGATCGCATTCCACGGCACCAACCAGCCGGGGCTCATCGGCCAGGCCGCCTCGAACGGCTGTGTCCGCATGCCCAACGACGTGATCACCATGCTGGCGGCGACCCTCCCGGCGGGGACACCGGTCGAGATCAGGGCGTGACGTCGCCGTAGCGGTCGAGGTGCTCGACCAGCAGCGCGCTCATCACGTCGGCGGCGTGCTCGGGCACCCAGTGGTCGACCCCGTCGAGCACCTCGAAGCGATACGGGCCCTCCACCGCCGCCGCAGTGGCCTCGGCCGCCTCGGGGCCGAGCGCCGGGTCCTCGGTGCTCCACACGTACAGGGTGGGCGCCACGATCGGCCCGAGCCCCTCGACGTCGGTGAGCCGGGCCGCCCGGTACCAGTTGACGGCCGCACCGAGGGCCTCCACGGTGGCCAGCGCCTGCAGGTAGGGGCGGGCCTCGTCCTCGGTCATGCCGGCACCGGCGAACAGCAGTCGCAGCCCGGCGGCGTCGTTGGCCAGCAGCCCCATCTCCGAGCCCTCGGCCCGGAGCAGGTCGACGTAGAAGGAGCGCTGCCGCTGGTCCCCGTCGGGCTCGGCCAGCGCCTCGGCGAAGGCCCGGGGGTGGGGGGTGCTGAGCACCGTCAGGGTCCGCAGGCGCTGCGGGTGGCGGCCGGCCACCTGCCAGGCCACGGCGCCTCCCCAGTCGTGGCCGACGAGGTGGAAGCGGTCCCACCCGAGCTGGTCGGCGACAGCCACCACGTCACCCACGAGCTCGGCCATGGTGTAGGCCTCGACCGGGAGTGGACGGGCCCGGGGGCTGTAGCCCCGCTGGGTGAGCGCCACCGCCCGCCGCCCGGTGGCGCCCAGGGCCGCCAGCTGGTGCCGCCAGCACCGGGCGGTCTGGGGAAAGCCGTGGAGCAGCAGCACCGGCTCCCCGTCGGTGGGTCCGGCAGCCAGGGCGTCGAACACGAGACCACCCCAGCGGGGGTGGTCCACGGCGATCTCGAGGGGGGTGGTCACCTCGATCCGCCGGCGCCGGCCGTCGACGCGCCGGCGGCGGCCGGTTCCCGGCGGCGGAACAGCTTCTCCCGCCGGGGGTCCTCGGCGACCGCCCGGGCGAGCTGCTGGGGGGTCATGCGCAACGCCTCAACGGGCACGACGTCGGCCACCCGGCGGCGTTCCACGTAGTGGTGCGGGTGGCTGATCCCCCGGAAGTAGCGCTTGCGCAGCGCGACCAGCTCCGGGTCGGCCTCCTCCAGGAAGCCCCAGATGGTGAGCGCCACCGTCAGGTCGTGGATCACCGGCGCCCGGCCGAACAGCGACGCCCGCTTGTTGGCCACCTCCACACAGCCCGCCAGCACGTCGTGTTCGTCCTCACCGGGGGTGAGGACCAGGTTGCCGGCGAAGCGCTCGGCGAGCTTGAGGGCGTAGCCCTGGTCCGGCCCCGGGTAGCCGAGGCGGGGACCGTGCGGCTGGGGGCCGGGAAGCTCCGCCGGGCGGTCGGCCACCCAGCGGTCCCCCCGCCAGGGCGGGGATTCGTAGACCCGGACCGGCTCGTGGGCGGGTCGGGGGACGTACTCGGGTGCGGCCATGGCGCCGAGCGTACCCAGCGGCGCGCGGCGGACGGAACCCTCAGTCCCCCGCTGCGGCCTCGTGCAGCAGGCCGTACACGATGGAGTCCACCAGCGCCTGCCAGGAGGCCTCGATGATGTTCTCCGACACCCCGACCGTGGTCCAGGTCTCCTCGCCGTCGGTGGAGTCGATGAGCACCCGCACCACCGCCCCGGTGGCGGCCACGCTGTCGAGCACCCGCACCTTGTAGTCGGTGAGGTGGATGCGCTCCAGCGCCGGGTAGCGACCGTTGAGCGCCCGGCGCAGCGCCACGTCGAGGGCGTTGACGGGCCCGTTGCCCTCGCCCACGGCGGCGATGCGCTCCTCCCCCACCCAGATCTTGACGGTGGCCTCCACCGACACCTCCGCCTCGTTCGAGCCCGGCGGCTCCCGGTGGTAGCTCGAGACCCGGTAGGCCTCGACCCGGAAGAACTCCTGGCGCCACCCGGCGGCCCGCAGCATGAGCAGCTTGAGGGAGGCGTCGGCGGCCTCGAACAGCCACCCTAGCGACTCGAGCCGCTTGAGCTCCTCGCTCAGCGCCGCTGCCGCCCGGTCGTCGAGCTCGACACCCAGCTCACGGGCCTTCAGCGCCATGCCCGCCCGGCCGCCGAGGTCCGAGACCAGCACCCGGGTGTGGTTGCCCACCAGCTCGGGGTCGATGTGTTCGTAGGTGGCGCCGCCGGCGCGGCCCAACGCCGAGGTGTGCAGGCCCCCCTTGTGGGCGAACGCCGACGCCCCCACGAACGGATCGGCGGGCTGGGGCGGCAGGTTCACGAGCTCGGCCACGTGGTGGCTCACGAGCGTGAGCCGCTCGAGGCGCCCCTCCGGCAGGGTGGCCACGCCGAGCTTGAGGGTGAGGTCGGGGATGACCGTCATCAGGTTGGCGTTGCCGGTGCGCTCGCCGTAGCCGTTGACCGTGCCCTGGACGTGGGTGGCGCCGGCGATGACCGCCATGAGCGTGTTGGCCACCGCGCAGCCGCTGTCGTTCTGGGTGTGGATCCCGACCGCCACCCCACCCTGGGCCGGGGAACCGAAGTGGGCCACCACCTCGCCGACGATGCGCTGCACCTCGTGGGGAAGCGAACCACCGTTGGTGTCGCACAGCACCAGGCAGTCGGCCCCCTCGGTGGCGGCCGCCTCCAGCACCCGCAGGGCGAAGGCGGGGTTGCGCTTGTAGCCGTCGAAGAAGTGCTCGGCGTCGAAGAACACCCGCCGCCCGGCGGCTTTGAGATGACGGACCGAGTCGGCCACCATCGCCACCCCCTCGTCGAGCGTGGTGCGCAGCGCCTCGGTGACGTGGAAGTCCCAGCTCTTGCCCACGATGCACACCGTGGAGGTCCCGGCCTCGAGCACGGCCCGCAGCGTCGGGTCGTCGTCCACCCGACCCGCCGGGCGCCGGGTGGAGCCGAACGCCACCAGCTCGGCGGTCTCGAGGCGGAGCTCGGTCGGGGCCCGGCGGAAGAACTCGGCGTCTTTCGGGTTGGCCTGCGGGTAGCCGCCCTCGATCCAGCGCACCCCCAGCCAGTCGAGCTGCTCGGCGATGCGCAGCTTGTCCTCGACGGTGAGCGAGATCCCCTCGAACTGGGCCCCGTCGCGCAGGGTGGTGTCGAAGATCTCGACGGCGTCGGGCAGGCTGGGCAGCGCCGGCTCAGCCATCGACGTACTCCACCCAGTCCTTGTAGCGGTCGACCTGGCCGCGCACGGCCCGGCTGTACTCCTCGGCGATGGCGCGGGTCATCGGCCCCGGGCACGGGATCGCCCGGTCGTCCACCGAGTTGACCGCGGAGACCTCGGCGGCGGTGCCGCAGACGAACATCTCGTCGGCGACGTACAGGTCGGTTCGCGCCAGGTGGTCGACCACCACCTCGATGCCCAGATCCCGGGCGATGGTCGTCACCGAGTCCTGCGTGATGCCCTCCAGCGCCCCGGCCGACGCCGGCGGGGTGACCAGCCGTCCGCCCCGGCCGATGAAGATGTTCTCGCCGGTGCACTCGCTCACCCACCCGTGCGGGCTCAGCATGACCGCCTCGTCGTAGCCGGCCTTGAGCGCCTCGACCTTGGCCAGTGAGGAGTTGACGTAGTTGCCGGTGGTCTTGGACGCCGGCGGCATCGTGTTGTGGTCGTGGCGGGTCCAGGACGACACCTTCATGCGCACGCCCTTGGTGACGGCATCGTCGCCGAGGTAGGCGCCCCACGGCCAGCAGGCGATGGCCACGTCCACCGAGCACGGCAGGGTGTTGAGGCCCATCTCCCCGTAGCCGTAGAAGGCGATGGGCCGGATGTAGCAGGCGGGCAGGCCGTTGGCGCGCACCACCAGCTTGACCGCCTCGACCAGCTCGGCCACCGAGTAGGGCAGCTCCATGAGCAGCATCCGGGCCGAGTTGTGCAGTCGGCGCATGTGGTCGGTGAGGCGGAACACGGCCGCGCCCCGGTCCGTCTCGTAGGCCCGCACGCCCTCGAAGACGCCCATGCCGTAGTGCAGGGTGTGGGTCAGCACGTGCACCTTCGCCTCGTCCCACGGGACGAGCTCCCCGTTCATCCAGATCTGCTCGGTGGGCGTGATGGGCATGGTCGTCTCCCTCGTGTGCGGCGCCGTCAGAGGCGGGCGGCGACGGCGTCGCCGATCTCGGCGGTGGATCCGGTGCGTCCCCTGACCTCGGCACAGGCCTTCCGGATCCGCTCGGCGGCCTCGGTCTCCCCCAGGAACTCGAGCATCATCGCCGCCGACAGGATGGCGGCCAGCGGGTTGGCCTTCTGCTGGCCGGCGATGTCGGGGGCGGAGCCGTGCACCGGTTCGAACATCGACGGCCCGGTGCGGTCGGGGTTGAGGTTCCCCGAGGCGGCCAGCCCGATCCCGCCGGAGACCGCGCCCCCGAGGTCGGTGAGGATGTCACCGAAGAGGTTGTCGGTCACCACCACGTCGTAGCGACCGGGGGAGTCGACGAAGTAGATGCAGGCGGCGTCGACGTGGTGGTAGGCGGTCTCGACGTCGCCGTAGTCGGCGGCCACCTCGCGGAAGGTGCGCTCCCACAGGTCACCGGCGAAGGTCAGGACGTTGGTCTTGTGGACCAGCGTGAGATGCTGCCGGGGCCGGGTGCGGGCCAGCTCGAAGGCGTACCGGACACAGCGCTCGACCCCGAAGCGGGTGTTCACCGAGCCCTGGGTGGCCACCTCGTGCGGCGTGCCCTTGCGCAGGAACCCACCCTCACCTGCGTAGGTGCCCTCGGTGTTCTCCCGGATCACCACGAAGTCGTGGCTGCCGTCGGGCGCCGTGAAGGGGCGTTGGTTCACGTACAGGTCGAGCTCGAAGCGCATCCTGAGCAGCAGGCCCCGCTCGATCACCCCGGGGGGCACCTCCGGGGTGCCCACCGCGCCGAGCAGCAGGGCGTCGTGGGAGCGCCACCGCTCGAGCACCTCGTCGGGCAGGATCGTGCCGTCCCGCAGGTAGCGGGCCCCGCCGAGGTCGTAGTCGGTGGTGGTCAGCTCCACCCCGGCGGCGCGCACGACCTTGAGCGCCTCCGCGACGACCTCCGGGCCGATCCCGTCGCCCCCGATGACCCCGATGTCCAGACTCACCCCTGCTCCTGTCGCTCCACACGACCCCGGAACGAGAAAACCGCCCACCGGGGTGGACGGTCGGACCGCGCACGTCGCCGAGAGCGACGCGCGCTAGCGAATGGCGGCTACGGCGGTGGTTCCGGGGCCTGACACCGGCGACAGTGTGCTCGCTCACCTGCGGGGACGCAACCCGGTCGACCGGCGGACCTCGCTACGCTGGCCTGCGTGACCGAGACGCATCACCTGTCGCAAGCGACCTACGACCGGCTGCGCGCCGAGCTCGAGGAGCTCACCACCCACGGCCGGACCGAGATCGCCCGCAAGATCCAGGCGGCACGCGAGCTCGGGGACCTGTCCGAGAACGGCGACTACCACGCCGCCAAGGAGGAGCAGGGCAAGATGGAGGCCCGCATCCGGCACCTCACCGCCCTGCTCGAGCACGCCGAGATCGTGGCCGCCGGCGAATCCGACGTCGTGCGGGCCGGCTCGACCGTGTCGATCTGCTACGAGGGCGAGGACGAGCCCGAGCGCTACCTCATCGGCTCGATCGAGGAGCGCCACGGCGGGGTCGAGGTCATCTCCCCCGGCTCCCCCCTGGGCCAGGCCCTCATGGGCGCCACGGTCGGTGACGTGGTGGAGTTCGAGGCGCCGGGTGGAACGTTGAAGGTCGAGGTCGTGGACATCGAGGGCTGAGGTGTACCCACCGGCCGACCTGCCCGCCGGCAGGCACGTGGCGCTGCCGGGGCGGGGCACGACGTTCGTCCGTGAGGCCGGCGACCCCGCTGCCCGGCACGCCTTCGTCCTGCTGCACGGCTGGACGGCCACCGCTGCGCTCAACTGGTTCGGAGCCTTCACGCCCCTCGCCGCCCTCGGCAGGGTGGTCGCCCTCGACCACCGCGGGCACGGCGACGGCATCCGGTCCCGGACCCGGTTCCGGCTCGAGGACTGCGCCGACGACGTCGCCGCGCTGTGCGGGGTGCTCGGCGTCGAGCGGGTCGTCGCCGTGGGCTACTCCATGGGCGGGCCCGTCGCCCAGCTCCTGTGGCGCCGGCACCGTGGCCTGGTGGAGGGCCTGGTCCTGTGCGCCACCGCCCGCGACTTCGTGGGGGGCCGCCGCCGGT
>Ga0308417_1001635_pt1 | contig 15249 bp, 27 predicted proteins | sample HotsprSampleOS65_FD_203528 | JGI IMG/M metagenome (GOLD analysis project Ga0308417, IMG submission 203528) | Hot spring phototrophic mat microbial communities from Octopus Spring, Yellowstone National Park, Wyoming, United States - 20090730_OS65 ... | reverse complement strand
CCTCGAAGTCGAACTGATCGCGCCCATCGCCATGGACGAAGGCCTGCGCTTCGCCATCCGCGAAGGCGGCAAAACCGTCGGCGCAGGCGTCGTCACCAAAATCGTCCAGTGAACCAGAACCGGGGCGAGGGCTGAGGGGCAGATCCGGCGGCATCCGAACGCGGTCGGGGTAACGCCGAGAGAAGGTCGCGATGGACAACCAGAACATCCGCATCCGGTTGAAGGCCTACGATCATCGTGTGCTCGACTCCTCGACGCGCGAGATTGTCAACACGGCGAAACGCACGGGCGCGCAGGTGCGAGGGCCGATCCCATTGCCGACCCGCATCGAGCGCTTCATCGTCAATCGTAGCCCGCATATCGACAAGAAGAGCCGCGAGCAGTTCGAGATGCGCACCCACCGGAGGCTGCTCGACATCGTCGACCCGACGCCGCAGACAGTGGACGCGCTGATGAAGCTGGACCTTGCGGCCGGCGTTGATGTCGAGATCAAGGTGTGAGAGGCGAGCCATGCTGCGCACCGGTGTGATCGCCCGCAAGCTCGGCATGACCCGACTCTTCGCCGAGGACGGAAGCCATGTCCCGGTGACGGTGCTGTCTCTGGATGAGGTGCAGGTGGTGGCGCATCGCACGGCGGAGCGCGATGGCTATGCCGCCGTGCAACTCGGCGCCGGGCCGGCGAAGGCGAAGACCTTGACAAAGGCGGAGCGCGGCCATCTCGCCAAAGCGAAGGTCGCGCCGAAGGCGAAACTGGTCGAGTTCCGGGTTGATCCCCAAGCCATGCCCCAGATTGGTGCGACGCTCTCGGCGACTCATTTCGTTCCAGGGCAGCGCGTCGATGTCACCGGCACGAGCAAGGGGCGGGGCTTCGCCGGGGCAATGAAGCGCTGGAACTTCCGTGGCCTCGAAGCCTCGCACGGGGTGTCGATCAGCCATCGCAGCCACGGCTCGACTGGCAACCGGCAGGACCCCGGCAAGGTGTTCAAGAACAAAAAGATGGCGGGGCACTACGGTGTGGATCGCGTGACAGTGCTCAACCTGGAAGTGGCGCGGGTCGATGCCGAGCGGAACGTGATCATGGTCCGCGGCGCGGTGCCCGGCGCGCCAGGCTCCTGGATTCTGGTGCGCGATGCTGTGAAGCGCGCGCGCCCGGCCGAGGCTCCGGTCCCTGCCGGCGTTCGGGCATGAGGGGCGAAACGATGAAGGCTCCCGTGATCACGCTCGCGAACGAGGCGGTGGGCGAGATCGACCTTCCCGATGCTGTATTCGGCGCCAAGCCGCGGCCCGACATCATGGCGCGGGTCGTGCTTTGGCAGCTCGCCAAGCGTCGGGCGGGCACGCACAAGACCAAAGGCATGGGCGAGGTGAGCGGCACCACCAAGAAGCCCTGGAAGCAGAAGGGAACCGGCCGTGCCCGCCAGGGCTCGCTGCGCAGCCCTCAGTTCCGCAAGGGCGGCGTGGTGCATGGGCCGGTTCCGCGTGAGCACGGCTACGACCTGCCGAAGAAGGTGCGCCGGCTCGGCCTCATCTCGGCACTGAGCCAAAAGGCGCGCGAAGGGAAGCTTGTGGTGCTTGATCGCGCAGTGGCTGAAGGCAAGACCGCCAGCCTTCGTCGCCAAGTGGCCGCACTCGGGTGGCAATCTGTGCTCGTGGTCGACGGTGCGATCCTCGACGAGGGCTTCCTGCGGGCGGCGCGCAACATTCCGGGTGTCGACGTACTGCCGACAATCGGCGCCAATGTCTATGACATCCTTCGCCACGACGTGGTCGCGGTGACGCGGGACGGCGTTGCAGGACTGGCGCGACGCCTCGGGGCAGCCGCGAACGGTGAGGAGCCGCGGGCATGAACGAGGAGGCGAAGCGGGCGGTCGGGAGCGCGGTCTCGGCAGAGCGGATGTTCGTAATCATCAGAAGCCCCGTCATCACCGAGAAGGCGACCGCGTTGTCTGCCGCCAACCAGGTGGTGTTTCGCGTGCCTTTAGATGCGACGAAGCCGGAAATCCGCGCCGCGGTGGAGACGCTGTTCAACGTCAAGGTGCAAGCGGTGAACACGCTCATTGTCAAGGGCAAGATGAAGCGGTTTCGCGGTAGGCCTGGCCGGCGGTCTGACTGGAAGAAGGCGATGGTTCGTCTTGCCCCAGGTTTCTCCATCGACCTGACGGCCGGGCTCGCGTGACGGCGGGAGGGGGGCGATGGCGCTGAAGACATTCAAGCCGGTGACGGCTAGCCTGCGCGGCACGGTTCTCGTCGACCGTTCGGAGCTTTGGAAAGGCAAGCCGGTCAAGGGCCTCACGGTGGGCAAGGCTTCCACCGGCGGGCGCAACCAGCACGGTCACATCACAGTGCGGTTCCGCGGCGGAGGGCACAAGCGGGCCTACCGTCTGGTCGATTTCAAGCGCCGCAAGTTCGACGTGCCGGCTTTTGTGCAACGGCTCGAGTACGACCCGAACCGGTCGGCCTGGATCGCGCTGATCAAGTACGCCGACGGCGAGCTCTCCTACATTCTCGCACCGCAGCGGCTAGCAGCTGGTGATACGGTGATTTCGGGCGAGAAGGTCGACGTCAAGCCCGGCAACGCGATGCCGCTTGCGGCGATCCCGGTAGGAACGATCGTGCACAACATCGAGATGAAGCCCGGTGCAGGCGGGCGGATCGCGCGCGCCGCCGGAACCTATGCTCAGCTTGTCGGCAAGGATGCCGGCTACGCTCAGATCAAGCTCGCATCCGGCGAGCTGCGCGTGGTGAGGGCAGAGTGCATGGCCTCGATCGGCGCCGTGTCCAACCCAGACCACAATAACGTCCAGATCGGCAAGGCTGGCCGCAGCCGCTGGCTCGGTCGGCGCCCGCACAATCGCGGCGTGGCGATGAACCCGATCGACCATCCGCATGGCGGCGGAGAGGGCCGGACCTCGGGCGGGCGCCATCCGGTCACGCCCTGGGGCAAGCCGACAAAGGGGGCGAAGACTCGCCACAACAAGCGGACGGACCGGATGATCATCCGTCGTCGCAAGGTGACGAAGGGCTGAGACGATGCCGCGTTCGGTTTGGAAAGGCCCCTTCGTGGACGGGTATCTGCTGGCGAAAGCCGAGGCTGTGCGCGCGTCGGGCCGGAACGAGATCATCAAGACGTGGTCGCGCCGTTCGACGATCATGCCGCAGTTCGTCGGGCTGACCTTCGGCGTCTACAACGGGCGCAAGTTCATCCCTGTGCAGGTGACCGAGCAGATGGTCGGCCACAAGCTCGGCGAATTCGCGCCAACCCGCACCTTCGCTGGTCATGCGGCGGACAAAAAGGCGAAGAGGGGCTGAGCGATGGGCAAGCCCGCGCACCCGCGTCGGCTCGGTGAGAACGAGGCCCAGGCGGTGATCCGCAATCTGCGCGTCTCGCCGCGGAAGCTCAACCTAGTGGCGGAATTGATCCGGGGTCTGCCCGCGGCGGAGGCGCGCGCGAGGCTGACCTTCTCGAAGCGCCGGATCGCGCACGCCGTGCGCAAGGCGCTCGACTCCGCGATCGCGAATGCGGAAAACAACCACGGGCTCGATGTCGATCGTCTGACCGTGCGCGAGGCAACGGTCGGGCGCGGTGCGGTGATGAAGCGGTTCCACGCGCGCGGGCGCGGCCGGGCGGCGCGTGTCGAGAAGTGGTTCAGCCATCTGACGATCGTGCTCCGCGAGAGGCCGCAGGGCGAGCGCGAGGCTTCGGCGAAGGTGAGGGGCTGAGATGGGGCAGAAGGTCAACCCGGCCGGGCTGAGGATAGGCGTCAACCGCACCTGGGACAGCCGCTGGTTCGCCGGCAAGGACTACGCCAAGCTTCTGCATGAGGACATCAAGCTCCGCACCTTCCTGCGCGAGAAGCTGGCGCAAGCCGGTGTTTCGCGCGTCGTGATCGAGCGGCCGGCGAAAAAGCCGCGCGTGACGATCTACGCTGCGCGTCCCGGCGTGGTGATCGGGAAGAAGGGGCAGGACATCGAGAAGCTGCGCCAGGAGCTGAAGGCGCTGAGCGGTGGCGAGGTTCAGCTCAACATCGTCGAAATCCGCAAGCCCGAACTCGATGCGCTGCTGGTGGCTGAGAACATCGCGCAGCAGCTCGAGCGTCGGGTCTCGTTCCGCCGCGCGATGAAGCGCGCGGTCCAATCCGCGATGCGGCTTGGTGCGCAGGGCATTCGCATCAACTGCTCGGGCCGGCTCGGCGGGGCGGAGATCGCGCGGATGGAGTGGTATCGGGAAGGCCGCGTGCCGCTGCACACGCTGCGGGCGGACATCGATTTCGGCCGCGCGACGGCGAAGACGACCTATGGCACCTGCGGGGTCAAGGTGTGGGTGTTCAGGGGTGAGATCATGGCGCACGAGCCGATGGCGGTCGACAAGCGGCTGGCCGAACAGGCGCCGCAGCGCTGACGGGCGAGGCAAAAGCGGAGGGCGCGCCGGACGGGTTTGGGGCTGAAGTGGCGGAACAGGGGAAGGTGGAGGCGGGAGCGTCCGCATCCACGCCCGGTCGCTGAGGCGAAGGGTTCGGCGGGACGGAAACGACGACGATGCTGCAGCCGAAGAAGACAAAGTGGCGGAAGGCCCACAAGGGGCGCATCCACGGCCAGGCGAAGGGCGGCACGAGCCTCAACTTCGGCTCATACGGGCTGAAGGCGCTGGAGCCGGAACGGGTCACCGCGCGGCAGATCGAGGCGGCGCGACGGGCGATCACGCGGCAGATGAAGCGTCAGGGACGGGTCTGGATCCGGATCTTTCCGGACGTTCCGGTGTCGCGCAAACCGGCCGAGGTGCGGATGGGTTCCGGTAAGGGCAGCCCCGAGTTCTGGGTGTGCCGCGTCAAGCCGGGTCGGATCATGTTCGAGCTCGACGGCGTTTCTGCCGAAGTGGCGCGGACGGCGCTGGAACTCGCCGCCGCCAAACTGCCGATCAAGACCAAGGTCGTCACGCGAACGGGGCTGGAGGGCTAAGGCGATGACGAGGCCTGCGGAGCTGAGGGCGAAGAGCGTGGACGAGCTGAAGGAGATGCTGGTTGGGCTGCGCCGTGAGCAGTTCAACCTGCGGTTCCAGCGCGCGACGGGCCAGCTCGAGGCAACGAGCCGGATGCGCGTTGTTCGCCGCGACATCGCCCGTATCAAGACCGTGCTCTCGGAGCGGGCCCGCGCTGCCGCGTCTCGGGTCGCTTGAGCGGGAGGAGGACGAGGATGCCGAAGCGCGTGCTGACGGGCCGTGTGGTCAGCGACAAGATGGACAAGACCGTGACAGTGCTGGTCGAGCGTCGCGTCATGCACCCGCTGTACAAGAAGTTCGTCCGTCGTTCGAAGAAGTACGCCGCGCACGACGAGGCCAATCTCTGCCGTGAGGGCGACACGGTGCGGATCGAGGAGTGCCGGCCGATCAGCAGGCGAAAGAGCTGGGTCGTGATCGAGCGCAACGGCGAGGCTGTCGCTCCCGTCTTGCCCGAGCTGCGCTAAATCGAGGGGGCGATGATCCATCCGGAAACGAACCTCGACGTTGCCGACAATTCGGGTGCGCGGCGCGTGCAATGCATCAAGGTGCTGGGCGGGTCGAAGCGGAAGACCGCCTCCGTGGGCGACGTGATCGTTGTCTCTGTCAAGGAGGCGATTCCGAAAGGCAAAGTGAAGAAGGGCGACGTGCACCACGCCGTGGTCGTGCGCACGGCCTATCCGGTGCGCCGGCCTGATGGGTCTGCGATCCGCTTCGACCGCAACGCCGCGGTGCTGATCAACAAGCAGATGGAACCGATCGGGACGCGAATCTTCGGCCCCGTCGTGCGCGAACTGCGGGCGAAGAAGTTCATGAAGATCATCTCGCTCGCCCCGGAGGTCCTGTGAGATGGCAGCGAAGATCAGGAAGGGCGACCGCGTGGAGGTGATTGCCGGCGCCGATAAGGGCAAGCGCGGCGAGGTGGTGAAGGTGATCCCGCGCGAAGGGCGCGCGATCGTGCAGGGGGTGGCGCTGCGCAAGCGCCACCAAAAACCGCGTGGTCTCGGCCAGCCGGGAGGAATCGTGGAGAAGGAGGCTGCCGTGCACCTCTCCAACCTGATGCTGATCGACCCGAAGACCGATCGACCGACGCGCGTGGGCTTCCGCATCCTCGAGGACGGGCGGAAGGTTCGTGTGGCCAAGGTCTCGGGTGAAGTGATCGATTCGTGAGCAGGACGGCCATGTCCGAGCAAAAACTCACCGCGGCGGCGAAGCCGAAGCCCCGCCTGCAGCAGCACTACGAGACGGTCGTGCGCGACCTGCTTGTGAGGGAATTCGGCTACAAGAACGCGTTCGAAGTACCGAGGCTGGAGAAGATTGTCCTTAACATGGGTGTCGGCGAGGCGGTGGCCGACCAGAAGAGGCTCGACTCGGCGGTGGCCGAACTGGCGCTGATTTCGGGGCAGAAGCCGGTCAAGACCCGAGCGAAGAAGGCGATCGCTGGGTTCAAGATCCGCGCCGGCATGCCGATTGGGGCCAAGGTAACTCTTCGGCGAGCCCGGATGTACGAGTTCCTTGACCGCCTCATCACCATTGCCCTGCCGCGCGTGCGCGATTTCCGCGGGCTTCCCGGCAGCAAAGGGTTCGACGGGCGCGGCAACTACGCGATGGGGCTGAAGGAGCAGATCGTCTTCCCCGAGATCAACTACGACAAGGTCGACAAGATCAGGGGCATGGACATCATCATTTGCACGACGGCGAAGACGGACAAGGAGGCTAAGGCGTTGCTGAAGGCCTTCTCGATGCCGTTCGTCAACTGAGGGCTCACGCTTCGGAAGACCACCGGCGAGTGCCGGCAGGTCCGGAGGGATAGGACGCATGGCGAAGACATCGGCGATCGAGCGGAATAGGAAGCGGGAGCGGATGGCGAAGCGCGACGCGGCGAAGCGCGCGGCGCTCAAGGCGATCATCCGCAACAAAGAGACTTCCGCGGAGGAGCGTTTCGCCGCCATGCTGAAACTGGCGCGACTTCCGCGCAACGGCGCCGCGGTTCGCGTGCGGTTGCGCTGTGAACTGACCGGCCGGCCGCGCGGCAACTATCGGAAGTTCAGGCTCTGCCGCGTCATGCTGCGCGAACTCGCGGCGCAGGGGCAGATCCCGGGCGTGATCAAGGCGTCGTGGTAGGGAGGAGGCTTGGATGAGCGTGTCCGACCCTCTCGGCGACCTGATCACCCGGATCCGTAACGCGCAGCGCGCGCGCCGCACGACCACGCGGGCGCCCGCATCCAAGCTGCACATGAACGTGCTCGAGGTGCTGAAGCGCGAGGGCTTCATTCGCGGCTATCGCATCATTGAGGTTCGCCCCAAAGTGCGGGAACTGGAGATCGAGCTGAAATATTCGGAAGGGGAACCGGTCATCAAGGAGATCACTCGCGTCTCCACCCCTGGCCGCCGCGTCTACTCGAAGATCAGGGAACTGCCGAGGGTCTACAACGGGCTTGGTGTGTCGATCCTGTCCACGCCGCGCGGCGTGATGAGCGATGCGGAAGCGCGCGCCGCGAATGTGGGCGGCGAAGTGCTCTGCCGCGTGTTCTGAGGCCCGGAGGTGTAGCGTGTCGCGAGTTGGAAAATATCCCGTCGCGCTCCCGGCCGGTGTCACGGTCGCAATCGCGAATCGAATTCTGACGGCGAAGGGCAAGCTCGGCGAGTTGAAGCTGCCGCTGCCCGATGACGTTGAGGCTTCGGTCGAGAACAACGCCGTGGTGGTGAAGCCGCGCACCGAGACGAAGCGCGCGCGCGCGATGTGGGGGACCACGCGCAGCTTGGTCGCCGGGATGGTGAAGGGCGTGAGTGCGGGCTACGCCAAGGCGCTCGAGATCAACGGCACGGGCTTCCGCGCCGCGGTGCAGGGCAAGGACCTGGTTCTGAACCTCGGCTTCAGCCATGAGGTCCGCTATTCAATTCCGGCCGGGATCAAGGTGACCTGCGACAAGCCGACCTCGATCAAGATCGAGGGGATCGACAAGCGCCTCGTCGGCCAGGTCGCGGCGGAGATCCGGGCGCTGCGCCCCCCAGAGCCCTACAAGGGCAAGGGCATCAAACACGAGGATGAGACGATCCTGCGCAAAGAGGGCAAGAAGAAGTAAGCGATGGCGAACCGTCTCGATGCGAAGGAGCGGCGCAAGGCACGCCTGCGCTACCAGCTTAGGCTCAAAGGTGGCTTGCGGCCGAGGCTATCGGTCTTCCGCTCGTCCAAGCACATTTATGCCCAAGTGATCGACGACAGCGTGGGCCGCACACTGGCTGCCGCCTCCTCCCTCGACCCCGCGCTCCGAACAAGTCTGCGGACGGGAGCGGACAAGGCTGCGGCCATTGCGGTCGGCCGGCTGGTGGCGGAGCGCGCGAAGGCAGCGGGCGTGACACGGGTGGTGTTCGACCGCGGCGCTTACCTCTATCACGGGCGGGTACGAGCGCTGGCTGATGCGGCGCGCGAGGGCGGGCTCGAATTCTGAGCGCGGCGAGAGGGGATCGGGGCATGGCGCGCGAACCGAAGGAAGGCCGCGAGAGGGGCGAGCGTCGCGAGGGCGAGGAGCTCGTCGACAAGCTGGTCGCGATCAACCGCGTGGCGAAAGTGGTGAAGGGCGGCAGGCGGTTCTCGTTCGCCGCTCTGGTCGTCGTCGGCGACAAGAAGGGGCGGGTCGGCATGGGCAGCGGCAAGGCGCGCGAGGTGCCGGAAGCGATCCGCAAGGCCACCGATGCGGCAAAGCGGTCGATGATCCGAATCCCGATGCGGGAGGGCCGCACGCTCCATCACGACGTCGAGGGCCATTTTGGCTCCGGCAAGGTGGTGCTTCGTTCTGCCCCCGCCGGCACGGGGATCATCGCGGGCGGGCCGATGCGGGCAGTGTTCGAGACCATGGGCATTGGCGACGTGGTGGCGAAGTCGCTCGGGACGAATAACCCGCATAATGTGGTGAAGGCGACCTTCGCGGCGTTGCGTAGGGTGCAAAGCCCGCGCGTAGTGGCCGCACGGCGCGGCAAGAAGCCGACGGAGATCCTGGGGCGTCGGCCCGAGGCAGCAGACGCGCGGGAGGTCGCCGATGGCTGAGATGGCGGAGAGTGCGACCGGCGCGATCGTTGGCGGCGCGCGGTTGCGCGTGACCCAGATTGCTAGTCCGATCAAGCGCAAGGGCGATCAGCGCGCGACCTTGATCGGGCTCGGGCTGAACAAGCTTCATCGTACGCGCGACCTGCCGGACACCCCGGCGGTGCGGGGAATGATCCGCAAGGTGGCGCATCTGGTCGAGGTTGAGGAGATTCGCGCGTGACGTCGTTGGCCCATGATGGGTGACGGCGCGGCGCGTCGGAGTGTGCGGCAATGAAGCTTAACGAACTGCGCGACAAGCCCGGCGCGCGGCGGAAGTTCAAGCGGGTGGGGCGCGGGATCGGCTCCGGCAAGGGCAAGACTTGCGGCCGTGGCGTGAAGGGCCAAAAGGCCCGCACGGGTGTCGCGCTGAACGGGTTCGAGGGCGGGCAGCTGCCGATCTATCGCCGGCTGCCAAAGCGCGGCTTCAACCCGGTGTCGCGGACCGAGTACAGCCCGGTCAACCTGGGCCATATCGAGGCCGCGATCGAGGCTGGCCGGATCGACCCCAGCCGGCCGATCGATGAGGCGGTGCTGCGCGCGGCCGGGCTGGTCCGAAAGGGAAAGCACGCGGGTGTGCGTCTGCTTGCGACGGGACGCGTGAGCCGGGCACTCGCGATCTCAGTGACCTCGGCCTCGGCTGCCGCTATTGCGGCGGTGGCCGCGGCAGGTGGCAGCGTGCGCACCGGGGCCTCGGCGGATCCAGCGGCCGACGCCGGTTGAGCCGGCGCGTCTCCTCGTCCCGGCCCGGCGGAGATGGCAGCGCTGGCCAACGCTGCCTGTCCGGCGAGGGACGGCGGGCCACAGCCGCATGACGGCGGCAGTCCGGCGGCGAGTCTTGATCCTGGCCCCCGTCCGTGGGCACTGTCCGCGCCGCGGTGCCCAACCGATGATCTGAGAAAGCGGAGCGTCCATGGCCTCGGCCGCTGAAAACCTTGCCGCTAGCCTCAACTTCGGCGCCTTCGCTAAGGCGACCGAGCTAAAGAAGCGGATCTGGTTTACGCTTGCGGTGCTGATCGTGTACCGGATTGGCACCTATATCCCCGTTCCTGGTATCGACGCCGCGGTGATGGCCGAGCTTGTGCGCGCGCATGGTGGCGGCATCCTCGGCATGTTCGACATGTTTACGGGCGGCGCGCTTGGGCGGATGACCGTCTTCGCCCTGAATATCATGCCCTACATCTCGGCGGCCATCATCATGCAGTTGATGACGGCCGCCTCGCCCACGCTCGAGGCCCTGAAGAAAGAAGGGGAGCAAGGGCGCAAGAAGCTTAACCAGTACACGCGCTACCTCACGGTGCTGATCGCCACCGTGCAAGCCTATGGAATTGCAGTCGGACTCGAGAGCGTGCGCGGCACGGTCGGGCCAGCCGTGCCGGACCCGGGGTTCTTCTTCCGTTTTTCGGCGGTGGTCACGCTGGTCGGCGGCACCATGTTCTTGATGTGGCTCGGCGAGCAGATCACGGCGCGCGGGGTAGGCAATGGAATCTCGCTGATCATTTTCGCCGGCATCGTCGCCAACCTGCCCTCGGCGCTCGCCGCCACCCTGGAACTTGGCCGCACCGGGGCGATCAGCACGTTCGTGCTCCTGTTTCTGATGATCATGGCGGTGGCGGTGATCGCGGCGGTGGTCTTCATCGAACGGGCGCAGCGTCGGATCGTGGTGCAGTATCCGAAGCGGCAGGTCGGCAACCGTATGTTCGGCGGAGACACCACCCATCTGCCGCTAAAAATCAATACCGCCGGTGTGATCCCGCCCATCTTCGCCTCCTCGCTTCTGCTCCTGCCAGTGACGATCGCTGGCTTTTCGGAGGAGGGCGCTCCGGAGTGGCTTCAGCCGATCACCGCTGCCCTCGCGCACGGGCAGCCGGCCTACATGCTGCTTTACGCCGTCTTGATCATATTCTTTGCGTATTTCTACACCGCTGTTGTGTTCAATCCAGTCGAAACAGCAGATAACCTGAAGAAGTACGGAGGCTTCATTCCAGGAATAAGGCCGGGGCAGAACACAGCAGAGTATTTCGATTACGTGCTGACGCGCCTAACCACGGTGGGTGCGATCTATCTCGTTGCCGTGTGCCTTCTACCCGAGTTCCTGATCGCGCGCTACGCGGTGCCGTTTTACTTCGGCGGCACCTCGCTGCTCATCATCGTCACGGTCACGATCGACACTGTGGCGCAGATCCAGTCCCACCTCATCGCGCATCAGTACGAGGGCCTCATCAAGAAGGCCAGGTTGAAGGGAGTGAAACGATGAACCTGATCCTGCTCGGGCCGCCGGGGTCGGGAAAGGGTACGCAAGCGAAGCGGCTCGAGGCCGCCCGCGGCATCGCCCAGATCTCAACCGGCGACATGCTGCGCGCTGAGGTGGCCTCAGGGTCGGAGATTGGGCAGCAGGCGAAAGCGATCATGGAGGCGGGCCAGCTCGTGCCAGACCGCCTCATCACTGAGATGCTGGCGAAACGGATCGCATCCCCCGATTGCGCGAGAGGGTTTATTCTTGACGGATTTCCCCGCACGCTGGCGCAGGCGGAAGCCCTCGACGCGATGCTGGAAGCCAAGGGCAAGGCAGTCGACAAAGTGATCGAACTCAAGGTGGAGGACGCCGCCCTTGTTGCCAGGATCGCCGGCCGGTTCGCTTGCGCCAAATGCGGCGCGGGCTACCACGACACCTTCAAGCGGCCCAAGGTGGACGGAGTGTGCGACGTCTGCGGCGCGACAGAGTTCACCCGGCGGGCGGATGATCGCGCCGAAGCCGTCTCTGCGCGGCTTGAGGCCTACCACAAGCAAACAGCGCCGCTTCTTCCCTATTATGCCGCCCGCGGGAAGCTCGCCACCGTGGACGGCATGGCCGAGATCGACGAGGTGATGCGGCAGATCGAGGCTGCACTTGAAGCGTAATGGGCATGTGCGGCAACGACCCCGGGCACGTTGCGGGGCCGAGCGGGGGCAACGTTGACAGCGGCCTGTGTGCCAGTATATTCCGCCGCTCTGGCGGCCGAACAGGTTGGCCGCATTCTTCGTTGGTGAAGGAGCACATGGCGTCGCTCGGGCCCGGAGCCTCGCCATCGGGCGCGCGGGCCCGCACGGCCACGCATCGGGCGGAATGGGTGGAGTTTGGACGTGGCGCGCATCGCCGGTGTTAACATTCCGACCAATAAGCGCGTAGCCATCTCGCTTCGCTACATCTACGGCATCGGGCCGAAGAAGGCGCAGGAGATCTGCGCCGCGCTGAACATTCCGCCTGAACGGCGCGTGAACGAGCTCACCGATGAAGAGATCCTGCGCATCCGCGAGCTGATCGACCGCAACTACCGCGTCGAGGGTGACCTTCGGCGGGAGGTCGCAATGAATATCAAGCGGCTGATGGATCTCGGCTGCTACAGAGGCCTGCGCCATCGCAAAGGGCTGCCCGTACGCGGGCAGCGTACCCACACCAACGCTCGCACCCGCAAGGGCAAGGCGGTCCCGATCGCCGGTAAGAAGAAGGTGACGAAGTAACCGCAACAGATTCTGAGCTGCCTCTGCACCCTCTTTCGACGCTTTGAAGCGATTCTAATCCGGAACCAATCATGGCCAAGCCAGCTACCCCCCGTCCGCGCAAGAAGGAACGGAAGAACATCACCTCCGGTGTCGCGCATGTGAACGCTTCGTTCAACAATACGATGGTGACGATCACGGACGCGCAGGGCAATACCATCGCTTGGTCGTCTGCCGGCATGGTTGGGTTCAAGGGGTCGCGTAAGTCCACGCCCTACGCGGCCCAAGTCGCGGCGGAGGATGCAGGGCGGAAGGCGCGCGAGCACGGGATGGAGGTGCTCGAGGTCGAGGTATCCGGCCCCGGGTCGGGGCGGGAGAGCGCACTGCGCGCGCTGCAGGCGGTCGGGTTCCAGATCACCGCAATCCGCGACGTTACCCCCATCCCGCACAACGGCTGCCGTCCGCGTAAGCGTCGGCGCGTCTGAAAGGCGCAGTCGCGACAGCGCATCGTCTCCTGGTCCGCGCTTCGGCTCCGCGCGGAATACTCGGGGTGAGGACGCATCGATCCAAGCGAGGAGCCGCGGAAACGAATGGGGCGAAAGGTCTAGCCGTGCTGCAGAGGAACTGGCAGTCCCTGATCAAACCGCCGAAGCTCGAAATCGAGCTCGGGCACGATCCGAACCGGATCGCGACCGTGGTCGCGGAACCGCTGGAGCGCGGCTTCGGGGTCACGCTCGGCAATGCGCTTCGCAGGGTGCTTCTGTCCTCGCTTCAGGGGGCGGCTGTCACCGCGGTGCAGATTGACGGCGTGCTGCATGAGTTCAGCTCGATTTCGGGCGTGCGCGAGGACGTCACGGACATCGTGCTCAACATCAAACAGCTCGCGCTCCGGATGCATTCGGAAGGCCCGCGCCGCATGACGCTGGCTGCAACCGGGCCGGGCGAGGTGCGGGCGGGGCAGATCCAGGCCGGGGCCGACATCGAGATCCTCAATCCGGAGCTCGTGCTGTGCACGCTCGACGACGGGGCGAAACTTGGCATCGAGTTCACCGTGAATGTCGGCAAAGGCTATGTACCGGCGGCGGAGAACCGCGCCGAGGATGCACCGATCGGCCTGATCCCGATCGATGCGATCTACTCCCCGGTGCGCCGCGTCGCCTACAAGGTGGAGCCGACGCGCGTCGGCCAAGTGACGAACTACGACCGGCTCGTGCTGACGGTCGAAACGAACGGCACGGTGACGCCTGAGGATGCGGTCGCTTTGGCGGCCCGAATCCTGCAGGACCAGCTGCAGCTCTTCATCAACTTCGAAGAGCCGCGCCAGGTTACGCACGAGCAGACGCGCGAGGAGCTTCCGTTCAACCGCAACCTGCTGCGCAAGGTGGACGAGCTCGAGCTGTCAGTGCGTTCGGCGAACTGCCTGAAGAACGACAACATCGTCTACATTGGCGATCTCGTGCAGAAGACCGAGCAGGAGATGCTCCGGACGCCGAATTTCGGGCGCAAGTCGCTGAACGAGATCAAGGAAGTGCTCGCGGCGATGGGTTTGAGCCTTGGCATGACGATCCCGGGCTGGCCGCCCGAGAACATCGAAGAGCTGGCGAAGAAGCTCGAGCAGGAGCCATTCTGATCGCGGCAAGGGAGTGAGGAGGGAGTGTCATGCGCCACCGTGTCGGCGGCCGTAAATTGGGGGTGACGAGCAGCCATCGTGCGGCAATGTTTCGCAACCTCGCCGTCGCCTTGCTCAAGCACGAGCAGATCACCACGACCCTGCCGAAGGCAAAGGCGCTTCGCCCCTATGCGGAGAAGCTGATTACGCTCGGTAAGCGCGGCGGGCTGCATGCTCGCCGTCAGGCCTATGCCCAGCTGCGCGACGACGCAATCGTGGCCAAGTTATTTGGCCCCATCGCCGAGCGCTACAGCTCGCGACCGGGCGGCTATACGCGCGTCTTAAAAGCGGGGTTCCGTTACGGCGATATGGCGCCCATGGCCGTGATCGAGCTCGTCGATCGCGACCCGATGGCGAAAGGCCAGGACAGCGGGCCAAAGCCCGAGCCGCGCGAGGAAGAGGACGATAGCAGCGAGGCGTCCTAAGTCCTGGGTTGCGAGCCGTGCCGCATCCGGCAACCTTGCAGTCCGATCGCAGTGTTGATGAATGTAATGTCTTGGGAGTTCATTTCACATATTGCAAAAGTGTCTAGCAGCCTGTTGGGTTCGGCCTTGAGACGCAGCAGTATTGCGATCCGGCCGGCGACATGGTCGCGATGTGTCCTTGCACGGCCGGGTTCTCGCGACGGCAAGTCGATCTTCACGGAATGATCGAGAAAATCCGACAGGCTGTTAGGCTGAGGTTTCATGATGGGCTTTGGTTCGGGGTGGGGAGGTGTGGTTGTGGGGGTGGCGGAGGTGCTGCCGGGACCAAGCCGCCCCCGCCCTGTGTGCTGAGGCTGGGGCAGAAGCGGCGTCTGTTGCCGGGCGTCTGTTGCTGCATGTCCCGTGCTCGTGCGGCATCCCACCGGTGGACGGCCGCTGCGTGCTGAGCGGGATCATCGAAGTGATCCGCCTGGCCTCTCGTGGTGCGATGCGCCGGCCGCCTATGGCCCGCACAAAACGCTCGACAACCGCGTCGTCTGCGCAAGCCGCATGGGCGTGTTCGACCGCCTCTTTGCCGCCTTGGCCGCCGAAGCTGGCC
>Ga0308417_1001628_pt1 | contig 15278 bp, 15 predicted proteins | sample HotsprSampleOS65_FD_203528 | JGI IMG/M metagenome (GOLD analysis project Ga0308417, IMG submission 203528) | Hot spring phototrophic mat microbial communities from Octopus Spring, Yellowstone National Park, Wyoming, United States - 20090730_OS65 ... | reverse complement strand
CGCGGGGCGAAGGTTATGTCGTGCCGCGCCGCACGACCAGATTCCCCGGCAGCCGCCGAACCAGACCCTTCAGCTCAAGAGCCGTCAAGGCCGCCAAGACTTCTCCGGCGGGCAGCTCCGCCGCCCGCAGGACAACGTCCTGGAGAACCGGATCATAGCCGAGAATTTCGTACACTCGTGATTCGGCGGCGGACAAGGGCCCTGGTGGCCGCGCGGCACCCGGCTCCTCGCTCTGCGCGGCGTCGTTCGTGGCAGAGGCTCGGCTTGCGCCGGTGTCAATCACGCGGCGCATCCGCTCGCCGACCTCGCCCAGCTCATCCAGGATATCTTCCAGGCTCATCACCAGTTTGGCGGCTCCGTCGCGGATCAACGCGTTCGTTCCGAAAGACATAGGGTCCTGCACGCGGCCGGGAACGGCAAACACTTCGCGGTTGTACTCGCTGGCCAGCCGCGCCGTGATCAGCGCGCCGCTGCGCGCGGCGGCCTCGACCACCAACGTTCCCAGCGTCATTCCGGCGATGATCCGGTTGCGACTGGGAAAATTCTCTGCGCGGACGGCGGCCTGCATCGGCAATTCCGTAACCCACGCGCCGTTTTCGAGAATTTTGCTGGCCAAGGCCGCGTTCTCGGGCGGATAAACCTCTGTAAGTCCGCGGCCCATGACGGCGATACTGCGTCCGCCTGCCTCCACCGCTCCATGGTGTGCGAAAGCGTCTATGCCACGCGCCAGCCCGCTGACGACCGTAAAGCCCGCGCCCGCCAGCAGTTCGCCGAACCGTCGGGCCTGTTCGCTGCCGTAGATCGTGCAGCGCCGACTGCCGACGATGGCCAGCGCGATGGCGTCGGTGGCTCGGAGCTCGCCCTTCAAGTACAGCACGATGGGGGCGTCGGGAATCCGTTTGAGCCCCTCCGGGTAATCCGGGTCGGCACGGCAGATGATGCGCACGCGGTGCCGGCTGGCCTCTTCGATTTCACGTTCCAGCGTCTCCTGCGCGGGCCCGCGCAGAATTTTGCCCGCCGTTTCCTCACCAATCCCCTTGACGAGCTGGAGTTCGGACGCGGCGGCGCCCAAAGCGCGCTCGGCGTCGCCGAATTGGACCAGCAGGCGCGAAAACAGCAGCGGACCGACGCCGTCGGTCAGCGCCCAGCGCAGGTACACCCGGCCGATGTTCGAAATCACCTCGCTCATGTCTCTGGACCATTGCCTCGGTCGGTGCGCCGTGCGCACGACCGGAGCCGCCCGCGCAGCGCGCGGACACCAGTGTACGGGTCGACCGGCTCGGCGGCGAGAACGCGGCACGCAGCTTGCATCCACCCCGTGTGGGACCGCCGGAGGCACCGGCGGCCGGCTCGGCGGCTGAGATGACGCAGCCGCTTGTCCCTTGCGAGGTTGCAAGCATGCGTGCCACGCCACTTCGCCCGACACACAACCCACGTTGCCCGCGCAGGTACCGCCGGCGACGCGCACTGGTCGCGCTGGCCGCCGCTCCGCTGCTGCTCAACATTCAATGCGGCGACGAAGCGATCCGGGCGTTCAAACAGTCGGCCTTTCCGCAGATCGAGACGGGGATCAAGGCCATACTCGATGGCGTCGTGACCGGCGTCTTCACCCTGAACTCCGCCGATGACGCGAAGCAATAGCAGAGCCCGTCGGCGTCGCGAACGCACCCCTGCACGTGCTTCACGCCGGCAGGCGCCACAACCTTATGGCGATTCACGATTCGACGGCGCGCCATCTGAACGCCGCACGCCAGTGCAGTTCCGTCCCGCCACGCGCGTGGCGGGTTCTGATTGAGCGCGCCGCCAGTTTGCGTACCTCAATTCAGCTTCCGGCCCCCGTGAACAGCACTTGGAACGCCGTAACATCGGCCAGGTCCACGTCTCCATCCGCGTCCGAGTCGGCTGGCAAACACTCCGCGGTGACCGGCTGTTCCGGCCCGTGCAAGCAGGGTACCAGAAGTTCGAAGTCGGCCGCCGTCACCTCGCCGTCACCGTTCAGGTCGCCGGATTCCGGACCCGGACATAGCAGGTCCACATCGTCGATGTACACCGTGAATGGTCCCGCCGAGTCGACCAGCGAAAACGCAAGGTGCTCGAAAACGCCGCGATTGTTGGCAGTTTGCAGAACACCGTTGCCCGTCATCGGGTAGATCGGGTCCGAGGCCGGGTCGAACACGAACGTTTGCCAGACACCCGGCAGCGCCTCGACCAGCCGACCTTGCGGTGCCCCCTCGACATCCGACGTCACGCCGACCCATTCGATCGTCCCGCTCGTCCCGCCATCCTGTCCCAGCTCGGCGGTCGTGCCCGTTTCGCGGATGCCGATGGCCAGCCGCAGGCGTCCTGCGTCCAGTCGCAGGCGGACGCGGATCGGCCGATCCAGAGCCACGGTCGGGTTCGGGACGTTCGCCGCGTTGTGCGTCGTCAATCGCATCCAGCGCTGCGGCGACGCGTCCACCCACTGCCACTGCACGCGGCACGAGCCGCTGCCGCTGTACGCGGGGACCGCGTCCGTCACTTCGGCCACGTTCGGCGTGCTGAGCAGATGGGCCGAGGTGCTCCCACTGTAGCGCGGCGGGCGGAACAGAACCTGCGTGCCGTTTGCGTAGCCTTCGAATCCCGTGATATTGAGAGCGCTGCATGCGGGGCCGGGGGTCACCAGGACACGCCAACCCTCGTCGTCGTACCCGTAGGCATTCGCGGCCCGCACCGCGAATTCGAACATCCGCCCGACGTCCGCGTCGCGCGGACGCCAGCCGCTCACACAGCCACCCTGATCCACGTTCGCGCCCGGCGGTCCGGCCAGAAGCACCCACGTGCTCGCCATGCCCTGGCTCAAGGTCAGTCGCCGGACATACTCTTGTCTTGCTACCGCGCTATCCGGGTCCGGCGTCACCTCGCCAATGATCGGCGGCATCGGCTCGCCCAGGACGATGTCCCGACGAACAGCCGCCCCGGCGTTGACCGCCACGCCGGACGCGACCGCCGGCGGATACGTTGGATGGGACGCCGTCAGCGCGTACGTGCCGGGCGGGACCAGCAGGAAGGAATAGAAGCCGTCTCCGCTGGAAAGCGCCACGTAGTCCGAACCCTCGCGGCGGACCTGCACGTCGACGAGTGGTGTTCCGGCCGCGTCCGTGATGTAGCCGTACACGATTCCGGTGTTCGGGTTGCTCTTCCAGCTCATCGCCGGTCGAGGGACGGCGCCGGTGTAAACCTGCGCCCGGTAGTCGTTCCACCAGGAGAAGGAGCTCCAGGAGAAGACACTGTTTCCCTGCGCGCCGCGGGTCCGCGTCAGAGCAATTTGCTCGAGCAGGGAGGCCAATCCCTGGCTCGTGATATGACCGCCGACCACATGCCGTCCCGCGCAACCGGCGAGCCACTGCTGAAGCCGCGTGTCCCACGTGGAGCCCGCTCCGCCCGTGGAGTACATCATCGGCACCAGCATGTCCATCGCCCCGGCCCGCGCCCACGCGAGCGCGTCCTGATGCTGCGCGCTGGGCGCGGTGCTGGGGTTCGAGTACACCGCGGCGCTGACCTTCACCTGCGGCTTGACGGCCATGATGGCCGCGTACACGTCGGTGACCATGCGGGTGATCTGGTCGGCGGTCCAGCGCGTGAAGTCCAGGTTGCCGGGATTGCTCTGCGGATCGGCAAAGCGTGCCAGACTGATCGGGTCATACGAAGGCTGGTTGGACCACGGCGTGCGGATGCGGTCGAAATGCACGCCATCCACGTCGTAGTGCTCCACAACGTACAGGACCTGTTGGCGGAAATACGCCTGGTACGCCGGCACGCCCGGCGCGATCCAGACGTAGTCGCTCTCGCTGAACTGAACAGGGTTGTCCGGCGTGTTGTGGTGCAGCCAGTCCCGCGCCTGCGGATCGCTGGTGTTGCAATGTCGGTAGAAGAGATGGTTCGGATCGGCCGGCAACGTGTGGGCCGACGCCGGGGCGCTCTGCCAACAGGTGTGTGCGTTGATGTAGGCGTGAAACTCAATGCCGCGCGCGTGGGCCGCCGCAATCGCATGGGCCAGCGGGTCCCAGCCCGGGTTTGTCTCGCCGAGCAAGGGCGACCACGTTTCATAGGGCGACGGGTAGAGAACGTCCGCCTGACCCCGAATCTGGAAAAAGACAGCGTTAAAGTTGGCCCCGGCGAGGTCGTCCATGATCCGGTCGATCGTGGCCCGGCAGGTGTTCGGATCCGCGTTGGGCCACTCGAACCGACTGGCCCACATCGCCCGGAACTCCGGCGTCTGGCCGCTGGCCAGCCTGGCCGCGGCCAACACACACGCCATGAGCGTCACCCCGCTTGGCCGTACCGTACCTCGTCTGTATGTCATGGTGCCAACCTCCGCCGCTGCTTGCCGATCCTACCACGCTTTTGCGGTACGCGGATGGACTTCTCGCCTACGTCTGCCCGGGGCGCCCGTGAAAAAAACCGTAATACCGGCCCGCCTGGCACGTTATCCTGTACAGAGGCATGACTGGAGGACGGCGAATGGGTCGCTGGCGATTGGCAACACCGGGGGGCCCCAGTGTCTTCTTCATTATCGGGCTGTGCGCGACCAGCCTATCCCCATCGTGGGCGGAGGAGGAGCGGCCGGCTCCCGCCACCGCCGCCACACACCGGCAATACCAACAAGATGCGGCTCGCGCCCGGCAGCTACTCGTCGATCTCCAGTTCACGCCGAACCAGGCCCGCAACCTGTTGCTGGTCCTGGAGCGGGCGGCCACCCTGCATATACAACGCTACGAAGAGCTCACGGCGCTGCTGCCGGAAATGCGGGAGGCGTACACCGCGTTCGCCGCCGAGGACCGCCTGAACCAGGGCTTCAGCCGCGAGGTGGAGCGGCGCACGGCCCGGGTTCACCACGCGGAGATCGAGAGCGGCGAGCGCTTCGATCGCGCCTTGCTGGCGCTGGAGCAAGAAGCCCTCCGCGTGCTGACGGTTGCCCAGCGGGAGAAACTGCGTCAGCTCGAGTCGCGCGCCCGTCCCCGGCGCGCGGCACGCCGCGACGCGGCGGCGAACGAGCGTCTGACGGCCCTCCACGCGGAGCTCGAAGAGCTCCAGGCACGCAAGCACCCGACTTGCGGGAAATTCGGTCGCCATGTGCTGTGTCCGGCAGCGTACGACGCGGTCTGCTCGCTGGCCGGCGTGCAACCCTCCGCCACGCTGCGGCAGGCCGTCGATGTCGAACTCAACGGCACGGCGCAGTTCCCGCGCGACGAGTTTGAGAAACAGCTCGAGCAGGTGCGCGACCTGCGGCGGGAAATCAACAACTGGAATCTCATCAACGGACTGTATCTGACGCAGCCGCAGATCGAACGCATCCTGGCGCTGTACGACGCACATGCGGCGGGGGTGCGTCCAACGGCCGCAGGGTCGGGCGACGCGTCTTCCGCCGTCGCGCTGGAGCGGGCAGTCGAAGAAGTGCTCAACCGTGGTCAGCGGGAAGTGCTGGCCGACTATAAGGCCTGTCTGATACCGCCTAAGAACCTCAAGGACCCGGTCCGCGTCGGCCAGGCCAAGGACAACTCGCCTTACGAGCACTGGCTCGAGCGGGCCCGCCAGCAAGCCGGCCCCGATCTGGAGCGCGCCATCCGAGAGCTCTTGGACCGAGAATCCAAACACCACGGCGAACTGACCAAGTGGGAACGGCAGGAGCGGGCCAACGTCTTGCGGCGCACGGCGCGGCAGGCGGCCCGCTTGAGCGACAGCGAGTTCGAGCTCGACAAGGCGGAACTCGCGGCGAAGATCACGCCTCCCGACCGCCTCGACCAGGTACGCAAAGAATTGGAGACTGTCGCTCGCGCGCAGGGCCGTCCCGGACGCATCACGCAGTTCATGTTGAATCCGTGGTTCATCGCGCAGCTCCGGGAGCGCGGCGAGCAGCTTGCCGCCGGCCTGACGCCGCAGCCGGCCGACCTGACCAAAGGTCCGCAGGCGGAAAACTGCGACCGCGGCTGCGCCTTGCCCGGCAAGGGTGCGGCCCGAAAGCGGTGAGCGGCCATGCGCGGGTTAGCTCGGACGGTATCGGGCTGGACGCGACGGGACTTCCTCGTCAGCGCGGGGCAGTGCGCCGCGTGCGCCTGGCTCGCCGGACTCGCGGTCGGTCAGGACGGTAGGGACGTTCCCGGCGGTCTGGCCTGCGGCCGCGAGATCGACTTCTATGACCGCCTGCCCGAGCAGAAGATACAGTGCTTCGTGTGCCCGCTGCACTGTGTCCTGAAAGACGGGGAGACTTGCTTCTGCCGCACGCGGACGAACGTCGGCGGCCGGCTGCTCACACGCGCCTACAACAATCCCTGCATTCTCGACGTGGATCCCATCGAGAAGCTGCCGCTGAACCACTTTCGCCCGGGGACGCAGACGCTGACGATCGGCGTCGGGGGTTGCAACCTGCGCTGCATCTACTGCCAGAACTGGGAGCAGTCGCAGAAGATGCCGGATGAGCTCAAGACGGTCCCGCTGACCCCGGACCAGGCCGTCGCGTACGCCCGCAGAAAGAAGCTCGATACGATCGCGTTCAGCTACACGGAGCCGGTCGCCTTTCTGGAGTACGCCCGCGATGTCGCCATGGCAGCCAAGAAGGCCCGCATGAAAGTGGTGGTCGCGACGGCGGCGTTCGTCGAAACCGACGCCCTGCTCGACTTCGCCAAGTACGTCGACGCCTTCGTCGTCTCCCTCAAGGGGTTCAGCGAAGACTTCTACCACCGGGTCTGCGGCGTCAAGCTCGCACCGGTGCTGACGGCGATCGAGACCATACGTCGGCGGACGGGGTGCTGGCTGGAACTGCTGAACCTGGTCGTGCCTTCCTACAACGATGAGTTGCCGGCGATCGAGGAAATGGTCGGGTGGGTCCACAAGACGCTCGGCGACGACGTGCCGCTGCACTTCGCCCGCTTCACGCCGCTGTACAAGCTGGCCAACCTGCCACGCACGCCGGTGCAGACGCTCGAGGTGGCCTGCGAGGCGGCGCGGCAGGCCGGCCTGCGGTACGTCTACACATCAAACATTGCTCCGCATGAGGGCAACAACACCTTCTGTGCGGACTGTCACCAGCCAGTGATCCAACGGCTGGGCTTCAAGGTGTTGGAGAACCGTCTCAATCACGGCTCGTGCCCCGCCTGTCGGCGGAAACTGCCGGGGGTGTGGGGCTGAACCCGTTTGCCGGCGGCGGCGACGCGCGCAGAATCCCGCCCAGCATTGCGCAACCCATTGGCCGGGGTGATCGGGTCCGCGGCCTGCGGACCCCCCCCCGCACTGGCATACGGCGCCCGAATGGCGTGAGTCGCGCGGACGCAGGGCTTCCGCGTACGTACCGGGCGTCACCCCTTCGTATCGACCGGGATGACCGACACGAGACGGCCGCGGAACTGCACCACGCCATCGGCCAGCGCGAACAGCGTGTCGTCCCGGCCGCGGCCGACGTTGCGGCCCGGCTTGAACGGTGTTCCACACTGACGAACGATGATGTTGCCCACGCGCGCGAGCTGCCCCCCGCACAGCTTGACGCCGCGATACTGCGGGTTGCTGTCGCGTCCGTTGCGAGTCGAGCCTTGACCCTTCTTATGTGCCATAGGTCCTGCTGCCTCGGGTTTCGGTCTGATTCTGGCGCGGGCGGTCCAAGCCGCTAGCGCATGACCCATCGTGTCTCGCCCCGTTCCGGCAGGGCCTCGAACCCGGCCGACGGTGACCCGGGAAGAGTATAGCGGATTTCGAGGGTCTTGCGAAGCGTGAAGTTTCTGGGGTTCGTGGGAAGTTCGCGCTTACGCCCATCAGGTCCGATAACCGCCGTAACCTCCGGCCGGTTCGGGTCCCACACGGGATTCGACACCAGCCGCGTCTCGCCACTCAGCCCCGCCACGTAAAGAGTGAAGTTATTCAACGTCAGGTCCACCTGACGCCAGATCGCGACCGACTCGCGGGCATGGTCCTCGCCGGTCAGGAGCATGTCGCAGGCCTTCGTGGGGTGGACGAGGTACTTGTGCGTGACCCTGTGCCGCTGCGCGATCGCGTCGAACACGAGCGGGCTGATGCCCATGTCCGTGTCGAGCACACGCAGGTCGGCGGTGACGATCTGGAAGCTCGGGCAGAAGCGCTGACTGCGGCCCGTGTTGTTGACCACCGTGTACACGACGTACCAGTACACCTCCGGTCGGTCCTGCCCGGGGAGCTGAATCTCGATGCGCTTGGGGTCCAGAAAGCGGAACTCCAGCTCCCACGAAACCGGAGTCGGCGAAGGCTGCGGACCGCTGCCGACCTCCTGATCGGCAGGAGCCGCGGCGAGCCAGACGGCCAATAGAGCGCAGGGAACGGACATCGGGCACTCCTAGCCGCGGTACTGATTGCGGATCAGACGGCTGGCGGGTTCGCCCGGGGCGTTCAAAGCTCCCAGAGCGCGCGAGGCGGCCTCGCGGAGCACCGTATCGGGCTCAGCCTCGACGACATCGACGATCTTGCGGAGCACCTCGTCAGAAATCAGCCGTCCGCGTCGCCGGGCGGCCTCCGCCAGCGCGGTGAACATCTTCACCCGCAGGTCGCGTTCTGCCGTCGCGTCCAGGGCGAGGTTCGCAATCGCCTCTTGCGCACGCGCCGAGCCGAGATAACCGAGCACCTCGACGACGGTCAGACGCAACGTCAGGTCCTTCGTGCTCAGGGCGGCGAGCAGGGCCGGTTCGGCCTCCTCAATGTCGAGAACGGGGTTGCGCGTCACGGCCAGCAGCCGCAGCGCTTCGGCCGCCTGCTGCGCAAGCTGTGTACCGACCTCCGGCGTAATTGCCTTGGCCCCGACGGCCTGCGAGACCTGTCTCAGAGCCGACCAGAGCTGTTGCGGGGTCGCCCCCTCCGCCACGGCCGCCAGGCGATAGTCCGAGCGCACCAGATCGAGGATGCCTTTGTCCGCGGCAGGCTTGAGGATGACGATGACCGGCGTGGCGCGGAAACGGAATTCCGACCGGAGGGCATTCATGCCCACCTCGAAGTCCGGGTCGCGGATGTTCGACGCCATGCAGATCACATCGATTCCAGGCAACTGAGCACGGACCTTCTCTAATCCGGGGTACAGTCGGCCATCGACCAGAACCTCAAAGCCCTGTTCGCGCAGCGCGCCGGCGATCGCGTTGGCCGATGGCTCGTCCGGGTCTACGACCAGCGCGTTGCGGGCGCCGCCGTGGAGCATCAGAGCCTCGCTCAACACGGGCATCAGGTTCTGGTAGTTGAGGAACGGTCGCTCGGGTTGCGCCTGGGCCAGAGTCAGTGCGGCGCGGATGCGGACCATGCGGTCGGCGAACGACAGGGCTTCCGCAAGCGGCAGGCGACCGCCCGCGTCGGTGATCAGGCTGGCGGGACCCGCCGTGTACCGGAGCGCTTCGATCGCGCCCAGCGCCACCGCCGGGTCACCGTCGTCGACGGCCCGAGCGAGCGCCATCAGGCAGTACTCCGCCCCGGCCGACTGGGCGAAGTAGGCGGCCGGCGGGTAATCCGGCGGCCGCGTGGGGTCGGCCGCGTCCGGCGGGAGCTGCGCTTCGCGGCGGAAATTGGCGGCCAGCCACAAAGCGATAGCCGGCTTCAGACTGGCATCGAGCCGCAGCGCTTCCTCGCAGCACCGCATGCACATGATCTCATTGAAGATCGGCGTCGGAACCTCGACGTTTTCGAGCAGATCCTCGCGCCAGTACCACACATTGGCTGTGTCCAGACGCGGGTCGGCGCGGAGCGAGCCCTTATCCGCGTAGTAGTCCTCGGCGAGAGCCAGAAACGCCTGCGCCGCCGGCGCGCTGCGCTCGAACGGCACGCCCCGCGCCAGGAGCGCATCCAGTGCGGCCGCGGCCGCCTGCCGAACGTCCGCGGTCATCGCAGGATCCTGCTCCACTTGCAGGAGGTACGGCACCGCCTGGGGGTAGCCGATCTTGCCCAGCGCGTCGATCACATACTGGCGGGTCACGTCGTCGTTCACCCGCAGCGCCATCACCAGCGGGTTGAGCGCCGGACGGTCGATCTGCGGCAAACACCGGACGATGGCGTGCAGCAGCTCGCGCTGCGCCGGATCGCGCAGCGCCTGGACCAGGAACGGAATTGCGTATTCGCCGGAGTCTTTGAGCGCTGCCACGGCGTTTTCGAAGGCCCGCGGCGGGCCACCGAGGCGCGCGATGTTCTCACGAATGCGGACCGGGTCCGCCTTGATCTCGCGTTCGCCCTCGTCCAGAACCCGCAGCAGCGCTTGGCATACTTCTCCAACCGTCGGGTTGCTTACAAGCTGAAGCAGGATGTCGCGGCGACGCGGCACCCGATCGACGAACTCCAACACCGCGACCGGGTCCGGCTTGGTCTCCAGCAGCTTGCGGAAATTGGCCACGGCGACATCGAAGCGGCCGATCTGACAGAAGTAGAACCCGTCGTCGGCCTGATTCATCTGCTCCCGTCCGTCGGTCAGCAGCTTGGCGACCTGACTCGCTTCCGGTCCCAGCGCGTTGCTTTTCAGGTCCTCCTCAAACAGCAGCACCGCGCCCCCGAAGGTTGTTCGGCGCACCGTGTGATCGGCCAGCAAGGCGACGCGGAACGCGGACGGGTTCTCTGCCAACAGCGCGGCGAAGGCAGCTTCGGACTTCGCCCGGTCGCGTGTCAGGATGGCCTGCATCGCGGCTTCCCAGTGCGTCCAGGCCGCCGCGGCCCGTCCGCTGATGAAGCCCTGCGTGGACGGAAGTTCAGGGTCGGCGGCTACAGCCGTCGTGACCAGCAGCAGGATCAGAGCGCTGGCCGCTAGGGAGAAGCACCCGGCGCGAGCGAACATAGCTGCCTCCGCAGTGTGCAACCGGCTGGCGGGGTTGCGGCGGTACGACACAAATCAGGTGGCCAGTATAGCGCCGGCCCGCGCGCTGTCAAACCGCGCCCCGCGCCCGAGACAGCCTCGAAATCCGCCCGCGCCGGCGTGCGGTGGACGTTGACCGCGCGACCGCACGAGCGGTAGCCTACAGCCATGGTCGATCGTGCGGCGATAGCTCGCGTGGCGCTGGACGTGTGGCTGACCCGCATCCGCTTCGCGCTGGCCACGGCTGTGGTCTGGGCCGGGCTACATTACCTCCTCAGTGGCTATGTGTTGCCGCGCGGCCTGGATCGACCGCTGGTCCTGGTGGCGGCGCCGGCGGGGCTGCCGGCCGGACTATTGTTCGTGCTGGTGATCTGGGCGGCCGCGGTCCTGGCCAGCGTGATCGGGGGGTTGGGCGACGGGCGGCGGCCCCTGATGGTGATTGGGCTGGCCTTGGCGCTGTGGGCGTTCGAGCGCGACGGGCGCGGGGGGACCATGGATTCGTGGCTGCTGCTGTGCCATGAGCGGCCCGGCCCGCCGACATCCGAGCCCTACCTGCGCCTGCTGCCCGACTACGCGTACCTTCTGGTTGCGGTCGGCGGTGCCTGGTACCTCGTGCGGATGCTCCGGCGGCGTGGTTGGGGGGGCACAAGCGCTCCCTCGCAGTCGCCGGCCGGTGTCGCGCGTGGGCTAAGTGCCCTGCTGGTGGCCGCAGCGATAACGGGGGTCGGGATGTTCTTCCTGACAGGGCCGGCGGTCGGCGCGACCTGGCGCGGCCAGGTGTACTTTGCGGTCGCACTCTCAACGCTGGCGGGAACGTACTTCGCATCGCGCGCGACGGGCGTTCGGCACGCAGCCTGGTACTGGCCCGTGCCGTTCCTGGTAGGTGTTATCGGGCTTGCGGTGGCGGCCGCGAATCCCGCGCTCATGCTGCCGCCCGCGTACCGGGGTTTGGACACGATCCCGGCCTGGGGTCTGGCACGTGCGCTGCCGGTTGAACTGGTCGGCGTAGGACTGGTGGGCGGGCTCTGGGTGTTGGGCCGGCGCGCAACGCCGGGGACTTCTGAGGCGGAACCGGGATAAAATGTTGGCATGCGACTGCGCCGGGCAAAACGACTGGAAGACCTGTGGGCGGAACTGCGGGCGCGGATGATCGCGGAGACGTCCGCCTGGCTCACCGATGCGCTGGCGCACCCGGAACGTGCCGTGCACATTCCGGTGATTGTGGCCGGCAGCGGGCAGTTCCCGCCGTCCCTGTCGCGGGCGTTCTGGGAACCGATCCTGTACGAGTAATGCGGCGCCCCAGAACGTCGCGCGGGAATGGGGGCGCGTGCGGACGGGTTTTTCTATTGCCGGTCGACCGGGCGTGACCACGCCTTGCGGCCGGTCCTGGACGCCCGTCGAATGCCGGGCGCGAGACTTCAACCGATGAAACGCGTGGCATGCACAATCAGTCAGGCGCTGGTGCTGGTCCTGATCGCCACCGGTCTCGGTCTGGCGACCAACGCGGTGCGCGGCAAGGACCGGATCGACCTGCGCCGGGACTACTTTCGTCGGCCGGACCCGGTACGGCTGACCACCGGCGCTCCCGCAGCGACCACGTCGTCGGCCGACGGCGCAATACAACCCGGACCGGATCCGAATGCCGCGCTGCCGTTCCAGGTTTTGGAACTGGCGGAGGTGAAACAGCTCTTCGACGATCCGAAGACGGGGACTGGGCAGTACGTGTTTGTCGATGCGCGGGCCGATGAACCGTTCCAGCGGGGCCACATTCCCGGCGCGGTGCAGTGCGACTACTACCGCATCGACTTCTACATCGAGAGTGTCCTGAATCGCGTGCTCGGCGCGGAGAAGGTCGTGGTGTACTGCAATGGAGGCGACTGCGAGGACAGTCTCCACGTGTGCGGCGAGCTGCTCAACAGCCAGATACCGTGGGGCAGCATTTTCCTGTTCAAAGGCGGCTGGCAGGAGTGGCAGCAAGCGGGGTACCCGGTCGAGACCGGACCGGCAAGAGAATGAAGGCGATGACGACCCATGAGGGGCTTCTGCGGCGCCTGGATCGCAGCGGCGTGCCGCTGCTTCTGGCCCGGCTGTTCGTGGGCGGCATGTTCGCCTACCTGGCGATCATGAAGCTCATGGACCCGATCAACTTCCTGAAGCTGACGCACCAGTACGGCGTGTTGCCCGCCTCGCCGCCCGTGTTGCTCAATCTTACGGCCGTGGTGATGCCGTGGGTGGAACTGGTGTGTGCGGCGGCGCTGCTGCTCGGGTTGACCACGCGCGGGGCGGCGCTCGTGGTGGTTGGGTTGCTGCTGTTCTTTACGCCGCTGCTCGCGCTGCACGCCTGGGGCCTCTACACGGACCCCACCCGGCATTTCGCCAGCTACTGTGCCGTGAAGTTCGATTGCGGGTGCGGCACGGGCGAGGTATTCATCTGCCGCAAGCTGGCGGAGAACATCGCGCTGCTGTTGGCAGCGTTGATACCGTTGCTGTCGGGTTCAAAGCGATTCTGTCTGGACGCGCTGCTCGTGCGGTCCCGCGCCGGGGCCGCCGCCGCCGCGTAATGGCCAGGAGCGAGTTTCGATGCATGTCATTGTGGATCTGTGCGTCGTGCCGCTGGGGGTCGGGGTGTCCGTTTCGAAGTACGTGGCGGCCTGTGAGCGGGTGTTGCAGGAAGCCGGTCTGAAAACGCACCTGCACGCCTATGGGACGAACATCGAAGGGGAATGGGACGCGGTCTTCGCGGCGGTCAAGCGGTGCCATGAGGTCGTCCACCAGATGGGGGCACCGCGGGTCTCCAGCACGCTCCGCGTCGGCACGCGCACCGACCGCATGCAGACCATGGAAGACAAGGTCCGCAGCGTCGAAGAGAAGCTGACGGCCGGGGAGCCGTAAACGAGCGCGCGGACGGCCCGAAAACCTGTGTCGTCGGAGGGGAATCCGCGGCCCTCACGTTTTCGGACCCGCACCGCCGCCGCTTTCCTCTAATGGCCGCAGCGCACCGATTCGATGTGCGCCCTCAGGCGACTGTCGCGCCATACAGTGTCGGTCAGTCTCCGTTTACCGTTCTACCGGTGGAGATTGCGCGTGCCCACGCTCGACCGCTCTACAGTGCCCGCCTCGGTGCTGGCCATAAACCCGGTCCGGTTGGTGGCCGAAATCGTGGACGACCGCCTCCTCCTGTTTCTCCGCGAGGACGAATGGGGGCTGCGGAAGTATGTCGGCGCGTGTCCCGGCGAGTTGCGACTGTGTGTGTGGGATTTTGAGCCGGTGCTCGCGGTCGTCTTGCTGCTGCGGCTGGCGCGCACCGATCTCACGACCTTCGAGTACTGGATCGATGCCGGCAGCCCGGCCGGCGTGCGCATTCTTCAAGGGCTCGCGGAACAGCCACGCGTGGACGCACACATCGTAACCGCCGCCGTGGCCCGGTCCGTGCGCGTGCAGAACACGGTCCGTCAGGCGGCGCTGGACATTCTCGACACCATCCGGCAGCGCCGGGCCTGGACGCCGGAAGACTTCGCCGCCGCGCGCCGCCGCATCTGTCAGCTCTATCCGACCGCCGCCGCGCTGTGGTGGTCGGGGGCCTCACCTGGCGAGAAATAGCGGTCGCCGGGAACCAACGGAGGATACCGCCCGAGAGAGCGTCCTCCCCGCCCCGGCGCTCCGTCGGCCCGCGCGGGTCACAAGAAGGCTTGACGCTCGCCGCGGGCGCCAGCTAGGTTGAAACCGGGTGATGGACCGCCGGTGGCGGGTTGGTGGAGGTGTGACAGATGCCACGGGGTATGGCGGACCCGGCGCTCGACGCGGCCACGGAGCACAAGACGCAGCAGCTCCCCCCGTACCGCGTCATTCTGCATAACGATGACGTCAACACGTTCGACCACGTCATTGCCAGCATTCTGCGCTTTACGCCCCTGACGCGCGCGGAGGCGATCCAGCGGACGCTCGAAGCGCACGAAACCGGCGCGAGTCTCTTGCTCGTCACCCATCGGGAACGCGCCGAACTCTACGTCGAACAGTTCGCCAGCGTCGGGCTGACCGTGACGGCCGAGCCCGAGACCTGAGCCGCGCATCGGTCGCGGCGCTGCGCATCCGAACCGGGCCAGGCCGCGCTACTCGACCGTGACCGACTTGGCCAGATTCCGCGGCTTGTCCACGTCGCAGCCGCGCAGCACCGCCGCATGGTAGGCCAATAACTGGAGCGGGACGACGCTCACGAACGGCTGGAATGGCTCGGCGACATCCGGGACATAAAGCACGTGCTCGGCCAGCCGGCGGATGTGCTCGTCACCCTGCGTCGCGATCGCGATGACCCGGCCGCCGCGACTGCGGACTTCTTCAATGTTGCTGACCACCTTGTCGTACAGGTGGTCGCGCACCGCCAGCACGACGACCGGCATGTCGGCATTGATGAGCGCGATGGGGCCGTGCTTCATCTCGGCGGCGGGCAGCCCCTCGGCGTGAATAT
>Ga0308417_1001626_pt1 | contig 15282 bp, 10 predicted proteins | sample HotsprSampleOS65_FD_203528 | JGI IMG/M metagenome (GOLD analysis project Ga0308417, IMG submission 203528) | Hot spring phototrophic mat microbial communities from Octopus Spring, Yellowstone National Park, Wyoming, United States - 20090730_OS65 ... | reverse complement strand
GCCCAAGCAATAGGAAGGTGAACAGATAACCCATGGCCAAGCCGTAGTTGACCGCACCCAGCAGCATGCCTCCCAGCAGGGCCATGAAGGTCAAGCCGGCGCGCGTGGGCAGGATGTAAACGCGCCGGGCAGTGAGTTGGACGGGCAGGGTATCCGCGGCCTCAAGACCGAACAGCCGCCGCGTGAGCCGGTTGCGGACGGGAAGCAGGACGGGCTGCATGTAGGAGGACAGAGGACTATCCCTGGTTACCCTACGGAATCGCCACCGCCGCAAGCACCGATCGCGCCGCCGCCTCCCCGCCGGTGAGCCCCTCCGCATCCTGCAGGCGGTGTCCCGCGACAGCGGGGAAGATGGCCTGCACGTCCTCGGGGATGACGTAGTCGCGGTCATGCAGCCAGGCCCAGGCGCGCGCCGCGCGGGCCACCCCCAGGCCGGCGCGCGGGGAGAGGCCGTGCAAATAGCGGCCGGCGGTGCGGGTGTGGCCGATGAGGCTCTGTAGATAGTCTAACAGGGCGGGCGCCAGGCGCACCTGATCGACGGCCACCTGGGCCGCCATGAGATCGGCTGGCGTGAGCAGCGGGGCGAGGGCCTGGGGCCGGCGGTTTTCCCCGGCGAGCAGGGCGCGTTCGGCTGCCGGCTCCGGGTAGCCCAGGGACAGGCGCATGAGGAAACGGTCCAGTTGCGACTCGGGCAGGGGATAGACCCCTGCCTGGGTGAAGGGGTTTTGCGTGGCCAGGACGAAGAAGGGCTCCGGCAGCCGCCGCGTCACCCCTTCTATGGTCACCTGCCCTTCTTCCATGGCCTCCAGCAGGGCGCTTTGGGCCTTGGGCGTGGCACGGTTGATCTCGTCGGCGAGCACCACCTGGGCGAACACCGGCCCGGGGTGAAAACGGAAGCTGCCGCTTGCCTTGTCATAGACGGAAAAGCCGAGGATGTCGCCCGGCAGCAGGTCGCTGGTGAACTGGATGCGCGTGAACTCCAGGCCCAGGGTGTGGGCCAGGGCATGCGCCAGGGTGGTCTTGCCCACGCCGGGCAGGTCCTCGATCAGCAGATGACCGCGCGCCAGCAAACAGGTCAGGGCGAGCCGGGTCTGCTGCGGCTTGCCCAGCACGACGGTCTCCATTTGCGCGAGGACGCGGTCGAAAGGGGAGCGCAGGGGCCCGGCGGGCTGGGCGGCAAGGGGCATGACGGTTTCAGGCGTGGGGCCAGGCGTTCAGCGTCGCCTCAAACCCCTTGCTCAGTCCTCCTGCCGCAGCAGCGGGAACAGGATCACGTCGCGGATGCTGGCTGAATCTGTCAGCAGCATCACCAGCCGGTCGATGCCGATGCCGCAGCCGCCCGTGGGCGGTAGACCGTATTCGAGCGCGCGGATATAGTCGGCATCGTAATACATCGCCTCCTCGTCGCCGGCCTCCTTGGCGCGCACCTGGGCCAGGAAACGCTCGGCTTGATCCTCCGGGTCATTGAGCTCGGAAAAGCCGTTGGCGATCTCGCGGCCGGCAATGTAGAGCTCGAAACGCTCGGTGATGGCGGGATTGCTGTCGCTCGCCCGCGCCAGCGGCGAGACCTCGGCCGGGTAGTCGACGATGTAGGTGGGCTGGACGAGCTGGTGCTCGGTGGTTTCCTCGAACAGGGTGAGCTGCAGCCCGCCCAGGCCGTCGTTGGGCCGGTAGGCGATGCCGCGGCGTTTCATCTCCGCGCGCAGGAAATCCGGGTCGTCCAGGGGGGCGTCCTCCAGGTCCTGGTTATACAGCCGAGTCGCCTCCAGGATGGTCAGTCGTGCGAAGGGCTGGGCCAGGTTGATGACCTGCCCCTGATAGGGCATGGCGGTGTGGCCCAGCACCGCGTGGCTGACGAAGCGCAACATCTCCTCGACGAAGTCCATGAGGTAGGTGTAGTCCCGGTAGGCCTCGTAGAACTCCATCATGGTGAACTCGGGGTTGTGCCGGGTGGAGATGCCCTCGTTGCGGAAATTGCGGTTGATCTCGAAGACCTTCTCGAAGCCGCCCACCACAAGACGCTTCAGGTACAGCTCTGGGGCGATGCGCAGGTATAACGGCATGTCCAGCGCGTTGTGGTAGGTGACGAAGGGCTTGGCCGTGGCACCGCCGGGGATCGGCTGCATCATGGGCGTCTCCACCTCCAGGAAGCCCTTCCCCGTCATGAACTCGCGCAGGGTCTGTACGATCCGCGAGCGGCGCACGAAGGTCTGGCGCGTGACCTCGTTGGCGATGAGGTCGAGGTAGCGCTGGCGGTACTTCTGCTCGGTGTCGGTGAGCCCGTGGAATTTCTCCGGCAGGGGGCGCAGGGATTTGGTCAGCAGACGCACCGTAGTGGCATGCACGGTGAGCTCGCCCACCTTGGTCTTGAACAGGGTGCCCGAGACGCCCAGGATGTCGCCCAGGTCCCAGTGCTTGAATGCCTCGTGCGCCTCCGCACCCACGCCGTCGTTGGAGACGTAGATCTGGATGCGCCCGCTCATGTCCTGCAGGGTAGCAAAGCTCGCCTTGCCCATCACCCGCTTGAGCATCATGCGCCCGGCGATCTGCACCGGGATGGCGGCCGCCTCCAGTTCCTCCTTGCTCTTGTGGCCATGGGCGGCAATGAGGTCACCGGCCAGGTCGCGGCGCTCGAAGTCGTTCGGAAAAGCGGGGCCCAGACGGCGCAGCTCGGCGAGTTTGGCGCGGCGCTCGGCAATGATCGGGTTGTCGTCGAGGGGGACGTTTTGAATGGTTTCCGCGGTCATGATGGTTGCAGGTGGGGATCGGTTCAGGTGGCGTTGCCAAAGTAGGCGACGGAGATGCCGAGGCTCTGGGCCGCGCGGCGCATCACATCGTCCGCCGTGGCCAACTCGGTGCTGCCGAGCGCCTTGGCAATGGCCAGGTGCAGGGCATCCAGGGTGCGTAGGGGCAGCTCCGGCAGGGCCTCGATCATGTGGTAGGCCCCCACGAAGTCCGCATCCGAGCTGGGATGGATGATGATCACACCATCCTGCAGGTCGGTTCGGATCTCGTTTGTGGCGGCCTGCTCCTGGGCGGCGTCGAGCTTGCCCTCGCGGCGTTTGCGGGCAAGGCCGGAACGCAGCTCCACCAGCGTGAGACGACTGATGCTGGCCGGCGCCCGCTCGGCGAACCAGGTGTCGAAGGCGTCGCTGTTACGTTCCGGCACGTAGCGCTTGAGCAGGGCGCTGGTGTCCAGGTAGATCAGACTCATCCCCGCGCGTCCCGGTCTTCGCGGATGACGACCTCGCTGGGAACGTCCTGGAACGGCAGTGTGGCCCGGAAGGCCGCCAGGGAGCGCACTTTGCGCTTGGGCACCGGCGGCAGGATGCGGGCCACCGGCTGTCCGCGTCGGACGACCAGGATCTCGTCGGCATCGGCGAACATCTGCTCCGGGTGGGACAGGCCCTCGCGTGCCTCGCGGATGGTCAGTTGCTTCATGCTGAACTTGGGAAGCGGTTGTGTGACACAATTATAGCCGTGTGCCACATGCCAGGGCCAGGATTTGCAACGCGGTATGACGGGGGGGAGAGGGGGGTGAACGACGTCGATGCCATCACGGCGCGGGCACAGACCCTGCTCGAGCGCATCTATGGCTACCCCGCCTTCCGCGGTCATCAGGCCGAGATCGTCGCCCACGTGGCGGCCGGCGGCGATGCCTTGGTACTCATGCCCACCGGCGGCGGCAAGTCGATCTGCTACCAGATTCCCGCCATGCTGCGACCAGGCACGGGTATCGTGGTGTCTCCCCTGATCGCCCTCATGCACGATCAGGTGGCGGCCTTGCGCGAGCTGGGGGTCAGCGCGGCCTACCTCAATTCCAGCCTCGACGCCGAGGCGGCGCGTCGGGTGGAGCGCGCCTTCCTCGCCGACGAGCTGAAGCTGCTCTATGTGGCCCCCGAGCGCCTGCTCACGCCCCGCTTCCTGGACCTGTTGGCCCGCAGCCGGCCGGCGCTGTTCGCCATCGACGAGGCGCATTGCGTGTCGCAATGGGGGCACGACTTCCGCCCGGAATACCTCGGGCTCAATGTCCTGCACGAGCGCTACCCCGCGGTGCCGCGCATCGCGCTCACCGCCACGGCCGATGCGATCACCCGGCAGGAGATCATCGCCCGGCTCGACCTGGGCAACGCTCGCGTGTTCGCGGAGAGCTTCGACCGCCCCAACATCCGCTACAGCATCGTGGAGAAGGTCGACAGTCGGCGTCAGCTCCTGGACTTTCTCGCCGATCACGCCGGCGAGGCCGGTATCGTCTATTGTGGCACGCGCCGCCGCGTGGAGGAGGTGGCCACCGCGCTCGCGGCCGAGGGCTACCGGGCGCTGCCCTATCATGCCGGCATGGACGCCGACACCCGGCGCCGGCACCAGAATCGCTTCCTGCGCGAAGAGGGCATCGTCATGGTCGCCACCATCGCCTTCGGCATGGGCATCGACAAGCCGGACGTGCGCTTCGTCGCCCACCTGGACCTGCCGCGCTCCATCGAAGGCTATTACCAGGAGACCGGGCGCGCCGGTCGCGACGGACTTCCGGCCGAGGCTTGGATGGCCTGGGGCCTGCAAGACGTGGCCGCGCAGCGCCGTTTCATCGAGGAATCCGAGGCGCAGGCCGCGCACAAGCGCATCGCTCATGCCAAGCTCGATGCCCTGCTCGGCCTGGTGGAGACCGCCAGCTGCCGGCGCCAGGCGCTGCTCGCCTACTTTGGCGAAGTAAGCGCGCCCTGCGGCAACTGCGACAACTGCCTCGCCCCGCCCACCCTGTGGGACGCCACCGAGGCCGCGCGCAAGGCCCTCTCCGCCGTCTATCGCACCGGCCAGCGCTTCGGCGCCGGACACGTGATCGACGTGCTGCTGGGCAAAGCCACCGACAAGGTCGGCCTCTGGGGGCACGACCGGCTCAGCGTCTTCGGCATCGGCGCCGAGCTGGACGAGCGCCGCTGGCGCGCGCTCATGCGCCAGCTCGTGGTGCGCGGGCTGCTCACGCTGGACCATGGCGCCCATGGTGCATTGAGGCTCACCGAGGCGGCCCGCCCCCTGCTCAGGGGTGAGGAAAGGCTGATGCTGCGCGCACCGGTCGAGCGACGCAGGAAAAAGGCAAGGCGCGCAGAGACCGCCAGCGCAGCAAACACCGGCCTGTTCGAGCGGCTGCGCGCCTGGCGCAGGCAGGTCGCCTCGCAGAAGGGCCTGCCTGCCTACGTCATCCTGCACGACGCCACGCTCAAGGAAATCGCCGCCATGCGACCGGCCAGTCTGGACGAACTGGCGGCCATCCCCGGCATCGGCGCACGCAAGCTGGAGGCCTACGGTGCGGACATCCTGGCGCTGCTCAATACGGCGGCGCCATAAACAGCTTGGCTGGGCGCTGCCGATCCGGCATGAGATCAAAAGCGCTGTCGTGCCATCGCCGCGCACGGGGTGTGCGCGGCCGACAGGCTTCTCAGCCGATTGTTGGGCATGCGGGTTTGGCCCATGTCTGACAAACGGGACGCCGCCTTTCAGCCAAGCCACGGCTTGGGGTCTGGAGCCGTGCCCCGGCGCCAGACCGGTCTGGCCGATCGGTTAGAATGCGCCAACCTTAGCGCCGCTGGATGATCCCATGTCCGACCTGCTCTATCTGCGGGGCGCCCCCGCCCTGTCCGAGTTCCGCATCGCCAAGCTGCTGCAGGCCCTGCATCCGCTGGGGGTGCGCGTGGCATACGCCGAATACCGCTATTTCGTCGAGCTGGAAGAGGGGCTAACGGCAGCGGACACGGATTTCCTGGCCGGCCTGCTCGATGCAGAGGTCTATGTGCCGGCCCAGCAGGCCCTGCTGGTGACGCCGCGCCTGGGCACGGTGTCGCCCTGGTCGTCCAAGGCCACGGACATCGCGCGCAACTGTGGGCTCACCGCCGTGCGGCGCGTCGAGCGGGGTGTGCTCTGGCGGCTGTATGGTCCGCGCCGGGCGAGGCTCGATCGAGAGGCCGTGGCGGCGGCCCTGCCCCATCTGCACGACCGCATGACCGAGAGCGTGCTCTTCGACGAGCGGGAGGCGGCGCGGCTCTTTCACCATACCGAGCCGCAACCCTTGGCGACGGTGGACATCCTTGCCGGCGGCCGCGCCGCTCTGGAGCGGGCGAACGCCGAATGGGGGCTGGCGCTGTCGCCGGACGAGATCGATTACCTGCTGGACAACTTCAGCCGCGCCGGGCGCAACCCCACGGACGTGGAGCTGATGATGTTCGCCCAGGCCAATTCAGAACACTGCCGGCACAAGATCTTCAACGCCGCCTGGGTGATCGACGGCGTGCCACAGGCGGAGACCCTCTTTGGCATGATTCGCCACACCCACGCGCTGCGGCCTGAGGGGACGCTGTCCGCCTATGCCGACAACGCCGCCGTCATCGCGGGGCGGGACATCGCCCGCTTCTACCCGGACGGAAATGGGGTGTATCGCTTCCACGACGAGCCCACCCACATCCTCATGAAGGTGGAGACGCACAACCACCCCACGGCCATCTCGCCGCATCCCGGCGCGGCCACCGGGGCGGGCGGCGAGATCCGCGACGAGGGGGCTACCGGAAGGGGGGGCAAACCGAAGGCGGGTTTGACCGGTTTTTCCGTGTCCAACCTGCGCATCCCCAGCTGGGTGCAACCCTGGGAGGTGGATTACGGTCGGCCGGGGCGCATCGTCTCGGCCTTGCAGATCATGCTCGAAGGCCCGATCGGCGCGGCGGCCTTCAACAACGAGTTCGGGCGCCCGAACCTGGCGGGTTATTTCCGCAGTTTCGAGCTACGCACCCCAGACGGCCAGGTGCGCGGCTACCACAAGCCGATCATGCTGGCCGGCGGCATCGGCAATATCCGCGCGGACCATGTCCACAAGCGGACCTTCCCGGCCGGCACCCTGTTCGTGCAGTTGGGCGGGCCCGGGCTGTTGATCGGACTGGGCGGCGGCGCGGCCTCCAGCCTGACGGCGGGCGCCAATATCGAGGCCCTGGACTTCGACTCGGTACAGCGCGGCAATCCGGAGATGCAACGCCGCGCCCAGGAGGTGATCGACCGTTGCTGGCAACTGGGGCCGGACAACCCCATCCTGTCCATCCACGACGTCGGCGCCGGCGGGCTGTCCAACGCCTTCCCGGAGCTGGCGCACGGGGCGGGGCTGGGGGCGCGTTTCGAACTCAGGGACGTGCCGAGCGAGGAGCCGGGCATGAGCCCGCGCGAGATCTGGTGCAACGAGGCGCAGGAGCGCTATGTGCTGGCCATCGCCGCGCAGGACCTCGACCGCTTTGCCGCCCTCTGCGCGCGCGAGCGCTGCCCCTTTGCGGTGGTCGGGCAGGCCAGCGACGACGGCCGTTTGGTGGTGACGGATCGTCACTTCGGCAACACACCGGTGGACATGGAGATGAGCGTGCTGCTGGGCAAACCGCCGCGCATGACGCGCGAGGCGAGCCGCGTCCGTCCACAGTTGCGCCCCTTCAGCGCCGAGGGGTTGGACCTGAAGGAGGCGTGCTATCGGGTGCTCAGGCACCCCACGGTGGCGGCCAAGACCTTCCTCATCACCATCGGCGACCGCACGGTGGGCGGCTACACTGCCCGCGACCAGTTGGTGGGGCCCTGGCAGATGCCGGTGGCCGATTGCGCCGTGACCACCCTGGGCTATGCGACCGAGGCCGGTGAGGCGTTCGCGATCGGCGAACGCACGCCCTTGGCGCTCATCGACCCGGCTGCCTCCGGGCGCATGGCCGTGGCCGAGGCGGTGATGAACCTGGCGGCGGCGCGCATCGAGCGCCTGTCGGACATTCGGCTGTCTGCCAACTGGATGGCGGCCGCCGGCCACCCCGGCGAGGACGCCGCCTTGTTCGACACGGTGCGGGCGGTGGCCAAGGAATTGTGCCCCGAGCTGGGCATCAGCATCCCGGTTGGGAAGGACTCCCTGTCCATGCGCACCACCTGGGTGGAAGGTGGGGAGCAAAAGTCGGTGGTGGCGCCGCTGTCCCTCATCGTCACGGCTGTCGCGCCCACTCCCGACGCGCGCGCCACGCTCACACCGCAGTTGCGCAGCGATTGCGGCGAGACCGACTTGATCCTGATCGACCTGGGCGAAGGCAACAACCGCCTGGGCGGCAGCATCCTGGCTCAGGTCTATGGCGAGTTGGGCGACGCCTGCCCGGACGTGGACGTGCCGCAGCGGCTCAAGGCGTTTTTCGCCACCGTCCAGCGACTCAACGCCGAGGGTCGCATCCTCGCCTATCACGACCGCTCCGACGGCGGGCTCTTCGTCACCCTGTGCGAGATGGCCTTTGCCGGCCGCACCGGCATCGACGTGGACGTGGACGAGCTGAGGTACCACCGCTTGCACGAGGACATCCGGCTCGACGTGGCGAATGCCCCCGTCCCGAGCGAGCCCTACACCAGTCGGCTATTTGGCATCCTGTTCAACGAGGAGCTGGGTGCCGTGCTGCAGGTGCGCCGCAGCGACACCGCAGCGGTGATGCAGGCCTTCATCGAGGCGGGGCTGCGCGACGAGTTTTTCGTCATCGGCCGTCTCAACCGCAAGGACCGCATCCGCATCCTGCGCGAGGGCCGGGCGGTGTTTGACGAGGCGCGTGCCGATTTGCTCGCCGCCTGGTGGGAGACCTCCTGGCGTATGCAGCGGCTGCGCGACAACCCGGCCTGTGCCGACCAGGAATACGCCCGCCTGCGCGACGCGCGCGACCCAGGCCTCCATGCCAAACTGAGCTTCGACCCGGTGCACGATGTCGCCGCGCCGTACATCAACACCGGCGTGCGCCCGCGCCTGGCCATCCTGCGAGAGCAGGGGGTGAACGGCCAGGTGGAAATGGCGGCGGCCTTCCACCGCGCCGGCTTCGAGGTCCACGACGTGCACATGAGCGACCTCCTCGCCGGGCGGGTGCGCCTTACGGACTACAAGGGCCTCGCCGCCTGCGGCGGCTTCAGCTATGGCGACGTGCTCGGCGCCGGCGGCGGCTGGGCCGCCTCCATCCTGCACAATGCGCGCGCCCGCGACGAGTTCGAGGCCTTCTTCAACCGCAGCGACAGTTTCGCGCTGGGCGTGTGCAACGGCTGCCAGATGATGAGCCGCATCAAAGAGATCATCCCCGGCGCCCAGGACTGGCCGCGCTTCGAGCGCAACCTCTCCGAACAGTTCGAGGCGCGCCTTGCCATGGTGGAGGTGCCGGACAACCCCTCCATCCTGCTCAGTGGCATGGCCGGCAGCCGCATGCCCATTGTCGTGGCGCATGGCGAGGGTCGTGCGGTGTTCGCCAGCCAGGCGCAGCAGAAACGGGCGCAAGTCTGCCTGCGCTACGTGGACAACCGCGGCCGCATCGCCGAGACCTATCCCGCCAATCCGAACGGCTCACCGCGCGGCATTACCGGGTTGACCACGCCGGACGGACGCTTCACCATCATGATGCCGCACCCGGAGCGGGTCTTCCGCGCCATACAACATTCCTGGCGGCCGCAGGACTGGCAGGAGGATGGGCCCTGGCTGCGGCTGTTCCGCAACGCACGGGCCTGGGTGGGTTGAGGAAGCGCTCAATGACGCCCCTTCCTCGCGGGTGTGAAGGTGGGGGGGAGGCCAAGACGTGCAAAAATCCAACCATTGCCCCCTATCCTCTTCCCGCGCAGGCGAGACAAATAAACCAGGATCCACCCTGTGAATGTCCCAATCAGCGCAGGTGCCAGCTGGAACTTGGTAGCTCGGGCTTATAATATTCTTTTGCGGTCTGTGACGACTCCGTTTCTAGAGGTCAGGCAATGAAAAAGGTCGGTTTGATCGGTTGGCGTGGCATGGTGGGCTCTGTGCTCATGGGCCGTATGCAGGAAGAACGGGACTTCGACCTGATCGAGCCGGTGTTTTTCACCACCTCCAATGTCGGCGGCAAGGGACCGGACATCGGCCGCGAGGTGCCGGCACTGAAGGACGCGATGTCCATCGACGAACTCAAGGCGATGGACGTGATCCTCACCGCCCAGGGCGGCGACTACACCCGGGACGTCTACCCCCGATTGCGCCAGGCAGGCTGGGATGGCTATTGGATCGATGCCGCCTCGACGCTGCGCATGCAGGAAGACGCCATCATCATCCTCGACCCGGTCAACCGTCACGTCATCGAGGACGGTCTGGCGCGCGGGGTGAAGACCTATGTCGGCGGCAACTGCACCGTGTCGCTCATGCTCATGGCCATCGGCGGTCTGTTCGAAGCGGGTCTCGTCGAGTGGGTGAGCCCCATGACCTACCAGGCCGCCTCCGGTGCCGGCGCACGCAACATGCGCGAACTGCTGCAGCAGATGGGCGCGATCCACGCCGAGGTGAAGGACCTGCTGGATGACCCGGCCAGCGCCATCCTGGAGATCGACCGCAAGGTCACCGACTTCCTGCGCTCCGACCGCTACCCGCTCGATGCCTGGCCGGTGCCGCTGGCCGCCAGCCTGATCCCCTGGATCGACGTGCAGCTCGAATCCGGCCAGTCCAAGGAGGAGTGGAAGGCGCAGGTCGAGGCGAACAAGATCCTCGGCCGCTCGCACGACCCGATCCCCATCGACGGGCTGTGCGTGCGGGTGGGCGCCATGCGCTGCCACAGCCAGGCCCTGACCGTCAAGCTCACGCGCGACGTGCCGCTCGACGAGATCCACGGCCTCATCGCCGCGCACAACGCCTGGGTCAAGGTGGTTCCCAACGAGCGCGAGCTCACCATGCGCGAGCTCACGCCCGCCGCCGTCACCGGCACACTGACCGTGCCCGTGGGCCGCATGCGCAAGCTCAACATGGGGCCGCATTACCTGTCCGCCTTCACCGTCGGCGACCAGTTGCTGTGGGGGGCGGCCGAGCCCCTGCGGCGCATGCTGCGTATCCTGCTGGAGACCTGATTCTGGTTGCTGCGGACTTGGGGCGCATCGCCATCGTCGGGGCGGACGACCCCATCGGCGAGGCCTTGCTCCAGGAGCTGTCGGAACTGGAGCGGCCGACCGGGCCGATCGTCCCCGTGTCCCTGGACGAGGCGGAAGGCTGCGTCCGCTATTGCGGCGAGGACCTGCCCTGCCAGACTGCTGCCGACGTCGACTGGTCGGCGGTGGGGCTTGCGATCGTCGCCGCACGCAGCCCGGCCGCGGCCCGTCTGGCACAGGACTTGCTTGGCCGCGGCTGTCGCGTGCTGGCCGTCAGCGGTGTGCTGCCGCCGAGTGAAGGCGCGCCGCTCACAGAGGTGCACGATGCACCCACCGCGGCCATCCTGCGCGCATTGAGACCACTCCTGGGCGGCGCGGGCTTGTGCAGTGTGAGCGGCTTCATCGGCCTGCCGGTGAGTGCGAGGGGGCGCGCCGGCATCGACGAGCTGGTCCGGCAATCGCGCGCTTTGTTCGCCCTGGAACCGGTCGAACCCGAGGCCTTTCCCGTGCAGATCGCCTTCAATCTGCTGCCGCAGGTGGGCAGTGCCCGCCACGACGGGGAAAGTGCCTTGGAGCGCAGCCTCAGCCGGTCCCTGCGGGCATGCTGGGGGGAGGGCTTGGTGACGCAGATCACCGCCGCATGGCTGCCGACATTCCATGGTGCCGTCGTTGCCCTGCATGGCCGCAGCGAACGCAGACTGGACATGGAGGGCGCACAGGCCCGGCTGGCCCATGTGCCCGGGTTGATGGTGATGAATGGGGCCGAGCCTGGCGCCGTGCCCACACCCGCCACGGACGGCGTGGACAGCACGGATGTGGTGCTGGGCCGACTCCGGCTGGATGATGCGCAAGGGCTGCATTTCTCGCTCTGGCTGACCTATGATCACACCCGCCTGGAGGCGCTGCAACTGCGTCTGGGTCTGGAAAAATCGATTGAATCCGGTTGGAATTAAAGATACCGTAAGAAAAGTCGTTAAATACTGTGCCTAAGCCCATGAGGGCCAGCCGAAAATCTTGCCTACCAGGTCAGCCGGCACACATTAGGGATAACTTCAGCGTAGGGCGGAGCGATGCGTAAACATTTGCAAATCGGTGGACTGTTGAGTGCGCTCCTGCTCGCCTCGGGGGTTGAGGCGGCGGGGCTGGGCAAGCTGTCCATACAATCCGCTTTGGGTCAACCGTTACGGGCTGAGATCGAACTGCTCGCGGTGCAGCGCGAAGAGCTGGGTACGATCAGCGCAAGACTGGCCAGTGCCGAGGCATTCCGCCAGGCCCGCATGGAGCGTGCCGAGGCCCTCAACAGCCTGCGTTTCGAGGTCGATCAGCGCCCCAACGGCCAGCCGGTCATCAAGATCACCTCCACCGCCCCGGTCAACGATCCCTTCCTGGACATGCTCATCGAGCTTAACTGGAGCACGGGGCGCCTGATCCGCGAATACACCCTCCTGCTGGACCCACCTGCGGACGCGCGGCCCAAGGCCGAGACACCGCCGCCGCAAGCCGTGGTCAGCACCCGGGCCGAGCGGGAGCCGGCAACCCGCCCTGCAGCCGCCGACGAACCCTCGGCTGCCCGGCCTGCCGAGCGCATGCGTTACGGACCGGTGAAGGCGGGCGAAAGCCTGCACGCCATCGCCAGCAAGACCAAGCCCGCCGACGTCACCCTGGAACAGATGATGGTGGGCATCTACCAGCAGAACACCGCCGCCTTCCAGGGCAACAACATGAACCGCCTCAAGCGCGGGGCGATACTCGTCCTCCCCGACCGGGACACCGCCATGCGTGTGGATCCCGCCCGCGCTAGCCGGGAGGTGCGCATGCATGCCGATGCCTGGAACGCCTACCGGAGCCGCCTCGCCGACGCGGCTGCCGCCCGGGCGGCCGGCGCAGCACCCGAAGCGGCAGCAGGCAGGGTCGTGCCCACGCCGGAACGCCGTGAAGCGCCACCGGCGGCCGCGGCCGAGGATGTCCTCAGACTCTCCAAGGGGGAACCGGGTGCGGCCAAGGCGATGGAGAAGATCCAGTCCCTGGAGGAGGAGCTTGCCGCCAAGGGCCGTGCCCTGATTGAGGCGCAGGAACGCGTGGCCCAGCTCGAGCGCACCGTCAAGGACATGCAGCGGCTGCTGGAGTTGAAACAGGCCGAACCGCCCGTGGCCGCGCCACCAGTGCAACCTGCAGCGCCCGTCGCACCTCCGCCCGCAGCCGAGGCGACAACGTCCACTGACGCTGCGCCCACGCCCAAGGCCGCGCAGCCGAAAGCCGTGGCCGCCCCCCTGCCGGTACCGGCGGAGGAAAGCCCCAGCTGGCTGTCCACCTTCATCAGCAATCCCCTCTATGTCGGCGGGATCGTCGCCGCCGTCCTGCTCTCCTTCCTGCTGTGGATGATGATGGTGGGCACCCGGCGCCGGAAGGGTCTGACCAACTTCGAAGACAGCATCATGACCGGCGGCGAGTTCAAGAACGAGGCCGTGTTTACCGCCGGCACCGGGGTGGCGGGCACCCCCACCGGCGGCAGCGCCCTGATGACGGATTTCAGCCGGTTGGGCCTGGGGGCCATCGATGCACACGAGGTGGACCCCATCGCCGAGGCCGAGGTCTACATGGCCTATGGCCGTGACACCCAGGCCGAGGAGATCCTGAAGGAGGCGCTGGCCAAGGACCCCAACCGGCACGAGATCTCGCTCAAGCTGCTGGAGATCTACGCCGCCCGCAAGGACACCGTGGCCTTCGAGACCCAGGCGAGCGAGCTGTACGCCAGCCTCGGCGGCCAGCCGACCGAGGTCTGGATGAAGGCGGCCGAGATGGGTCGCAGTATCGATCCGGACAACCCTTTGTACCGCTTGACACCCGGCCTGACCAGTCCGGCCGCGATGGCCACCGGCGCCGCCGCTGCAGCGGCAGCCGCTGCCATGGCCGCGCCGACTGCACCCGCGGCGCATGCGCCAGCAGCAAATGCGCCTGGCGAGGCGCTCACCGATCTGGGCCTGCTCTCCGACGCATCGGAGACACAGCCCCAACTCAGCTCGGACGTCGAGGCGCTCATGGAATCTGAGGCCACGCCGACGATGGCCGAGGCGCCCGCTCCCGTCGAGGCGCTCGATCTGGGCCTGACCGAGCCGTCGGCCGGGCCGGAACTGCAGCCAGAGGACTTAAGCACGCTGGAGATGGCGTTGCCCGGCCAGCAAGAGCCGGAACGGCTGGCAGTGGTGGAAGGCCCGGAGGCAGTGGGGTATGACCTTTCCCTGGACGTGACCGAGATCGAGGAGCCACTGCCCCCGCCGGTTACACCCGAGGTGACGGTGGCCGAGGCCGCGACTGGCGTGGCCGGAGTGGAGCAGCCCGGCGAAGCGCTGGCCTCCGAGCCGGCCCCTGCGGCCGAAGCGCCCTATGCGGCGCCTGAACTCGATCTGAGCGGCATCGATCTGGAACTCGGCGAGCCTCCTGCCCAGGTCGAGCCGACCAGCCTGGCCGGGCTGCCCGAAACGCCGGCGTTCGAAGCCGTTGCCCCGGCGGTCGAAGAGGTCACGGCCGAGGCGGCCATGGAGATCGATCCCGAGGTCTGGGAAGAGACCAACACCAAGCTGGATCTTGCCCGCGCCTATATGGAGATGGGGGATCACGAAGGGGCCCGCGAGATCCTGCAGGAGGTGTTGAGCGATGGCGACAGCAGGCAGCGTAGCGAGGCCCAGAAATTGCTCGCCGAGGTGGTTTGAGTCCGCTGCCTTGCACCCGGGCACCCGCATCCTGATCTACCTCCTCTCAGCCCTGGCGGTGCCGGGGCTGAGTCATTTCCAGCTCCTGGGCTTGAGTCTGGCCGCCGGCATCGTCTGTCTCGGTCGCTCGAGGCAGGTCTGGACCCTGTTGCGGCGTGCGCGCTGGCTGCTCCTCCTGATGCCGGTTATGTATGGCTACAGTGTGCCGGGCGATGCCCTGTTGCCGGCGCTAGTCGATTATGCCCCGACCCTCCAAGGCCTGCTGCAGGGCCTGGAGCAGGCCTGGCGGCTCGCCCTGCTCCTGCTGCTGCTGGACGCACTGGTGCTGCGCATACCCAGCGCCGATCTGCTGACGGGCCTTCACAGCCTCCTGCGCCCCTTCGCCCGCTTCGGTGTCGATGGTGATCGGGTTGCGGTGCGTCTGGCGTTGACCATGGAGGCCATGGCACAACCCCGGGGCTGGGCGGACATACGCCAGCTCCTCGCCGGGCGTGTGCCCGCGCTGGCCGCTCCCCGCGCCTACCTCCTCGCCGTGCGCCCCTACCGACCGGCGGACTGGGCCGTGCTGGGCCTGCTGACCTTTGGCATCGTGTGGCTGTACGCATAGCGCTGGGGCTGGAATACGACGGTCTGGCCTTCTGCGGCTGGCAGACCCAGCCCAGCCGCTGCGCGATCCAGGATG
>Ga0308417_1001624_pt1 | contig 15285 bp, 17 predicted proteins | sample HotsprSampleOS65_FD_203528 | JGI IMG/M metagenome (GOLD analysis project Ga0308417, IMG submission 203528) | Hot spring phototrophic mat microbial communities from Octopus Spring, Yellowstone National Park, Wyoming, United States - 20090730_OS65 ... | reverse complement strand
GAAAAGCCCCGTAGCCTGCGCCGGAAAGCCCCGCAAAGGCTCGAAGCCCGCACACCCCCAACCGCGCGGCCGCCCCCAACGACCCTCACCAACATCCAGCCAGACAGTTATTCGAGGTGTCCATCTGCCCGGTCAGAACCGTCCGTCGTTGACGAGCACCAGCCGGCCAACCACGCTGCCGCTCTTCAGCCTCAGCAGGGCGGCGTTCGCCTCGGCGAGCGGCGACGTTGCGATGGGGATTGGCGGCAGCTTCCCCGACTGGGCCAGCGCAACGACCTCGCGCAGCTCCTTCGGGTTGCCGACGTAGCTGCCGCGCACCGTCAGCGCGCGCATCGCCATCAGCGGCAGCGGCAAAGGAAGATCGCCGCCATAGAGGCCGACGATGACCAGTCTGCCGCCCTTGCGCAGGGCGGCAAATCCGGCGCGCGCCGTCACCTCCGCCCCGACCAGGTCGATCACCCCCTCGACCGGACCGCCGCAGGCCGAGGTGATGCGCTCCGCAACCTCCTCGGGCTTCCCCGCCCCGTCGATCACGTCGGTCGCGCCGGCCGCCCTGGCAGCCTCACGCTTCCTCGGGTCGAGATCGACCACCACCGTCCGGCCGTGCCCGACCGCCTTCAGCACGGCGATCGCGTTCAGCCCGAGCCCGCCGGCCCCGAAAACCACCAGCGGCTCTTCGGGCGGAAGCGGCATAACCTTGCCGATGGCGGAGTACACGGTCAGCCCCGAGCAGGCGTAGGTGGCGGCAAGGGCCGGGTCGAGCCCGTCGATCGGAATGAGATGGCGCGGTTCCGGCACCAGGATATGCGTCGCATAGCCGCCGTGCCGAAAAACGCCGAGCGAGCGCGGGGTGAGACACATGTTGTCCTCCTCCGCCAGGCAGCGGGCGCAGCGGCCGCAGCCAACCCAGGGAAAGACCAGCCGCACGTCGCCGATCGCGACACCTGAGGCGGCAGCCTCCGGGCCAAGGGCCACGACGCGTCCGACAACCTCGTGGCCCATGGCGAGCGGCAGCGTGACCCCGCGCTCCTTCAACGTGAGCACCTTTCCGCCGCCGAGATCGTAGAACCCGTCCCAGATGTGCAGGTCGGAATGGCACACGCCGCAATGTGTCACCTCGAGCAGGACCTCCGCCCCCTTCGGCTCGGGCGTCGGCACCTCAAGGGGTACGAGCGGCTTCCCGTTCTCCACCACCGCCATGGCGCGCATTCGCGGCGTTCCTCCCCAAGCTTGGGCTCGCAGCTGCGATCCGACCGTGTAGCGGGCAACCGGTCAAGCCTGCCTTCCCGCGCGCCTCCGACGCGTGGCATGGTGCAGCGCACATGAAGGACCATCCGCTCCGCACCACCATCAACGACGAGCTGCACGCACGCCCGCATCTTCGCCTGACCGCGCCCGCGCTCCTCTCGCACGTGGTCCTGATGGCGGAGGAGGGCGAAACCGAGCGGGACAGGCGGCAGTTCGCCGATCTCTGCCGCGAGCATGGTGCTGTACCGCCGCCGGAAGGGTCGCGCCACCACGTCGTGCCTCTGCTCGGACGCCTCGTCCGCTGGGAACGGCACGGAGAGTTCCGCGCCATCACTGCGCTCGCCGATGCTGCCTCAGACCTGGATTCCAGCCAGTGGTCTGCGTTCACGCCGCCGCTTACGCACTGGATCGAGCTGCTCGGCGACGAGCGGTTGACGGCGGTACATCTGCGTATCCTGCCCGGTGTGGCCACGGCCCCGCCCGCGGATGCGTTCGCTGGCGAGGTCGTTGGCTCGACAGTGGGCGACGGCGACGGCGTGGTGTTCGCCGACTTTCGAATCCGCGACGACGGGTTCACGCGCATGCTGCTCTATGCGCACCGTCTCACCCCCGGACGGCTCGGCCGCATGGCGCAGCGGCTGCTGGAGATCGAGACCTACCGCATGGCCGCGCTGCTAGGCCTGCCTCCGGCACGCGCCGCCATTCCCCGCCTCAGTGCGTTTGAACGGCGGCTGGATGCCATCGTCAGCGCGACCAGCGCCTCGGCCGAGGATGATGCCCTGCTGCTCGACCGTCTCACCGCCCTTGCGGCGGAGGCCGAGGCGCTCGCTGCGGCCAACCGCTTCCGCTTCGCTGCCACAGAGGCCTACGGAGCGCTGGTGGCGAACCGGATCACGGAGCTGCACGAAGGCCGGGTTGAGGGATTGCAGCAGTTGGGCACCTTCCTCGAACGACGGTTCCAGCCGGGGCTGCGCACCTGCGCTGCCGTGGCACGGCGAGAACGCACGCTTCTCGACGGGCTCAATCGCGCCGCCGGCATGCTGCGCACTCGGGTTGAGGTCCGGCTGGCCGCGCAGAACCGGGACCTGCTCCGCGCCATGGACCGACGGGCTCGGTTGCAGCTCCGCCTCTCGCAGGCGGTTGAGGGCCTGTCCATCTTCGCCATCACCTATTATGCGGTTTCCCTGCTGAAACTCGCGGTGGAGGGTCTGCCGGGCCTTCGCGTCCTCCCCGAACCCATGGATGAGGTGCTGGTCGCGCTCGCCGTGCCACTGGTCGGCGGCGCAGTGTGGATGAGTGTCCGACGCCTTCGGAACAGGCTGCGCAGCGCGGAACCCGACTGAGCCCGCTTGGCCGAGCCTATCAAGAACCGCCAACCGCCCCGAGCGCGCCGAGGCCGCGTCAGGCTGGCGGAGCGCGCTCAGCCTACACCGTTGCCAGCCGCTGGGCGAAGGCTTGGCGAAACTTCGCCACCTTCGGCGCGATCACGACCCGGCAGTAGCCCGCCGAAGGGTTCCGCTCGAAGTACCGCTGGTGATAGGGCTCGGCCGGCCAGAAGCGATCGAGGCGAGCAACCTCCGTCACGATCGGGTCGGGCCAGACGCGCCGCGCATCGAACTCCGCGATCGTAGCACGAGCGACCCGCTCCTGTTCGTCGTCCTCGGCAAGGATAATGGAGCGATACTGCGGCCCCACATCCGCGCCTTGGCGGTCCTTCGTCGTCGGGTCGTGCACAACAAGAAAGATCCCGCAAAGGTCGGCATAGGAGATCGTCTCAGGGGCGAAGGTCACGCGCACCACTTCGGCATGCCCCGTCCCGCCGCTGCAGACCTGCTCATAAGTCGGGTTCGCGACATGCCCGCCGGCGTAGCCGCAGACGGCATCGGTGATGCCGCGTAGGTCGCGGAAGATCGGCTCGAGGCACCAAAAGCAGCCGCCGCCAAAGGTCGCTGTAGCTGTCGCGAACATGATGGTCTGCCCACTCCTCGGCCGCCAGACATGGCCCGCGCGGAGCCGGCGACAAGCGGTTCGCGCGCCGTGCGGGCAAGGGCACGGTCGGCAGCGAACCGGTCTCTCTTGGCGCTGCGTCCGACGGTTGCCCGGGTCAATCCGCCTGCCGATTGGCCTGGGCGGCGAGGGTCGCGGCAGCGGCCTCGAAACGGGAAGGGTTCGGCCTAGCGGTGCCGATCCGCTCGGCGGTGACGGTGAAGTCGGGTTCGGTTTCGTCCGCCGCGAGCGAACGCGCAGGCGAGGCGCCGTCCATGTTGGAAAGCATGCCGAGGACGAACCGGACGTGGAGCTGGGGCCTTACTTCGGCCGCATCGACGAAGGGCGGCCAGTCGCCGACCGACTGGCCCACGGCCTAGGCGGCTTCGGCGTCGCAACGAAGCCCGAAGCGACCTGAAAGGACGAGGAAGGTCCGGTGCAGGATGACGGGATAGGGAACTGTCGGCATCGCAGTCCGTTCGGGATGCTCGAGATCCGCCAAGGCTTCGAGGATCTGCGTGTCCGAACGGTCGTCGGGGCCGTGCGGGCGCAAGCAAAGCGCGGTTGCTGGGGTTCCCGCTTGCGGTCGACCCGGGTGCAATCGCAGTCGAAGATCAGGGCGTTACCACGCGAACGACCAAGCGAGGACGAACGCCTCGTGCGGCCCAAGTGTCGCGCGCGGGGGGGGGGGGGGGCACCGGCAGTGCGGTGCGCCCGTTCCGCCGCGCCGCAGCGAACGGAAAGGCGCCTACTGCGGTTCGCTTGTGCCAGACCCGGAGCCTGCAGGAACGAACTGTCGGCTATCGATCAGGACGGTGATCGTCTTGTTCTGTCGGCAGTTCGTCATGCAGGCGACATCGGGAGTGTCCGGCCGCTCCTCGAAGATGAAGCCGTCGCGATTCGGCATACGAATTGCGGCGAGGCTCTTCGCGTCGAGTTCCGCGTCCTCCGGGATCAGCTCGTTCAGGAAGAGAACGTAGGCCGTGATCGCGTAGTACTCGTCGTTCGTCAGGCTCTGCGGAGCCGCATAGGGCATGGCTCGGCGGATGTAGTCGAAGACGGTCGGCGCGGCCTGCCAATAGCTGCCCACCGTCCGCTTCGGGGCATCGGTGTCGAGCGAGCCTCTGCCTCCCATCAGCGCCGGCCAACGGTCGAGCCCCTCGCCAAAATCCCCGTGGCAGGAGGCGCAGTGCGCGAGGTAGAGCTCCTCCCCCTCCTTCACCGACCCGCGGCCGGGAGGAAGGTTCGACCCGTCGGGCCTGATCGCGATATCCCAACCCGCGATCTCCTCGGGGGTCGCATCCGTCCCCAGGCCGAGCGGCTTTGGCAGAGGCGGCAGCCCGGCCGGCTGCGGCCATGGCTGCTCCCAGGTGTTTCCGCCCGGCGGCGGCACGAAGGGCTTGAACTGCTCGAAGCCCCGAGAGAACGGTACGGCCGCCACGAGCTGCGGCGATGCCTGCTGCCCCGCCGGCGCGGGCTGCACCGGCCGGGGCTGGCGCGTCTGCGGCTGTCGCTGCTGCGTCTGCTGGGGCGCCTGGGCCAGCGCGAACGGCTCCGCCAAGGTCAAGGCGCCGCCGAGGGTGATCGCGGCAACGCCAAGAAGAAGGGTCTCGCGCATCTGGGCTGCTCAAGCGTCGATCTGCACGTTGACCACGGTGCCGTCCTTCTCGACGAGCCATGTTTGCACGCGGTTGTTGTGGTAAATGCTCTCCACGCCGCGCTTGCTGCGAAGCGCGTGGATGGAGGGCTGCACACGCCCGGTCTCGTCGATCGCGCGGGACTGCAGGTAGAACGGTCCTGTGCCTTCGCGCCACTCCCAAGGGATGCGAAAGCGGGTCAGCGCCTTGGTCAGCACTGGCTCCTGCAGTTCCGCCGTGCGCCATGTGTCGCCGCCGTCGACGGAGACGTCGACGCGCGCGATCTTGCCCAAGCCTGACCAAGCAAGCCCCTTGATTTCGACGAAGCCCGATCGGCCGTGCAGCGGCTTCTCCGGGCAGGGGTAGGTGATCACGGAGTTCACCTCGTTGATGAAGGTGAACTGGCGGGCTTTGCCCGACGGCAGAAGGTCGGTGTAGGTGCGCGTCTCGGACCGGTGGTACCAGGGCCGGTCCCCCACTTCGAGGCGGCGGATCCACTTGATCCACACGTTGCCCTCGTAGCCAGGAACGACGAGGCGGACGGGGTAGCCCTGCTGCGGGCGCAGCATCTCGCCGTTCTGTCCCCAGGCGAGGATGCAGTCGTCGAGCAGCTTGGCGATCGGCAGGCTACGGGAGAGATGCGAGGCGTCGCCGCCTTCGGCGAGAACCCAAGAGGCGTTCGGCTTCAGCCCGGTCTCTGCGAAGACGTGCGCGAGCCGCACCCCTGTCCATTCGCAGCACATCAGCATGCCGTGCGTGTACTGCACGCCGGACATCTGCGACCCGCGCCATTCCATGCCGCCGTTGGCTGGGCATTCGAGGAAATGGATGCGGCTCACCGTCGGCATCCGCATGAGATCCTGCAGGGTGAAAATCTTCGGCCGATCCACGAGCCCGTGCACCATCAGGCGCCAGTCGTTCGGCTCGACATCGGGGTAGCCGCCGTGGTGGCGTTCGAAGCAGAGCCCGTTCGGGGTGATGATGCCGTGCAACTCGGCGAGCGGCGTGAAGGAGACGGAGCCAATACGGTCCGCGGTCAGCCAGGGCACGTAGCGGCGCACGACGTGGGCCTCGTGCCGTGAGGGCATGCCGTAGGGTTCCTCGATCACGCCCGCGCCGAGGCTCCGCCCCCACTCGGGAAGGTTTGGCGGCAGGTTTTCGGGGTTGGCGCCGTTGCTGTTGCGGGCAGCCGCGGCCCGGCCGCCCGCAAGCGCAGCCGTGGCAGCGGCCGCTAGCCCGGCCCCGGCGCGCAGCATGCCGCGGCGTGACGAGGCAGGCTCGTTCCGCTCGATTTCGCTCCCCATTCCTCGCTCCTCAACTCAGACCGAACATGTGCCGGGTCAGCGCCTCGTACCAGCCATCGGCGTAGTCGGCCTCCAGTCGCCGATACTCGCGCCGCCGCTCCGGCCCCATTGTGGCGTTGCGCGGGCTGATGCCGCCCGAATTCGGGACCTCAACGAAACGATCCCCGTCGGCCCGGAACACGCCGACGATCGAGATACCGTACCCGGTGCCGACATGGCTATAGCAGGTGTTGAAATACACTGGGGAAGGCGGGGTCTGCCCCCGGTGCAGTGCCACCGCCGCCGCCACGGCTTGCTTCGCGTGCGTGGAGGCGACGAAGCCCGATTTCGGCATCGGTGCGGCGATCGACGCATCGCCGATGACATGGATGCCGGGAACGAGCGCGCTCTCGAAAGTCTGGGCGCGCACCGGGCACCAGCCGGTTTGGTTGGCAAGCCCGGTGTCGCGCGCAATCCGCCCCGCCATCTGCGGCGGGATCACATTCGCCACGTCCGCGCGCACCCGCTCGCCGAACTCTGTACGCAACGTCATCGTTTGCGGATCGACCGCGACCACGCGGCCGTCATTCGAGGCGCCGCGCCACTCGATCATCCCCGGGTACAGCTCCTCCCACGCCTCCTGGAACAGAGGCTGCTTGGAGAACCCGTTCTTCGCGTCGAGCGCGAGGATCTTTGCGCGCGGCTTCGCCCGCTTAAGGTAGTGCGCAACCATGCTGATCCGCTCGTACGGGCCGGGCGGGCAGCGGAACGGATTATCCGGGATCGCCATCACAAACACGCCCCCGTCAGGCATGGCCCGGAGCTGGCGTTCCAGCACGGTGATCGGCTGCAGGTAGGGCGCCCAGCCATGCGGCATCCGATCGGCGGCCGCTTCCGTGTAGCCTTCAATCGCCCCCCAGCGCAGGTCGATGCCGGGGCTCATGATCAGGCGATCGTAAGGAACGGCGGCGCCGTTGCGCAGCCGCACCGTCTTCGCCTGCGGGTCGATCGCCTCCGCCTCGTCGTGCACCACGCGCACGCCAAGCCGCGAAAGCCCGTCGTAGCCGAAGGTGATGGTCTCGATCGTTCGGCTGCCCGCGAGCACCAGATTGCCGTAGGGGCACGTGGTGAACTGCCGAGACCGCTCGATCAGCGTGACCTCGACATCGGGGAACGCATCGCGGGCGAAGCGGGCAGCCGAGGCGCCACCGAAACCCCCGCCGATCACGACAAGGCGCAGTCTTCCCTGAGCAGCGACGCGCGGCGCAGCGACCGCAACAGGGGCGGCGGCGGCCGCGGCGAGCAGGCTGCGGCGTGTGAGAACTGTCGTCATCGTCCACCCCCCTTACTCGGCCTTCGCCCAGCGCAAGGCCATCAGGGCAAACTCCTCGTCGCTGTAGCCGCGCGCGATCCGATTCATCACGGTCGGGTTCGATTGATCGTCGCGAAACGCCTTCATCTTGGCGACGAAATCCCCCCGCGACAGAGTGCCGGCGATCTTCGGGATCCCGTGTCCGCCACTTCCGGCACTTCCATGGCAACCGACACAGCCGCCGGTCACGAGACCGATCCGCAGGTCCTCGTTGGCTGCAGCCGGCACAGCCAACACGGCACCCGCGAGCGCGACAGCACCCCCGAGCACCTTGCGCGATATACGCCTGCGCATTCCTTTCCTCCCCAGTTATGGCTCCGACTATACCCATTGCGCTGGCCCAGTCCAGCGGTATCTTCAGCTTTACGAAGGTGCGGCAGGAGGGCGGGCTGTCGCAACGCAGGCGATGGTCCCGTGCCGAAGGTTTCGAGGAGGACATATCCTATGGACCTGCCCGCCGCGACTGCCTTGCCGGCCGCGCTTCAGACGCCGGCTCAGCACGCTGAGTCCTGGCGGAGCAGAGAACCGGACACCACGCCGCGCGCGTCCGCTTCGTCCCTTCGCGACGCGGCTGGAGGGCTGGACGCGATACGCCGCCGCACGCTGATCGTCACCTTGGTCGGCCTTGCCGCCCCGGCCGGGCCGCCGGCGCGGGCCGAAGGTCGTGCCGCCTGGGTGATGCTCGAACGGCACGATTGCCCCTACTGCCGACGCTGGCTGCGCGACGTCGCACCGGCCTGGGCAGCCTCGGATCTCGGCCGGCTCGCGCCGCTGCGCCGGGTGGACATCGGCCGCGACCGCCTGCCCGCCGATCTCGCCTTCCTGCGCGGGTCGGTCTTCACGCCGACCTTCGTCCTCGTGGAGGATGGGCGCGAGGTCGGCCGCATCGTCGGCTACCAGGGCGAAGCCCTGTTCTGGCAGGCGGCCGAGGCGTTGGTCGCGAAACTGAAACACACAACGGAGGAAGCACGGCGATGAAGAAGGCAATGACGGTCGCTGCGATCCTGGGCGCGATCGGTGCGGCGGAGGCCCGCGCTGCGGCGGACGATTTCACCACCTTCCGCGTGATGACGCCGGAACTCGCACTCGATCTGGCGCTCGGTGCACTGAGGGATTGTCGCGCCCGTGGCTACCAAGTGGCTGTCGCGGTCACCGACCGGTTCGGTCTCGTCCAGGTCGTCTTGCGCGACCGACTCGCCGGCCAGCACACGCCCGATACCGCGGTCGGCAAGGCCCGCGCTGCTGTCAGCTTCCGCAGCGACACCCTCACCCTGGCGGAGGTCACGGAAGCCGGCCAGCTCAACTCTGGCATCCGCCACCTGCCGGGCTTCGTCTTCCTTGGCGGCGGCGTGCCGGTCGAAGCCGCTGGCACCATCGTCGGCGGCATCGGCGTCTCCGGTGCCCCTGGTGGGAGCGAGGACGACGCCTGCGCCAAGGCCGGCATCAAGGCAGTCGAGGACCGGCTGCAACTGTGAGGGTCGCGGCGAATGGGTTCGTCTCCCGCCTCACGGCCTGAGATGGACCCAGCCGGCGAGCACCTTCTCCACGATCTCCGGCAGGCCGTTTTTCACCACCTCCACCCCGTCAAGCAGGTCGTCGTGCGGACGGCCCATGGCCTCGAGCGTGTTGCCGCAGGCAATGAAGGCGATGTCGTAGGCCTGCAGCGAGGCGACCCGCTCCGCCACCCGGCTGTCGCTCTTCAGCACATGGCGCACGCCAGGGCCGTACAGCACGATCGCGAGCTCGACCCGGTCGGTGCCGTAAAACTGCTGGATGTTGATCACGTTGGAAAACACGGCGTTGGCCCGCGCCGTGTCGCCTTCGGCAAGCGAGACGACGATCCGCCGCGGGGCCTCCACCGTGGGCTTCGGGTCGGCGAGCACGGTTTCACGCTCGCGGGCGGAGGCCGGCGGGAGGGAGAAGAGGAGGATCAGGGCGATCAAGACCTCGCGCATCGGCCGCATGCTCCGGGTTTCGTGACGGCGGCAAATCGAGTGGTAGATTGAGTCCCGCCGTCGCCCTTGGCATTCTGCCAACGCAACGCACCGGGGAGGAGACGATGACACGACCGACGCGACGCCGCCTGCTCGCCGCCCCCCTGCTTGGCGGTGCCGGGCTCCTTGCCCCGGGCGTGTTGCGGACGGAACCGGTGCGAACGGAGGCCGGCTGGACCCAGTCCTGGTTCCTCGACACCTTCCTTCGCCTGCCCGAAGACTTTGCGGAGGCACGCGGGGCTGGCAAGCGCTTCGCTGCGGTGTTCGACCAGAGGGGCTGCCCCTACTGCGTCGAGATGCACACCAAGCACCTCGTCGACCCCGTGATCGCGGCCTATGTGCGCGAACGCTTTGCGCTGCTGCAGCTCGACCTGCATGGCGCGCGCGAGGTGCAGGACTTTGACCACGCGACCATGGAGGAGAGGGCCCTCGCACGGCGCTGGCGGGTGCGCTTCACACCGAGCATCGTCTTTTTCCCCGATGCCGAGGAGCTGCCGAAGAAGCCCGGCCACGAGATCGAGGTCGCGCGCATGCACGGGTTGCTCAGGCCCGACCAGTTCCTCGGCATGTTCCGCTACGTCGCGGAGAAGGCGTACGCTGACGGCACGCCCTTCATCGCCTGGTGGTCGCGCCACGCGCGCGGCTGAGCAAGGCGGGCGCGTGGGCGGCGCGAGCAGGCGGAGCGAAGGCGCGGCGGTCGCCATCGGGCTTCAGCCGAAGCGGGAAAAGATCGGGAAGGTCTCGAGCAGCCAGTTCCCGATCACGCTGAAGGTTCCGGTCATGATCATCACGCCGGTGGCCACGAGCAGGCCGCCGACCGCGACCTCCACTGCCCGGAAATGCCGGCGCATTCGGCTGAGGAAGGCGAGGAAGCGCGTGGCAAACAGGGCGGCGGCCAGGAACGGCACGCCGATGCCGGCGGCGTAGACCGCAAGCAACGTCACACCGTAGCCGACCGACTGCGAAGAGGCGGCGATCGCCAGGATGCCGGCGAGGATCGGGCCCACACAGGGCGTCCAGCCGAACGCGAAGGCAAGCCCCACCGCGTAGGCACCCAAGGGCCCCGTCGGCTTGCGCGCGACCTCGAACCGCTTCTCACGGTAGAGGAAGCCCAGTCGGAAGGCGCCGGCGAAATGCAGCCCGAACACGATCAGAACCGCGCCCGCGACCAGCGCGAAGGTCTCCAGATGCTCGGCGAGCAGCCGCGAAATTGCGGTCGCCGAAGCCCCGAGGGCAACGAACACGGTCGCGAAGCCGAGCACGAAGAAGAACGCTGCCGAAACGACACGCGCCCGCTCCGCTTGCACCACCGGCCCACCCGCTCCTGCCTGCAGTGTCACCCCGCCGATAAACCCGAGATACGGGATGACCAGAGGCAACACGCAGGGTGAGAGGAAGGACAGGATGCCGGCGATAAGGGCGGTACCGTGTCCGACGTCCATCGCAGACTAGGCGGGACGGCCCCGTGCTCGGGCGGCGGCACACCGAGCCCCGCGCAGTCGTTGCTGCCCAGCGTGGTCCTGCGTCGGCATCGTTCCCCCCGTTGTGCCGGGCCCCCGCCCCAAGCGTCAGCCGCGCACCAGCCGGATCGCGGTGTTGGGCTTCGGCGCCACTGTGCCTAGGCGCCTGATGTGCCTCTCGACCACCTCCCAGATCGGCGGGCCCTGGGTGCCCTCGTTCACCGACGCCCAGCCCGCAAGTACGTAGCGCTTTCCGGCCTCGAGCGGCTCGTTGCGCCGCAGCAGCGTCAGATCCGTGATCCTCCTCCCAGCCGGGCGATCGACACGGATGACGAAACCGAGGCCGCCGACGCGCACCATGTCGCCGCCCTGCTGGTAGTAGGGGTCGGGGTTGAACAGGTTGTCGCAGACGTCCTCGAGGATCTCCTTCACTTGGGCGCCGGTGAACTCCATCCGCCAGGCGTTCGGGTAGGTCATTGCGGTCTGCTCGTAAATGTCCTCGAGGGTGATCGGGCTGCCCGGAAGCAAGCTGGGCCCCCAGCGGAACCCGGGGGAGAGGGCGATCTCCGCGTCGCGTTCGGCAAGCAGGGCATCACAAATCACGTCGTCCCAGGTGCCGTTCAGGTTGCCGCGGCGGTAGAGCGTCGTCTCGGTCCGGCCGACCACGCGCTTCAGCATGGCCTCGTGCGGCGCGCGCAGGCGCGCGATCGCGGCAGCCATCTCCGCGTCGGGGCGGATGGCGGTGGAGAACACGGGGATCAGGGCGTGCCGCCACGCCACCACCTTGCCGCCCTTCACCTCCAGATCGAGGCGGTTGAGAAACTTGCCGTGCGCTCCAGCGGCGATCAGCAACGTATTCTCGACCTGGATCGGCTTCGGCGTGCAGTCATGCGTGTGTCCGACGAGGATGACGTCGATCCCTTTCACCCGCGAGGCGAGCTTGCGATCGACCGCGAAGCCATTGTGCGAGAGGAGGACGACCACCTCGGCCCCCTCGGACCGCACCTCCTCGACCCGCTTGGCGAGCTTCTCCTCCTGGATGCCGAAGCTCCAGTCGGGGATCATCCAGCGCGGGTTGGCGATCGGCGTGTAGGGGAAGGCCTGGCCGATCACCGCGACCTGGATGCCGCCGCGCTCGAACATCCGGGCAGGGGTGAACACGTCCTCGTTCCATTCAGTGTCCTGGACATTGTGAGCCAGAAAGGCCGTGCCCGCCGCCTCGGTCGCCTCGACGAGCGCCTTCACCCGGCGTGCCCAGTAGGTGAATTCCCAGTGTGACGTCATCGCCTCGGGCTTGAGCAAGCCCATGAGTTCGACCATGGCCGCCCCTTCGCTGGCCAGCGCGACGTAGCCGCCGTGCCAGGTGTCGCCGCCGTCGAGAAGCAGCGTGCGACCGGGCCGTTCGGCGCGAATGGCCTTGACGAGGGTGGCGAGGCGATCCAGCCCACCCATCGGCCCGAGGGTGCGCGCCAGCGCCTCGAAGTCCTCGTGACTCACGGCATGCGCCATAGCCGTACCGGCGGGGATGCCGAAGTGCTCGCGCAGCGCCGCCCCGGTCAGGAAGGGCGGCCGGCCGAGGCCCTCGCCAACGCCCTCGTTCACTGAGGCCTCGCGGAAATGCATCGGCAGCATCTGCCCATGCAGGTCCGTCACGTGCAGGAGGGTGACCTGGCCGAGCGCCTCGAAGCGCAGGAGCTCGGCTTCCGAAAGGGTGCCCTGCGCGGCGGAGCGGATGGCCGAAGGGCCAAGTGCGGCCAGAGCGCCGGCTCCGGCCAACAGGTCGCGACGGGAGATCATGCGGACTGTCCTGCACGGCGGGGCGCCAGCGACACTGGGCGGTGCGCGGTGAGCGCCCCGAGGGCGCGGGCCGCACGCCCTGCCAGGGCGTGCGGCATTCGGTGGCGGCGAAGCGGCGTCAGCCGACCCTGAGTTCGGCCCGGGAGGTGGCGCGGGTGCCTGCGTCGTTGACCCAGGTGAACTCGAATGTGCCCGACTTCTCCGCCTTGAAGGTGAAGGCGATGTAGGGGTTGGCCGAGATCGCCGGGTGCAGGTCCATGCGGAACACCTCCTGCCCGTCGAACGTCGCGATGAAGGTCTTGATGATGTCGCGCGGCACGAGGTTGCCCGACGAATCACGACGCTGGCCGGTCTCCATCGGGTGCGAGATCAGCGTGCGAATCTCGACGACGTCTCCCGCCTTCACGCCAGAGGGTAGGCGAACGCGCGGTTGTCCGATCGGTGCTGACATGGTGCTGTCCTCGTCTCTCTCCTGGGTCCGCTCAGCCGCCGCAGCCGCCGATGGTGACCTTCACCTCCTGGCGGCCGATGAACAGCGACCCGTTGCTCATCTCGGCCACCGCGACCACATCCTGCGTCTGGCCGAGGCGGATCCGCGTCGAGGCCTCGGCGCGGCCCATCGCCGGGGTAAAGTGGAAGGTCGCGACGTCCGGGGTCGGGTTGCGGTCGGCGAAGATATGCACCGCCTTCACATGGTCCGACGCCGTCATCGGGCTCTCGACCACCACCGTCAGCGGGATCGTGTTGCCGTTCTCGGCGATGGGGGGGAGGCGCAGCGTGACGCGTCCTTCCGCAATCGCCCTGTCGCCGAAGACCCTCTTGATCGCCGCCTGAGTTGCTGGCTGGAGCGACGCGGACGCCGGCTTTGACGCCACCGTCACGGCGACCGCCGCGCCGGCCGTGCCGAACAAGGCCTCCCGTCGGCTGAGTGACAGCTTCGTGTGCATCGCGACGTCCTCTCCTCTGCCCATCCTTTCTGGGTCTTCGACAACCACTCGGGGATCGGCGACCGGCAACACCCGAAACGTGGAACGCCTGCCGCCTGTCTCGGGCCAATCCAGTCTGGCCCTCCCCCTGCTATCTTCGCAACATGGAACATGCGTGTGCGCCGTTTGGCAAGCGTTTCTTCGTCCTACAGTCAGGAAAAGCCCCAGGCGAAGGTGAGCTCGTGCCTGTTGTGGCTCAAATGTCGAAGCCAAGCCCCCGGAATCGCAGCGAAGGCCTCGGCGGCGTCGTGGTCTGTGGCACCTTGGAATTTCACCGTGCAGAGGATGCGCCTCGCCGCCCGGGCTGCGATCCAACCCTGCACCAGCCGAAGTAGGCGCCCGGGATAGGCGATCACGTCGCTGAACAGCCAGTCCACCAGCCCCTCAGCCGCGCACCAGCGCACAGGGTCGAGCCCGAAGGCGCTTTCCCGCCGCACCTCGACGTTCGGCAGGGCGGCGACCCGAGGGTCAAGCGGTGCCTTGTCGACCGCGATCACCCGCGCGCCGAGCGAGGCGAGCACCCAGGTCCAGCCGCCTGGCGAGGCGCCGAGATCGAGGCAGGTCTCGCCCGGCGCCGGCCGTTGGCGCAGGAGGGCGAACGCCTCCCAGAGCTTCAGGTAGGCGCGCGAAGGCGGCCCCTTTCGGTCTTCAACGAAGCGGGCTTCGCCGTTTGGAAAGGGCGAGGAACAGTCGGGCGAGGCGAGCAGGAGCTCTGGGCCAAGGAGCGTGTAGGAGCCGAGCGGCGCTTCCGGGGCCGTGCAGGGAAAAACCAGGGGGCGGGCGGAGACATGCGGCAACCGTTCCGCGATCAGCATGGCCCGGCGGTGGTGTACGGGCGCATACGGCCACCAGTTTCGCTGGATGTCACGAAGCCTCGCTGCCGCATCGGCGATCGAGGCGACCGGGAACGCCCGCGGTTCCCGCCAGATGTTCAGGGCCCACGCAGCAGCGGCAGGAGGGTCGCAGCTCAGGGCCAACCGCCCGTGCCACGCCGCAACCCTGACACCCCGGCGCGCCAGCTCCGACGCGAGCTGCACCTCAAAGCCTTCGGCTGCGAGATAGGCGGAGCGGATCGCCTCGGCCTTCACCTCGGGTCAAGACATGCCGCTTAGGCCTGGGGCGAACCAGCGGGCGATGAGCGCCGCCCCGCCGATCGGCAATGCAAGGCGGAGGGCGAGAGCGGGCTTAGCGCGCGCGAGCACCGCCTCGCGGAACAGGGCGAGACCGAGGATGGACAGGAAGACGCCGACCGCGCTTAGGCGCGGGGAACCGCACCCGACCCAGGCCGCAAGGCCGACCGAAGCGAGCCTTCGCCTGCCGAGCATGGCAAGCCCGCTGGCGAGGGCCCACGCGCCGAGACGGAGGGGAAGCCCATCCGGGCGCAGGGCAGAGAGGAGGGGGGCGACGCCGTCGATTGCGTTGAGGCCGCGGCTTGCGCGAAGTACGGCAACGACCCTCTCGGTTGGCGCTCTTCTGCGCAAGCCCCGGCCAAAGACGGAGCACTCGAGTTGACCCAAATCAT
>Ga0308417_1001623_pt1 | contig 15287 bp, 9 predicted proteins | sample HotsprSampleOS65_FD_203528 | JGI IMG/M metagenome (GOLD analysis project Ga0308417, IMG submission 203528) | Hot spring phototrophic mat microbial communities from Octopus Spring, Yellowstone National Park, Wyoming, United States - 20090730_OS65 ... | reverse complement strand
CGGGCGCTACGGAACATCGGCAACCTGCTTTTGGCCGGCGCGGCGGTCGGCCTGATCGGCCGGTCGGCGGTCGGCGGCTGGCGGGGCCTGCAGCGGTCGCCGCTCGACCCGCCGGGCCGTTCCGTGGCGGCGACCTTGCCGGTGCCGGTCGTGCTCGACCGCGGCCGGCCGAAGCGGCGGCGGTCCGGTTTCGACGACGACGGCCCGTCTTCGTCCGACAAGGCGGCGTCCGACGACGCCCTCGGCCGCCTGCCGTGGTACCGTCTGGGCCTTGCCCTGGGCGCCTTCGGCGGCCTTTACGCCGGCTGGCGCGGCCTGGACGCGGCGCTCAAGACGCAGCGGCGGCTGCAGACGGGGTCGGAGCTGGAGGACGCCAAGCGGCGGTTCGAGCGGGCCTTGCTCGCCCAGTACGACCGGCCGGTGCGGGTCCACCCGGCCCTGGCGGCGGCCGACGACGACGCCGCCGCGGTGTTGGCCGAGGGACAAGACAAGTCGGCCGCGGAGGCGGCGGTCGTCCGCCCGTCGCCGGCCTTGGACCGGGCCTTGGACGACGTGTACGACCGTTTCACCGCCGTCCTGGCCGGCGAGGCGGCCCTGCCGCCTTCGGCCCGGCTTTTGGACAAGTCGGCGTCCTGGCTGGACGATCTGCCGGGCTATTACACCCTTTACGCCGGGGTCGCGGCGCTGGCGACCGCGGCGCTCGTTTACGACCACATGTCGCGGCGGTCGCAGCGGCGCGTCCTGGAGTCGGCCGTGCGGCAGCGGCGGCAGCAGCTCGACGCGGCCCAGCCGGCGGAGATCTACGTCCGGCCGCGGCCGGTGCTGGCCGACGGCGGGCAGGACGGCCGGTAGGCCGCGGCGGGGCGGCGTGGGCGGGCGAAGGGGTCGTCCGGGTCGTGTTCCTCCGGGCCGGCCGCCCGTGCGGCACCGGTTGTGCCGGTAAGAAGGGAAATTACCAAGACCAGAAAGGTACCGAACTTTACCGGGTGTGAAGGTGGGCGACGTCGTTTATTTGATGTGGCGGTCGGGCGGAGACCCGGCCGGCCGCTGGGGGACGGTGGGGCGACTGGAGCGTATCCCCGCCGGGTACAGGTTCGTCTACACCGAGGGGGCACGGAAACTAGAAGGCTTCCGCCCGTTCCCCGGCCTGGACGACCTGGGGGCGGTCTACGAGTCCGAGGAATTGTTCCCTCTGTTCGCCAACCGCCTCCTGGCCCCGTCGCGGCCGGAATACCGGAGTTACTTGGAGTGGAACGGTCTTGACCCGGACGCCCCGCCCGATCCGCTCGCCCTGCTCGGCACCACCGGAGGACTTCGGGCCACGGACCGGCTGGCGGTCGCGCCCTGTCCGTTGCCCGACGGCGAGGGCTGCTCCCTGACCAAGTTCTTCCTGCACGGTATTCGCCGGTTACCCGCACCGACCGTCGGGCGAATCAACCGTCTGCGACCGGGTGACCGCCTGGGCCTGCTGCCGGACATCAACAACCCGGTCGATCCCGACGCCGTCGCAGTCCGCACGACGGACGAGGCCGAGAACTACCTGATCGGCTGTGTGCCGCGTTATCTGGCCTGCGACGTGCGGAAACTCTGCCTTTCTTGTGGGCCGGACGCAATCCGACTGGCGGTGGAGCGCGTCAACCCGGGCGCGCCGCTGCAGTTCCGGTTGCTGTGCCGTCTGACGGCCTGCCGGCCGGGTGCAAGCGCCACTTGCACCGACGGCTCGTGTCGAAACCGGAACGCCGTCCGGGTCCGTGACGGCCGCGAACCCGTCGGGCGGGCGAACGCGTGCCGCCTGCCCGCCTGCCGCAAGGACGCGTCGTGAGGGTTTAATGAGAGCAGACGATCCGGCTGAGTTCACGATGATCGGCATCATCAAAGAACCTAAGGTCTACGTCGTCGGCCGGCAGACGGTCGACGACGCCGGGCTGGCCCGCTTCCTGGCCGACCACGGGGTCAGTTGGCAGAGTGACAGTTCCGTCGCCGCCGAGGTGCTGAGCGAGACGGCCGGCCGCGTCTGCTACATGAGCTTCGCCAAGCCGAGGCCCGGGGGCAACGCCGCCTATCTTGCGCACATCAAGGAGTCCGGGCACGGCTCGGTCCTGGAACACGCCGTCTGGAACCTGCTCATCACCGGCGTCTCCCGCGGCCTGACGCACGAGCTGGTGCGGCACCGGGCCGGCTTCGGTTTTTCCCAACTGTCCCAACGCTACGTCGGCGGGTCGGCCGCGGAGTACGTCGAGCCGGACGTCGTCGCCGCCGACCCGGAGTTGCACGCCTTATGGGTCCGGGCCGTCGAACAGTCCCACGCCGCGTACGTGGCCTTGGCCGAGAAGCTCGCCGCCAAGCTGGCCGACCCCGGCTCGCCGCTGGCGGCCTTCCTGCCGCCCGACGCCGACGGCACCGCCCGCCGTAAGGCGGCCTTTCAGGCGGCCCGCAGCGTCCTGCCCAACGCCGCCGAAACCAAGATATTCGTCACCGCCAACGCCCGGGCGCTCCGGCACTTCCTCGAACAGCGCGGCAGCCGGCACGCCGACCCGGAGATCCGGCGGCTGGCGGGCCGGGTGTTGGACGTGTTGGTTCAGGAAAGCCCGCGGCTGTTCGGCGACTACGAACGGGTGCCGCTGCCGGACGGCACGTTCGAGGTCGTCTCGGCGTTCCGCAAGGTGTAGGGGGGTCGTGCGTGGCCGGTCCGGGTGGTGGTGTGGCGGCGGCCGGCGGCCCGGGGTCGTCAGACCCGCTGGCCGCGGCGCTGCCGCAGGCGACAGGCCCGCAGGGGCCGGTCGGCCTGCGGGCGTTCGGCGACGTCGACGCGACGCGTCGGCTGATTTACGACGAGACGTTGCAGGCGGTGCGTGACCTGCCGGGCTGGGAGGACGACCGGTACCGGCTGGTCCTGGCCGACGTCGACTGGGCCGACCCGGAGCGGTTCACGCGGGCCGACCGCAAGCGGGCCGTCCTGACCGGCGAGACGCTGGCCCGGCGGATGCGGGGCACCTGGGAGCTTTACGACAAGAAGACCGGCCGGCTCTTGGAGCGGCGGCGTCAGGTGGTGGCGGCGGTGCCGTACCTGACCAGCCTGGGCACCTTCGTCTACCGCGGCACGGAGTACACCGTCAACCACCAGCAGCGGCTGCGTCCGGGGGTGTTCACCCGCGTCCGGGACAACGGCGACCTGGAAGGCCACGTCAACGTCCTGCCCGGCCAGGGCGTCAGCCACCGCTACTTCCTCGACCCGGCCGCCGGCCTGTTCAAAATCCGGGTCGGCCAGGCCGAAATGCCGCTCGTGCCGCTCCTGCGGGCCTTGGGCGCGACCGACCGGGAGATGCGGGCCGCCTGGGGCGACCGGCTCTGGCAGGTCAACGCCGCCGCCGACGACGGCCTGGCCACCCTGCGTAAGCTGGCCCGGCGGCTGCTGCCGCCGGCCGACCGCCCGGCGGCCGAGACGGCCGAGGCCGGCGACCTGCGGCGGCGGCTGGCCGCCCGGATGGCCGCCATGCCGCTCGACCCGCAGGTCACGCGGCGGACCCTCGGCCGGCCGTACGACCACATCGACAAGGACGTCGTCCTGGCGACGACCGCCAAGCTGTTGCGGGTCGGCCGGGGCGAGGCCGAGCCGGACGACCGGGACCACCTGGCTTATCAGCAGTTCCTCGGCCCGGAGGACCTTTTCGCCGAGCGCATCCGCCGCGACCACGGCCGGCTGCAGGCCGGCCTGTTCCGTGAGGTGGCCAAGGCCGGCACCCTGAAGAAGGTCCGGTCCGGGGCGTTGACCGCGCAGCTCGAGCACGTCCTGGTCGGCAGCGGCCTGGCCCAGGCCCTGGAGGAGATCAACCCGGCCGAGGTGTTCGACAAGCAGACGCGGGTGACGCGCATGGGCGAGGGCGGGATCGCCGCCGTCGAGGCGATCCCCGACGAGGCCCGGGCGGTGCAGCCGAGCCACCTCGGCTTTTTGGACCCGGTCCGCACCCCCGAGTCGTTCCGGGTCGGGGTCGACCTGCACGCCAGCCGGGCGGCCCGCAAGGGCCGCGACGGCCGGCTTTACACCCTGGTGCGTGACCGGGCCGGACGGCTGGTCTGGAAGTCGGCGCAGGACCTGGCCGACGCCGCCGTGGCCACCCCGGAGGTGCTGACCGACCCGTTCTGGCGGTCGACGGCGCGGGTGCCGGTCATGCGTGACGGCCGGCTCGACTACGTCCGGCGGTCCGAGATCGACTACGTCATCCCCGACTTCGGGTCGGTCTTCAGCCCGCTGGCCAACCTGGTCCCGCTCGCGTCGGCGACCAAGCCCGGCCGGCTGGCGATGGGGGCGCGGTACATCACCCAGGCCCTGCCGCTCGTCGCCGCCGAGGCCCCGCTCGTCCGCAGCGGCGTGGCCGGCTCGACGACGCACAGCTATGAGGACGAGTACGCCCCGCGGGTCGGGGCGGTGCGGGCCGCCAAGGCCGGCCGGGTCGTCCGCGTCGGCCCCGACGGCCTGGCCGTCAAGTACGACGACGGCACGTCCGAGACGATCGAGCTGTACCGCAACTACCCGTTCAACCGCAAGACGTACATCCACCAGGAGCCGGTGGTCCGGCCGGGCGACGTTTTCCGCGCCGGCCAGCTCCTGGCCCGGTCGAACTACACCGACCCGCAGGGCACGACCGCCCTGGGCGTCAACCTGCGGGTCGCCTACATGCCGTACAAGGGCCTCAACTTCGAGGACGCGGTGGTCGTCTCCGAGAGCGCCGCCCGGCGGCTGACCTCGGAGCACATGTACCAGTTCGGTGTCGAGCCGACGCCCCGGCACAAGCTCGGCCGGGCGGCGTACGTCAGCCTGTTCCCGGGCAAGTACCCGCGGTCGGTCCTGGAGAAGATGGACGAGCGGGGCGTCGTCCGGGTCGGCGAGACGGTCGAGTTCGGCCAGCCGCTGATCCTGGCGGCCCAGGAGCAGGAGCAGTCGGCGGCGCGGGTCCACCGCCGCCGCCAGCCGTCGTACCACGACGTGTCGCAGGTCTGGGAGTATCACGACCCCGGCGTCGTCACCGACGTCGTCTGGGGCCGGCGTGGCCCGGTCGTGCTCGTCAAGTCGGCGTCCCCGGCCCGGGTCGGCGACAAGCTGTCCGGCCGTTACGGCGACAAGGGGGTCATCTCGGCCGTCGTCCCGGACGACCGGATGCCGCGTGACCGGGAGGGCCGGCCGTTCGAGATGCTCCTCAGCCCCGACGGCGTCATCACCCGGACCAACCCCAGCCAGGTGCTCGAGGCGGCGCTCGGCAAGGTCGCGGCCAAGACCGGCCGCCCGGTCGTCGTGCCGGACTTCGCCGGCATCGACGACCTGGAGGAGTGGGTCGAGCGGCAGCTGCGGCGGCACGGCCTGTCGAGCACCGAGGACGTCGTCTGGCCGGACAAGAACGCCGTGGTGCGGAACGTCGGCACCGGCTACCGCTTCGTCATGAAGCTGCACCACACCGCCGAGTGTTTCGACCGGCACACCGACGTCCTGACGGCGCGGGGCTGGCTGCCCTGGCCGCTCGTCCGGGACGACGACGCGCTGGCCACGGTGCGCAACGGCCGGCTCGTCTTCGAGCGGCCGCTCCGCGTCGTCCGCCAGCCGTTCTGCGGCCGGCTCTGGTGCTACGACGGCCCGGAGCTCGACTACGCCGTGACCCCCGACCACCGCCTCTACGTCCGGACGGATTCCGGCGGCCCCTGCGGTTTTGTCACCGCCGCGGCGGCGCACGGCCGGCGGTTCTTTGTGCCGCGCTGCGGCTTCCCGCAGGCCGTCCCGGCGGGCGCGGCCGGCCCGCCCGTGGCCGGCCTGGCCGAGGCCGACTACGCCGAGCTGGTCGGCTGGTGGGCCGTGGCCGGCTCGGTCGACGGCCCGGTCCTGCGGTTTTGCGGTCCGGACGCGGTGACGGCGGCGGTGGCGGCGGCGGCCGGCCGGGCCGGCCTGCGGGCCTGTCCGGACGACGCCGGCGGCCTGGCGGTCGAGGCGCCGGGCCTGGCCGACCACCTCCGGCCGTGCGACGGGCCGGCCGCCCTGCGGCGGCTGCCGCGGCGGCTCATGGCCTTGCCGCCCGAGGCCCTGCGGCGGGCCTACGGCGTCCTGACCGCCGGCCCGGGCGGCGCCGGGCAGACGCCGGCGGAAGACCGGCCGGGCCGCCCGCAGGCGTGCTACCTGGCGGGCGGCCGGGGCCTGGCCGACGACTTCCAAGAGCTGTGCGTCCGGCTCGGCCTGGGGGCGGTCGTCCGGCGGCCGCCGGGCGGCGTCGGGCCGTGGTCGTGCGAAGTCGTCACCGACCCCGACGCCGCCTGCGGCCCCGGCGGGCCGGCCGGCGGGTTCTCCTTGCGGCCGTACGACGGCGTCGTTTATTGTGCGGAGGTGTCGACCGGCCTTTTGTACGTGCGGCGGAACGGCCGGCCGATGTGGTCGGGCAACTCCAAGGGCCAGGCCCGTGACACCGGCGCGTATTCCGTCGACGAGACGCCGGCCAAGGGCGGCGCGACCGGCTGTTTCGTGGGCGACACGGAGCTCGTCGTCTGCCCGGGGGAGGAAGACGGGCCGGCCGCAGGCGGGTCGTTCGGGCCGCGGCCGGTCCCGATCCGCGAGCTGGTCGAGACGCGGTTTTCCGGGCGCGTGTTTTCGGCCCGCCTGCCCCGCGAGCGGTCGCGGCCGGTGGCGTTCGCCCGCGGCCGGGTCACCGACTGGTTCCACTACCGGGTGCCGCCTGGCCGGCTGGTCACCGTCGAGCTGGAGGACGGTTCTTCGTTCAGCTGTACCGACAACCACCTGCTCGTCCTCAAGGACCGCCGGCTGGTCCCGGCCGGCCGGCTGCGCCCGGGCGACGAGCTCCTGGAGGCCTGACCATGGCGGACGGTTTGGCCGTCCTGGCGGCCCGGGCCGCCGGCCTGCGGGCCGCCCGGGCCTGCAAGGCCGCGTCGGTCGCCGCGGCCCCTGTCGACTTTCTGGGCGTCCCCCTGCCGCAACCGGGGCCGTTCCGGCCGGTCTACGGCCGGCCCGGGCCGCGGCCGGCCGGACTGTCGCGGGCCGGCATCCGCCTGCCGGCGTTGTCGTCGCTGCGGCTCGAGCGGGCCGACCCGGGCGGCTTGCCGCGGCCGCCGCTCCGGCCGCCGCCGTTCGAGCTGCCGCCGTCGTTTTTGTCCCGCCCGGACGCGGCCGGGGCCGCCCCCGAGGTCTGGCGCGGCCACGAGGCGCTGCGGCGGACGTTCAACGCCCTGACGCGGCGGGCCGTGGCGGAGGCCGGCGCGCGGCTGGACGCGCTGCAGCGGTACCACCGCGGCCTGTTCGAGCGGCTGAGCGGCGTTCCGGTCGAGCCGCCGTCGCAGCCGCTGTTGTCGCGGCCCGGCCGGCCGCTCAGGGGGGTGTGACGCCGTGAAGGTCGTGCGGGTTTCGCCGTACCGCGGGCCGGTCGGGGCCGACGGCCTGGTCGACGTCTACGACCTGACCGTCGCCGACACGCACCTGTACACCCTGGCCTGCGGCGTGGTGGTGTCCAACTCCAAACGCCTGGCCCTGCTCGACGTCAACGCCCTGCTCGCGCACGGGGCCACGGAGACCCTGCGGGACGCCGGCCTGTACCGCGGCCAGCGGAACGACACCATGTGGCTGCAGTTCCTCTCCGGGCACGCCCCCGACACGCCCCGCGTGCCGTTCGTTTACGAGAAGTTCCTCGAGCAGCTGCGGGCCGCCGGGGTCAACGTCGTGCGGTCCGGGCCGCGGCTGCGGCTCATGGCCCTGACCGCCAAGGACGTCGACCTGTTGGCCGGCGACCGCGAGATCGAGAACGCCGGCACCGTCCTGTTCGACAAAGGCCTGCGGCCGGTCCGCGGCGGGCTGTTCGACGAGCGCCTGACCGGCGGCCACGGCGGCCGCCGCTGGTCGTTCGTCCGCCTGCCCGAGCCTTACCCCAACCCGGTCATGGAGGAGCCGATCCGCCGCCTGCTCGGCCTGACGGCGACGCAGTTCGAGGAGGTCCTGGCCGGCCGGCGGGAGCTGCCCGGCCACGGCACCGGCCCGCGGGCCTTGGCCGCCGCCCTGGACGCCGTCGACTTAGACCGGGAGCTGGCCAAGGCCCGGGCCGACTATCGGTCCGGCAAGGCCTCGGCCCGGGACGCCGCCGTCCGCCGCTGGGGCTATCTGGACGCGGCCAAGAAGCTCGGCCTGCACCCGCGGGAGTGGGTCTTGGACAAGGTGCCGGTCCTGCCGCCGGCCTTCCGCCCGGTCGGCATGCTCGGCGACTCCGGGGTGCCGCTCGTGTCCGACCCCAACTACCTGTACAAGGAGCTGATCGAGGCCCGCGACGCCTACAACGACCTGCGGCGGCGGCTGCCGGAAGACGAGCTGGGCGACGAGCGGCTGGCCGTCTACCGCGCCTTCAAGGCGGTCGCCGGCCTGGGCGACCCGGTCCACCCTCGGCTCCGCAACAAGAACGTCAAGGGCATCCTGCGGAGCGTCTTCGGGGACTCGCCCAAGTTCGGCTGTTACGACGACCGCACCGAGATCCTCACCGAGCACGGCTGGCGGCCGTTCGCCGGCCTGGCCGTCGGGACCCGGGTCGCCGCCCTCGACCCGCAGACCGGGGCGTTCGTCTGGCAGGCGGTCGAGGGCGTCTACGCCTGGGACTATTGCGGCGAGATGTTCGGCCTGCGGAACCGCCGGCTCGACTGCCTGGTCACGCCGGCGCACCGCCACTGGGTCGGCCGGCGGGCGGGCTGGGACTTCGAGCCGGCCTACGTCACCGCCGCCGCGGCCGGCACGCGGCGGTTCCGGACCGCCGCCGGCGCCTGGCACGGGCACGACGGGCGGCCGGGCTTTCTGCCGGACGCCTGCCGGGCCGTCGACTTCGCCGCCTTCGTCGGCCTGTGGCTGGCGGCCGGCGTGGCCGCCGACCCGGCGGCCGGCGTCGTCCGGCTGTTCTGTCCGGCCCGGCCGCCGGCCCGGGCCGAGGCGGCCGGGCGGCTGGTGCGGGCGCTCGGCCTGCCGTGCGACGACGGTCCGGCCCGGTCCGGCCGCCGGGCCGGGCGGTGTTGGACCGTCCGTTCGGCGGAGCTCGCCGCCTGGCTGGCCGGTCACGCCGGGCTTTCCTCCGGCCGGCGGCTGTCGGACGCCGTACGCGGCTGGTCGGCCGCCTGCCTGGCGGCCCTCCTCGACGCCTACCAGGCGGCGGCCGGCCGCCGCCCGTCGGTCTCGGCCGCCTTGGCCGACGACCTGCAGGAGATCGCCTGCAAGGCCGGCCGCACGGCCGTCTGCGACGCCGACGCCGACGGCGTCCGGCTGACCGTCGTCGCCGCCGACACCGTCGGCGTGCGGGGCCGGTCCGACCGGGTCGTCGTCCCGTACTCGGGCCGCGTCTATTGCGTGGCGGTGCCTTCCGGGGTCGTCTACGTCCGGCGGCACGGCCGGCCGTTCTTTTCCGGCAACACCGTGCAGCGGAAGCTCATCTCCTCGACGGTGGACAACGTCGGCCGGGCCGTCATCACGCCCAACCCCGACCTCGACATGGACAGCGTCGGCCTGCCGGAGGACCTGGCCTTCGACGTCTACCAGAAGGCGGTCGTCCGCCGCCTCCGCCGGGCCGGCATGCCGGTCCGCCAGGCCGTCCAACACGTCCGCGAGCGGACGCCCCTGGCCCGCGACGCGTTGCTCAAGGAGATGGAAGTGCGGCCGGTCTTCATCAACCGGGCGCCGGTGTTGCACAAGTTCGGCATCCTGGCCTTCCGGCCGCGGCTGACGGCCGGCGACACCCTGCAGGTCAGCCCGCTCGTCGTCGGCGGCTTCAACGCCGACTTCGACGGCGACGCCATGCAGTTCCACGTGCCGCTCACCGACGAGGCGGTCCGCGAGGCCTACGAGCGGCTGCTGCCGAGCCGGTCGCTCCTGAGCCCGGCCGACTTCCGCACGCCGGTCCACAAGCCCGGCCAGCAGTACCTGGCCGGCCTCTACCACGCCACCCGGCCGGTCCGCGGCGGCGGCCGCAGGCGGCCGCCCCGCGTCTTCCGCAACGCCAAGGACGTGCTGGCGGCGTTCGCCCGGGGCGACGTGACGGCCGACACCGAGGTCCACGTCCTGGAAGACCGCTGAGCCGGCCGCGGCCTGTCGGGCCGGCCCGGCCCGCGTTACACTGGCAGCGTCGGTCCTGCCGAAAGGAGTCTGTCATGCCCGGTTTCACTGCCGACGACCACCTGGTCAACCCGGCCCTGCTGGACCTGACCAAGAAGGCCGGCCGGGCCGTCGGGGCCGGCGTCAAGCAGGCGTTCGTGCCGGCCGGCGACCCGGCGCTCGCCGGCCTGCCGCCCGGCGACCCGGCGGCCGCGGGCGGTGCCGGCGGCATGCCGCCTGTCGACCCGGCCGCCCTGGCGGCCGCGGGCGGTGCCGGCGTCGACCCGGCGGCCCTGGCGGCCCTGGGCGGTGCCGGCGGCCTGCCGCCCGGCGATCCGGCGGCCCTGGGAGGCGTCGGTGTCGACCCGGCGGCCCTGGGCGGTGCCGGCGGCCTGCCGGCGGGCGGCGCCGGGGTCGACCCGCTCATGGTGCAGCAGATGGTGCAGCAGGCGGTGCAGCAGGCGTTGGCCGGGTCGGGCGGGGCCGCGTCGTCCGGCGGCAAGCCGCTCACGCCCAAGATCGACGAGAAGGTCGTCCTCGTGCAGATCCTCAAGATCTTGGCCCGCATCGCCGACCAGCTCGGCATCAGCATCCCGGCCTCGGAGATGATCGTCAGCCAGCAAGACCTGTCCGGCCTGGCCCGCGCGCCGGCCTTCGGCGGCCCGGGCGGGGAGAAGCCGGCCGCCGACCGGGACTACCGGGCCGACGGCGACCCGTTCGACACCACGGGCCTGGTCGACATTCGTAACAAGGCGGCCGCCGTGGCGCGGCTGCGGCGGACGAGGGTCGGGTCGTGAGGGTCACCGTCATCCCGCGGGTCGGCGCCCCGCCGGTCGTCCTGGAGGCCAGCCAGTTCGTGGCCGAGGACGACCTGGGCACGCCGATCGCCGTCGGCGCGGCGTACGGCCCGGACGGGGCGTACGCCGTCAGTTGTGTCGGCTGTCCGGACTTCCGCCGCGTCCTGCGGGCGTTGGGGGTCGACCGCACCGTCGTCGTCGACCGCCTCGTTCTGCCCAGGCCGCAGCCCGGGGCGCGGCTCTTGGCCGGTCCGGCGGACTGACCGCCGGACCGGCCGTTCGTGTGTGCTTCGGCCGGAAAGGAGGCCTGCCGTGTCTTGCGAGTTCCCCCGGCCGCGTCCGGGCCGTCCGGCCGCGGCGCGGCCGGACACGACCGACCGGTTTTACCGGTCGGGCTTCGTTTCGGCCTTGGACGCGCCGGTCTTCGACCTGCCGCCCTGGCCCGACCGGCCGGCCCCGCCGCCCCGCGACCGGTCGCCCACCGTCCCGCCCGGTGACGTCGTCTCCGTCTTCGACGCCGCCGCGGGGTCAGGCGGCGACCTCTACGTCCGCACCGCCGCCGACGTGCCGGAGGTCGTGCGGCTCGTCGCCGAACGGCTGCGGCCCGGCCCGCAACCGGTGACGGTCGTCGCGGCCGACGAGCCGCTCATGCGGCGGACCCGGGTCGCCCTGGAACTGCTCGTGACGCGGCAGGAGCTGTCCGAGGACCGTTACCACGCCGTGCGGCTGGTCTACGCCACGCCGCAGGCGTCGGCTCCGCCGGCGGCCGCGTCGCAGGCGGCGGCTTCCGGCGGCGACGACGACGACTTCCTGGCGCCGCACGTGGTTTCCGGCGGCGACGACTTCCTGGCGCCGCCGGCGGCGTCTTCCGGCGGCGAGGCCGACGTCGGCGACGACGCCGACAGCGACCCGGTCTTTCCGTGGCCGAAGGAGGCGGGCCGTGGCGGCGGATGACCGGGGCGGCTGGCCGGACCGGCTGGCGGCGGTCGTGTCCGGTCGTCTGGGTTACGGCACGGCGGCGGTCGTGGCCGGCGGGCCGGACGACGCCGACGTCGTCTTCCCGTGGCACGCGGCGGTCGTGGTGCCGGCGCGGGACTGGGCGTGCGGCCTGGGCCGGGCCGTCGGGGCCGGCCTGGCCCGCCAGGCCAAGCCGGTCGTCGTCCTGCTCGTCGCCGGCGACGACGACCGGCGGTACGTCGACCGGGCCCGGCGGGCCGGGCGGAACCTCGTGCCGCGGCCGCAGGTCTGGGTGGTGGACACGCGGCGGGACGAGCTGGCGTTGGACGACGTCGGCCCGGTCGTGCCGGTCGGCTGACGGCCGGTGGGGGGTGTTGTCGGATGCGTCGGACCACCGTCGGCCGTCTGCTCGTCAACGAGGCGCTCCCGCCCGACCTGCGGGACGAGGGCCGCGTCTTGGACAAGAAGGGCCTCAACGAGCTGCTCGGCGAGCTGGCCCGGCGGCACCCGGAGGCCTACGTCGCCGTCTCCAAGCGGCTGAGCGACATCGGCCGGGAGGTGGCCACCGAGTTCGGCGGGTTCACTTTCGGCGTCGAGCACCTGCGGTCCTCGCCCGTGGCCGACCGCTACCGGGCCGCCGTGCGGCGGCGGGTGGCGGCCGTCCTGGCCGACGACCGGCTCACCCCCGAGCGCCGCAAGGAGCTCGTCATCCGGGCGGCCGGCGACTACCAGCAGAAGCAGATCGACGAGCTTTACGACGACGCCGTCCGGTCCGGCCACCCGCTGGCCCTGCAGGTCCTGTCCGGCTCGCGGGGCAACAAGGTGAACCTGGCCTCGCTTTTGGGTTCGGACCTGCTCTACTCCGACCACCGCGACGACGTCATCCCGCTGCCGGTCCTGTCGAGCTACAGCCAGGGCCTCAAGCCGATGGAGTACTGGGCCGGCACCTACGGCGCCCGCCGCGGCACCATGGCGACCAAGTTCGCCACCCAGGACGCCGGCTTCCTCTGCCTGGCCGCCGGCACGCCCGTCCGCCGGCCCGGCCGGCCGCCGCTGCCGGTCGAGCAGGTCGCCGTCGGCGACGTCGTGGCCGGCGCCGACGCCCGCGGCCGGCCCGTGCCGGTGCGGGTCGTGCGGTCCTACGACAACGGCTTGCGGCCGGTCTGGCGGTTCGTCTTCCGGCGGTCCGACGGCGTGCTGGCCGAGGTGACGGCGACCCCGGACCACCGCGTCCTGGCCGTTTCCGGAAGCGGCCTTGTGGTGCTGCCGCTCGGGCGGGTCGTCGACGCCGGCCTGCCGGTCGTGGCCCAGGACGACCGGGGCCGCCGGCTGTTGTGCCGCCCGGACGGCCTGGAGTTCGTCGGCCGGCTGCCGACCTTCGACCTGGAGGTCGACCACGACGCCCACCTGTTCGTCCTGGACGGCGGGCTGGTCGTGTCGAACTCCAAGCAGCTCAACCAGGTCGCCCACCGGCTCGTGGTGGTCGACGAGGAGAACGACGACGCCGAGCGGGGCCTGACCGACCGCGGCCTGCCGGTCGAGACCGACGACCCGGACAACGTCGGCGCTTTGCTCGCCAAGGACGCCGGCCCGTACAAACGCGACACCGTCCTGACGCCCAAGGTCATCGCCCACCTGCGGCGCCTGGGGCTTAAGCACCTGCTCGTCCGCTCGCCGCTCGTCGGCGGCTCGCCCGACGGCGGCGTTTACGCCCGGGACGTCGGCGTCCGCGAGCGTGGCACCCTGCCGGGCCGCGGCGAGCCGGTCGGCCTGACGGCGGCGCAGGCCTTGTCCGAGCCGATCAGCCAGGGCCAGCTGTCCGCCAAGCACACCGGCGGCGTGGCCGGCCAGGAGAAGGCGGTCGGCGGCTTCGCCGCCATCAACCAGCTCGTCCAGGCGTCGCGGACGTTCCGGGGCGGGGCGACGCACGCCACGGTCGACGGCACGGTGGCGGCGGTCGAGCCGGCCCCGGCCGGCGGCCACTACGTCCTCGTCGGCGAGACGCGGCACTACGTCCCGGGCCACCTGGCCGTGACGGTCCGCAAGGGCGACACGGTGGAGGCCGGCGACGTCCTCTCCGAGGGCCTGCCCAACCCGGCCGTCATCACCGAACACAAGGGCGTCGGCGAGGGCCGGCGCTACTTCGTCGACGCCTTCCGCCGGGCCATGACCGCGGCCGGCCTGCGGGTCCACCGCCGCAACGTCGAGCTTTTGTCCCGCGGCCTCATCAACCACGTCGTCCTCACCGACGAATACGCCGGCCACGTCCCCGACGACGTGCTGCCTTACAGCACCGTCGAATACCTCTACCGCCCGCGGCCCGACCACGAGACGCTCGAGCCCCGCCGGGCCGTCGGCCGTTACCTGGAGCGGCCGGTGTTGCACTACACCGTCGGCACCAAGGTCCGGCCGAGCGTCGTCCGCGAGCTCGAACGGTTCGGCGTCCGCCAGGTCGACGTACACGCCGAGCCGCCGCCCTTCCGGCCGCTCATGGTCGGCGGCATGTACTCCCTCGGCCACGACCCGGACTGGATGACCCGGATGTACGGCTCCGGCCTCAAGACGTCGCTTCTGGACGCCGTCCACCGCGGCGCCGTTTCCGACGAGCTCGGCACCAGCTTCGTCCCCGGCCTGGCCCGGGCCGTCGACTTCGGCCGCGTCGGCCTCGTCCGGCCGCCGGCCCCCGGCCGGCCGCCGCCCCCGGAAGGCCTGCCGCTGCCGCCGGCCCGGCCGTCCCCGGTCACCGACCGCGTCAAGCTGTCGCACGACGACCTCGTCCGCGAGGCCGTCGCCCTCATCAAGGCCGCCCGCCAGCCGCCCGGCCCCCGCGTCGACACGACCACGCCGCCGGACCACGGCAGCAGCACGTCCGGGCCGGCCGTCGACTACCGCACCGTGCCGTCCGGCCCGGCCACGCCCCGGTCGCCGTCGGCCCTGTCTCCGCCACGTCCGCCGTCGGCCCCGTCCACGCCCCGGTCGACGACCCTGGCCGCCCCGTCGGCCCCGTCCGCGCCGTCGGCCCCGGCCCAGGCCCGGCCGGCCGGCGGCCCGGACACGCCGGCACCGCCCGGCCAGGTCCACCCGGCCCGGCGGACCGCCCCGGCTTCTTCGTTGCCGCCGCTCGGCCTGCCGGCCGAATCCTGGGCCGTGCCCCCTAACGACCTGGCCGCGGCGACCTGGTTTTTCCTCGGCGGCCGGCCCGATTCGCCCGACGTCAGCCAACAGGACTGGCTGGCCCAGCTCGTCCGCTTCGGCACCGTCTTTGCGCCGGACGCCATGGCCGCGCTCACCGGCGGCCCGGCGGGCGGCGGCTTGCCGCCCGGGACGTCGTACCTGTCGACCGCCGACGTCACCGGCGGCCGTCTCGCCGGCCTGCCGGACGCCCGGCCGGTCGACTGGGACAGCCTGACCGCCCGCCCGCCCGCCCCGCC
>Ga0308417_1001621_pt1 | contig 15296 bp, 12 predicted proteins | sample HotsprSampleOS65_FD_203528 | JGI IMG/M metagenome (GOLD analysis project Ga0308417, IMG submission 203528) | Hot spring phototrophic mat microbial communities from Octopus Spring, Yellowstone National Park, Wyoming, United States - 20090730_OS65 ... | reverse complement strand
TCACTTCAGCGGCAGCTTCGGCGCCGGCAGCGACAAGTCCACCAGCGGCCGAATTTGCGGATCGCTAACCTTCTGCGGCACCTCACTCGCGGCAGGCAGGTAAGCGCCCGGAGGCACTACGTTGCCGCGATGGCACATCCAGCAGTTCGGCTGAGCCAGATCGCCGCGGGCTGGGTCAACCTTGGGCATTTGCGGGAACCAGTTGATGGCGATGTCCTGGATCATGCCGATCATGTGGCGCGACTGCGACTTGGGCCACTTGAAGGTGCCGTCCTCCAGCACATACGACTTGAAGTAGCCGCCGTAGTGGCAGAAGTCACAGCCGACGTTCAGCGCGACGTTCATGTGGTACATCGCAGCCTGGTTGCGATAGGTGTCGTTCAGCCCCGGCGGCGTATCCTTCGTCGCTGTCACCTGGAAGTAATTCACCTCACCCTTGGCGTCGGGGCGCACGGCCAGCAGCCTGTCATCCACGATCTCGTAGCTGGCTGGCGGCTTGCCGTTCAGCGTGATCCCGTAGTGCTTCATGTCGTATTGGGTGGGGTTGCCGCCGCCGGCGATGCCGAACTTCTCCAGGTTGGCCAGCGTGGGGTTGTTCTTGTCAACCGAATTCCAGAACTGCGCCTGGCCGTAGTGGCAGGTGGCGCACTGCAGTTGATACAACGGCTGGCCTTCTGGGCGCGGGATGGTGCTGATCCACTTGTTCTGCAGCTCGAACTGCATGATGAGCATGGCCTTGGCCGTGGTCTTTTGCGGCTTGTCGTAGGCCGCGAAGTTCTCCAGGTTGTGGCAATACTCGCAGCTCTGGCCCACGCCCGGCGTGAAGTACTTGCTCATGTACTCGAACACCTTGGCCGTGGAGCTGTACTCTGGGCCGAGGTATTGCGTCAGGACCTGAACGTTCACCGTTTGCGGATTCCGCTGCTGCCAGGCGCTGTATGCCTGCAGCGCCTCGGCGCTGGGTTGCGCCAGCACCTGTTTATTGCGCCGCAGATACTCCACGTAGTCCACCTGCTGGATGCCCGCATAGTTGTAGGCACTCTCGGCGCGAAAGCCCTGGAACGCCCGCCAGTCGGTGAGCGCCATGGACACTGCGATCACGCCGCCGAGCGCGAGGATGGTCAGGGCGACCAACCCGGCCAGCTCGCCACGCAGGATGCTGCGTTGTTTCTCGTCGTAAACGGCGACTGCGCCGGGAGGAGCAGAGTCATTCTCAATAGAAGACATGGCGACCTCCTATGGCACGCAGGCTTTTTGCAAGCCCGGCACGATGCCCGCGCGGCAACCCCACTGGAACCAGTCCGGCTCGACCGGCCCGCTCAGCAACACGCCGATAGCGCCGGCGACTGCCACCAGGGTGGCAAACCCCAGCGCCCACTGGTGGATGCTATACGCAGTGGCGTTGAAGCCCATCACCCAGCGCCACAGCAACTGCGCCCGGTGAGTTCCTTCGTCGCTGTCCTCGATCTCGTCAATCTCGCGATGCGCGCCGTAGGCCAGCGTGGCCAGGATGGTGGCGCCGTGCATGGCCAGGATGACTGTGCTGCCGAGCAGCGCAAAGATCGAGACCATGTGGAACGGGTTGTAGTAGAAGTTGCCATACTTGACGCTGAAGTGGTTCGTCCACAGCAAGATGCCGCGCAGCCCATGCGGCGGCGCTTCGTTCCACGAGTTCACCCAGATCGGGTGAATGATGTAGATAGCCGCATACAGGAACAGCGCGGCGCTGAAGGCGATCGGCACCATCGGACGCAGGCCGTTGGCCACAGCGCGCGTCCAGATGCGAATCGTCCAGAACACCAGCGTCAGCGTCAGAAACAGGGTAGCAAGCTGCCAGTAGCCACCTTCCTGCAAGGGGGCCATGCGCAGGCCTTGCGATGGCGGCGGCGGATACAGGGTGAGCACCGGCAGTTCGCGCAGGAAGCGAATCGGGTTATACCCCACCTGCTCGCCGAAGCCGATGGCGGTGATAAACACGCACAGCAGGTAGGAGAAGAACGCCAGCGCCCCCCACATTCCGAGGTAGATTGGACCGACCTGGGTGTCCGCCAGCCCTTCCAGCAGGCGGATGTACCTGACGGTCTTGGTGCGCCGCTCGAAACTCTCGCGATAAACTTCTGTAGCCATAGTTTCTCCAGAAGCTGGACTGCGGAACTGGGAAGCTCAGCGACTCCCATTCCGCGGCCCGAACCTAGTTAAAGGCAAAGCCGCTCCACCACGGCGCATAGTCCCAGAAGTTCCAGAACCCGCTCCAGTCCTGGACGACCGTCCCGGACAGCACAAAGCACAGGTTGCTCATCAACACGCACATTACTGCTGCCCAGAAGGCCAGGCGGTGAACGCCAATCTCGCCGACGCTGTAGCCGAAGAAGTCCCAGTAGAAGCGGTTGACGTTTTCTTCGGTCACCCCTTCGCTCTTCTTGCGCGCGGCGCTGAGGATGGTCGCCCCGTGCAGAGAAAGCACGAAGGCGCTGCCAAACAGCAATGCAATGCCGATGGCGTGGAACGGGTTATAGAAGAAGTTGTAGTAGCGATAGCCGAAGGCCGAGAGCCAGTCCAGGTGAGCGATCACGCCGAGCGGAAAGCCCTCCGACCAGCTACCGAGCAGAAGCGGCCGAACGATTTGGATGGTCACCCACGAAGACAACACGGCCCCGAACGCAATCGGCACCTGGTAGCCGATCTTCAGCAGGCGCGAGATGTCAATCTGGCGCATCATCCAGGCGAAGAATGTCACAGTCGCGCAGAAGACCACAAACAGCCACCAGAAGCCCTTGCTCCCATCGAAGGTGATGGCCAGGCCAACTTCGGGCGGCGGCGGCGTAATCTCTCCGCGGATAAAGTTCAGCAAGGGGTTGTTTGTGCGATTAGGGTCAACGAACAACACCTGCCAGAACCACACCCCGGAACCGAGCACGCCGAAGACCAGCGCCACCACCCCCCAGAAACCGAGGTAGAAGCGCCCAATCCAGATCTTCAACAAGCCGAACGAGGCACGCGCGGGGACATCCATTGCCTCTTGGCGATATTTCGCCTCGAACGACAACATAGGTCCGTCTCCTTTCGAGCCACGGGCTACGGGCGATGCAGGCTCGTGATTGCTGATGGGGAGCGTCCGCGCGCAGGTGAGGCGAAGGATGGAATAAAAGGTGATGAAAGCACACAACTTCGCTGACGCGAACACGACCCGCCACGTTGCTCACGAGCAACCCAACGACCCAACAGCCCAGACTCAACGATTCGATCTGCAAAAAAGCCGGTGGAAGATGCACCGCTGCCCTATCCAACTGGTCTCGCTCGTTCAGCTCCTCCAGCGTTGCAGCCCTCCACCGGCGAATGATAGCTAACGCTTCACTTCAGCCAGAACGTGTTCCAGCTCGAGCTCAAGAGCACAAAGTGGATCAGCAACGTGGTCAGCACAGCAGTGACGACGTAGATCCCCAGTGCCGTCTTAAAGTCAATGAACTTCGGATCCCTCATGTCTGTTCACCTCCTGATTAGAGAGAGGACTGCGGTTACGGATTCGGCGAGATCCACGGCTTGTACATCGCGATGATGATGTGGATCAGTCCGGCCAGGATGAAGAAAATCCACGAGCCCAACACGATGAGTTGGTGTTGCAACCACTCCTCGTTGGTGAACAGTGGCCTCCATCGCTCTGGAACCTTGTCGTTCATCGGTTTTGTCACCTCCTTTGTTGAAATTTCCTCGGCGCCGATGGCGCGTCGCGCCAACCGTGCGCCCGAGCGAGCAGATGGATATTTCAACCTGATTGTATGATGAGTTGTCCCTATGTCAACTGGCTGGTTGGCCGAATTCCTCTGGCCGATACACCTGCCGTCTGTGGCAGATGGCTTGAGCGAGCTGCCAGCCGGCGCCCAGGCCCCACGGAGTCGGGGTTGAGCCATCGCCAGGCGATTGTGAGGGGGCTGCATCGCCGGTGGCACACCTACAGCCAGCTTTCGCGGGGGCACGCCGTGCTGTCAGGCCGCCCCTCGGTCACGATTCATGGCTTCACCACGCCCACGGTGAGCAGGATGTTGGCATAGATGCGCTGCTCGCCGGTGGCGATCACGAGCGCAGTATCGGGGTCGCGGCACAGATCGTAGAAGGCGAACCGTTCATGACCGTGCACCGGCACGTCCTGCGGCAGCAATGCCCGGAACTCAGCGATGATCGGGGCTTCCTTCCCTTCTGCTGTCAACATAACATCTGCAGACTCAATGGGGATGGCATCTACCAACACGCGCAACACATCCACGGCATTCACCAGACCCGGCGCCAGGTTGAGATAGACGCGCCGGGCGGTGGGATGCGCTCGTGTGCTGAAGGGATAGTTGCCGTCGGCGATGAGGATTCTGGAGCCGTGTCCGGCTCCGCCAAGCGCCTGGAGAATTTCGGGGTGGAGGAGCTTGTATTTCAACATCGTGCTTAGTCTCTGTTTGCTGCCAGGACGCGCCCCACAGCAGGGCGCTGATTGCTGCCCGATGCGCTGCGGCTTGCGCGCAGGCGGGGGCGAGCACTGCCCTCACCTGCGCGCAAGCATTATGGAGATGTGTCCTATGTGCCTTCTTCCCAGCTTGCCAGGTACCTGGCCTGCTCTTCGGTCAGGGTATCAATCTCCACGCCCAGGCTGTGCAACTTGAGGCGGGCGATCTCCTGGTCAATGGCCTGCGGAATAGTGTAGACATCGGGCTTGAGTCCTGCGCCATGCCTGAGCATGTACTCGGCGCCGAGCGCCTGGTTGGCGAAGCTCATGTCCATCACCGCTGCGGGGTGCCCCTCGGCTGCCGCTAGGTTAATCAGGCGGCCATCGCCCAACAGGTTGATCTTGCGGCCGTCGTTGAGCGTGTATTGCTCGACAAACGGGCGCACCGGGCGCGGGGGGTGGCCGTTGCTCATCCTCTGTAAGGCAGGAATGTTAATTTCGGCGTTGAAGTGGCCGGAGTTCGACAGGATCGCGCCGTCCTTCATCACTGCGATGTGCGGCTCGTCAATTACGTTCTTGTCGCCGGTAACGGTGATGAATACGTCCCCCTTCCTGGCCGCCTCGATCAGCGGCATCACCTGATATCCATCCATCAAGGCTTCGAGCGCCTTCAGCGGGTCCACCTCGGTCACGATGACGTGCGCGCCCAGGCCGCGCGCGCGGGATGCCACGCCGCGACCGCACCAGCCGTAGCCGCTCACCACTACCGTGCGGCCGGCGAGCAGAATGTTCGTGGCGCGAATCACGCCGTCAATCGTGCTCTGGCCGGTGCCATAGCGATTGTCGAAGTAGTGCTTGGTCATGCTGTCGTTCACCGCCAACACGGGGAACTTCAGCGCTCCATCTTTGGCCATGGCCCGCAGCCGGATCACGCCGGTGGTAGTCTCCTCGGTGCCGACGCGCACTTCGCCAACCTGGCCGGGTCGCTCCTTGTGCAGTACGCTCACCAGGTCGCAGCCGTCGTCCATCGTCATGTGCGGATGATGATCCAGCGCGGCGTTCAGATGCTTATAGTAGGTGGCGTTGTCCTCGCCCTTGATGGCGAAGACGGGAATCTCATCGTGGGCGACGAGCGAGGCGGCTACCTCGTCCTGGGTGCTAAGCGGGTTGCTGGCGCACAGCACGATGTCTGCGCCACCGGCCTGCAGCGTTCGCATCAGCGCCGCCGTTTCGCTGGTGACGTGCAGGCAGGCCGCTATGCGCACGCCCTTCAGCGGCTGCTCTTTGGCGAAGCGTTCGCGGATGAGTTTGAGCACGGGCATCTCCTGCTCGGCCCACTCAATCTTATAGCGACCGGCGGTCGCCAGGTTCATATCTTTGATGTCGTAATTCATCGAGTTGGGTCTCCTTTCCATCCACTTACTTACAAGTGAAGGACACCAGCCGCCGGGTCTCCAGGCTGCTTTACCCTGCGTCCCTGCCGGGGGAGGCCTGGGCCCCAACCTGACTGAGCGACGGGCTGGGCAACGGGGACGGGCGGATGAAGCTGCCGGTGTTCTTCTAATTGCGCAATGCGTCGCTCTAACCCGAGCCGCGGCTTCCGTTCATCGAAATGTTGAGCGGGCCAAAGTGCGCCTCGTAGCGCGATTTGAACTGCTCCCAGGTGTACCTGTGGCTCTGGCCGCCGACGCACTCCAGCGCGAAAGTCGCTGCGACACTGCCCAATCGCCCGCACGTCTCCCAGTCGGCGCCCACGGCCAGGCCCTTCAACAGACCACCGCGGTAGGCATCGCCGACTCCGGTGGGATCGGCGATCTGCTCCTCCGGCACAGCCGGCACGTCAACGCGATGATCGCGCAGCAGGATAGTGGAACCTTTCGCTCCGCGCGTGATGATGAGCGCCTCGGAGTGATACAGCACATCGGCTTCGGTCAGCCCGGTCTTTTGTCGAATCACCTCAAACTCATAGTCGTTGCAGATCAGCACATCGGCCCCAACGATCCCGGCCCGCAGCTCGTCGCCGGAGGAGCGGGCCACCTGCTGGCCAGGATCAAAGATGTGGCGGATTCCCAGCTTGCGACACTCGCTTGCGTAGCGCAACATCGCCTGTGGATCGTTCGGCGAGATGATGACCAGATCGGGCTTGAAGGGCAGCTCCTCGAAGGAGAGTTCGCGGGCGTCGGTCATCGCGCCGGAGTAGAACGAAGCGATCTGGTTGTTGTGCAGATCGGTGCTGCAAAAGAACGAAGCGGTGAATTTGTGGTGGATGATGCGCGTCAACGAGGTGTCCACGCCCACGGACTCCAACCAATCGCGATACTCGCCGAAATCCTGGCCGGCTGCGCCCATCAGGTGAGGGCGCTCGCCCAACAGGGCCAGCGTGTAGGCGATGTTCGCAGCACAGCCGCCGCGTCGTCGTTCCATCGAGTCCACCAGGAAGCTCAAGCTCACGCGCGCCATGTGCTCCGGCAGGATGTGCTCGCTGAACGAGCCTGGAAAGGTCATCAAGTAGTCATAGGCGATTGATCCGGTGACGACGATTTTCATAAGGGTTTATGTGGTCTTTCTTGATGGATGACTCTGCAGCTTTGCGCAGGCGCGGCGCAGACGGGAAGCAGTTCCGAAATCGCCTGGCTTTTACTTCCTTTTGGGATTGTCAAAGCGATAGCCCTGGCCGCGCACGGTGCGCAGGTAGGCCGGCTCGGTCGGATTATCCTCGATGGCCTCGCGCAGCCAGCGGATGTGTACATCCAGGGTGCGCGTGTCGCCGACGTAGTCGGTGTCCCACACCTGTTGCATGAGGGTTTTTCGCGCCAGCACTTCTCCTTGATGCTGCATGAAGACTTGCAGCAGCCTGGACAGCTTGGGGTTCAGGTAGATCTCCTCGTCACGTTTGCGCAAGATGCCATCGGCCGGCCTGAAGACCAGCTCGCCGCATCGCAACTCGGTTGCCAGCCCTTCTGGTAGCAACTTTTGCACGCGCGAAAGCAGGCGCCGGGTCTGCAGCGGGCGCGATATGAACGCGTCGGCGCAGCCCTCGTACGTGCTGGCCACCAGTCCGTTGCCCATGGAAGCAGCTTTGCCAATCATCAGCACGGCGATGTCTTTGACGCGTTTGATCTCCTGACAAAGCTTTTCTGCGTTGGCGTTGAGCGAGGGGATGTCTATCACTACCAGCGCCAGCTTCTCTCTGGCGACGCGCTCCAGGGCGTGTTTGGCCGTCGTCACCCAGATCACGCGATAGCCGTGTCGCTCCAGCACTGGCCCAACAGAATCCCCCAGGCCGCCCTGTACAAGGAGTATCTTCGTTGTTACTGCTGTCTTCATACAACGCTTGCCCAGCCTGACGCCTCCCTTGCCAGACTGCCCATGCCATACCTCTGACTCGCAGACGCTCGATGACTACGCTTGGATCGCGCTTCTTAAGGTCGAATGCCGTGTGTACCCTCCGGAGGCCAGGTGCGGACCTTCAGTGTGCTGGCATTCCTGTGTGAAGTGCGCGGCATTATATATCCGCAGTCGCGCGATCTGCTTGCCAAAAAGGAAGCCCTCGCTTTTAAGGTAACATTCTCACTAATGCAATCGTCGTTGTCGTGGCTGAGGCGTCCACACGTCGCCGACGCAGCCTGCATCGTTCTGCTCCTGCTTTTGCCGTTGATGTTGTTCGCGCCGGTGACCCTGGGTGGATACACGCTGTTGCCGGCCGATAACCTGTTTGCCTGGCAACCGTTCAAGTCCGCGGCGGCGGCGTTTGGCATCGTCGTCCCGCAAAACGAGCTGCTCTCCGACCTGATTCTCGAAAACTATCCCTGGAAGCGCTTCATCCTGGCTTCGCTGTCGGGCGGCGAGCTGCCGTTGTGGAATCCATACCTGTTCGCCGGCATCCCCTTTCTGGCCGCAGGTCAGCATTCGGCGATGTATCCCTTCAGCCTGCTGTATTACACCCTGCCTCTGGAGAAAGCCTACGGCTGGTTCACCGTGCTTCAGTTAGGCCTGGCCGGCGTCTTCGCCTATATCCTGATGCGCACCTTTGGCCTGCGTCGCTACGGCGCCGTCTTCGCCGGCGTGGCCTATCAGCTAAGCGGCTTCTTCGTCGTCTCGGTTGTTTTCCAGATGATCATCGCCGGCGGGGCGTGGTTGCCGTTGATCCTGGCCATGTGCGAGCGTGTGATCCGGCAATCGCCCGCCCTGGGCAACCGACCGTCCTCCATGCCGTGGGTGGTGATCGGCGCGCTGGCGATCGCCATGGTGATCCTGGCCGGACACGTCGAGATCCTGGCTTACACCCTGATCGTGGCTGCCTTATTTTGCGTGTGGCGCCTGAGCAGCGTGATCGGCTTCCGCAACCTGCGCCTGGACGGCCCCTATCTCGCCAGCCGGCTGGCCTGGTTGGTTGTGATGGGCGTCGCCGGCCTTTGCATCGGCGCAATCCAACTTGTGCCTTTGCTGGAGCTGGTCACGCGCAACTTCCGCCAGGGGAGCGCTTCGCTTGAGGAGGTGATGGGCTATGCCTTTCCGCTGCGCTACGTCGTGCAGTGGCTTGGTCCGGATTTCTTCGGCAATCCGGCGCATCACAGCTACTTTGATCTGTTCACCTTCAGCGCGCAGCCGGTCGCCACGGCCAGTCGCAACACGGCCTGGGGGATCAAGAACTATGTTGAGGGCGCAGCGTACGTCGGCATCGTCACGCTGATATTTGCAGGCGCCGCCGTGGCAGACGCGGCCAGGTCGCTCCTCGACCGTCGAGCGCAACTCGCCAGGCACCGCGGCCAGGCGCCGGTTTGGTTCTTCGTCGCGCTGGGCGTGCTTTCGCTGCTGTTCATCTTCGGCACGCCGGCCTATGCCATCCTGTTCTTCGGCGTCCCTGGCTTCAGCCAGTTGCACTCGCCCTTTCGCTGGATATTCCCGCTGACCTTGTGCCTGGCTGCCCTGGCCGGCGTCGGCCTGGATGCCCTGGCAGCGGAGTCGAGAGGTCGCCTCCCTGTCGTCGGCGCCTACAGGCCGAAGGCCGCTCCGCCCGGTCAACACGGCATCTCCAGAGGACAGCGGATCGCCAGCTACGCGGTCATGGGCCTGGGCGCGCTGATTGTGGTGGTGGTTGTGGTGTTGCGTCTGGCCTGGCCGGCGACCAGGCCGCTCTTCGACCGCGTGGTGAGCAGCGCGGTCGTGCAACAAGGCTTCACCAGCGCCGAGATGTTCTTCAGCTATCAGGCGCTCAACGCCGTTCGGCTCGGCCTGCTGACGCTGGCAGCCGGTGCGGTCTGGTGGCTATTGCTCAAGCGGCGCGACGATGGCGCGCACGCACAGAGCGCTCGGGCGCGCCTGCTGAATGCTGCGCCTGTCCTGGCCATCGCGCTGCTGGCCGTGGACATGAACTGGGCCTGGGCCGGGTTCAACCCGGCGGTGGATCCGAAGCTGCTGCGCTTTACACCGCCGGCCATGCAGGCCCTGCAAGCGGATACATCGCTGTGGCGGTTGACGGCCTACGAGCCGCGCGCCGGCAAACCGCTCAACGCCAACTCGGCCTGGCTGTTCGACTTCCAGGACATTCGCGGCTACGACTCGATCATTCCCAAGCAGTACACCGACTTCATGCAGGCCATCGAACCACAGGGCGAGTTGCTCTACAACCGCATCGCGCCGATCAAAAATTTGCGCAGCCTGGAGTCGCCGCTGCTGGATTTGCTAGGCGTGAAATATGTGGTGACGGAAGATCGGATTGCCACGCCGGGCTTCACCCTGTTTTACGACGACGGCGCGACGCGCATCTACAGGAATGAGCGCGCCCTGCCGCGCGCCTTCACCCTGCCGGTCACCAGCACGATCGCCACCGACGACTTCGCCCAGGCCATCCAGCGCTACGACCCCCGCAAGTTTGTGTTGGTGGACAGCGAGGCAATCCGAGGGAGCCGCTTCGCGACAGCGTTCGCCAACAGCGCCGCGGCCAACCTGAGCGTCGAGCCGAGCCATCCCGCGCCGGCCAGCGTCACTTCTTACAGGAATAACGAGGTTTGGGTGGATGTGCAGATCGGCGGGCCGAGCTGGCTGATCCTGGCCGATAGCTACTTCCCTGGCTGGCGCGCCTTCGTCCGGCCGCTGGGCGCTGCCGATGAAGAAGAACGCGAATTGCCGATCTTCAAGGTCAATGGCAACTTTCGAGGCGTGCTGCTGGGGAGTGAGGGAGCAGGAGTGGACAACTCCCAGCTGCCCTCGCCCGATTCCCCGCGCGCGTTCACCGTTCGCTTCCGCTATTCGCCCGATTCGTTCCGCATCGGCGCGTTTGTCACCTTCATCGCGCTGGTAGCGATGCTGTTCCTGGGCGGCGTGTACGTGTGGCGCAACGCGGTGCGCGAGATGCGCGCCCAGTCCGGCGTGCGGCTGGTCGCTCGCAACAGCCTAATCCTGACCGGACTGAACATTGTGGCGCGGATAATTGACTTCGCCTTTGCGCTGCTGATGTTGCGCGTGTTGGGGCCGGAGGGCGCAGGCAATTTCTACTTTGCCGTGGTGATGGTGGGCTGGTTCGAGATCGTGATGAACTTTGGCTTGAACACGTTCCTCACCCGCGAAATCGCGCGCGACCGCGCCCAGGCGCCGACCTACCTGCTTCAGACCAGCCGGCTGCGCGTGTTGCTGGCGCTGGGGGTGGCGCCCGTCGTGCTGCTGGTGGTGCTGGTCTGGCGCGCCACCTTCGGCCTGGCTGGCGAGACCGGCATTGCCATCCTCCTGCTTACCCTTAGCCAGATTCCCAGCAGCCTGTCCACCGGCCTGAGCGCCCTGTTCTTTGCCTACGAGCGAGCCGAGGTGCCGGCGTCGCTGACGATTGTGAGCGCGCTGCTGAAAGCGACGATCGGCGCGGCGCTGCTGTTGCTTGGCTGGGGTGTGGTGGGCCTGGGGGTCACGTCCATCATCGTCAACCTCGTCACGCTGGCCATCCTGCTCGCTGCAACACGGCGCCTGCTGCGGGCGCAGCCGGCAGCCGCCAGAGCCGAACCGCCGCGTCGGGCCGGCCATCGTGAGATGCTCCGTGAGTCGTTCCCGCTGATGCTGAATCATCTGCTGGCGACCATGTTCTTCAAGGTGGATGTGCCGATGCTCCAGGCCATCAGAGGCCCGCTCGCTGTTGGCTGGTATAGCGCAGCCTATAAGTTCATAGATGCCTTTAACATCATCCCTGCTTTCTTCACGCAGTCGCTCTTTCCGGCCATGTCGCGCATGGCGCTGCAGCGCGATGCGTCGCTGGCGCGCTCATACACGCTCGCGCTCAAGCTGCTGGTAATGACGTCGCTGCCGCTGGCGGTGGTCTCGGCCTTCCTGGCCGAGCCGATGATCGGCATCCTGGGCGGGCGGGAGTTCCTGCCCAACGGGGCAATTGCGCTGGCCATCATGGCCTGGAGCATGCCGATCGGCTGGATTAACAGCGTCACTAATTACGCGCTGATCGCGGCCGGCCAGCAGCGAGCCCTGACGCGGGCGTTCATCATCGGCCTGGCGTTTAACGTCATCACCAACGCCCTGTTCATTCCGCTGTTCTCCTCCGTGGCGGCTGCGGTCACCACCATCCTGAGCGAGATCGTCGAGGGAGCAGCGTTCTACGTGTTCGTGCGCCAATCCATCGCGCCGGTCAACTGGACGCAGGTCCTGGCCAAACCTTTCCTGGCAGCCGGCGTGATGGCTGCGCTGACGGCGCTCCTGGCGGCCGGTGGCGCTGTGGTTGCCGGCTTAATCCTCGGCCTGGCGGCCTATGGCGCGACGCTGTGGCTCACCCATGCGCTGGCGCCTCAGGAACGCGAGATTTTGCGACCGCTGATGAAGCGCGGCGCCTGAAACGCGCTCATGCTGCCCAGGGCGGCAACCGCTCTCCGCGGAAGTGGCCGCTCAGCGCCTCGGCGCCTGGATGTTCGATTTGCCGGAGGCGCGCGATCACAGCAGCACAGTCATACGCCACGCGCCGATGCTCCAGCGTGTAGCCTCGCTCATCTGCCGATAACAGAGAGTAGCCGGCGCGCAGCTCCGGCGCCCATGGGTTGCTCACGCTGCCGGGATTGACCACGCGGATGCCCCCGACTGTGCGGTCAAGCTGCCAGTGGGTGTGGCCGACGAAGATCAGATCGGCAGCGCTCCCCTCGATCAGGGCGGCGATCTGATCGTCGGTCAGCGCCGGGCGAATGCCGTCCCCATCGTCGGCGCCTGGCGCAGCGTGCACCAGCAGCACGCGCGCGCCGTTCGGCAAGGTGACGCGCTGTTCCAGGCTCAGCGCGCTCATCCAGCTCATCCAGCCCGACGCAAACAGCGCGCCTTGCGTCCAGCACAGCATCGCCAGGCGAGCGGCGATGTTGCCGGCAAGGTGGGGCGATTGCGCGATTTGCGCGGCCGATTCCTGGGGATCGAGCAGGCCGCACACGTAACGGTCGGTGTTGCCGCGCACGAACCTGGCGTTGGGCAATTCGCGCAGTCGTTCCAGAACTTCCACGGGGTCTGCCCCCAACGCGGCCAGGTCACCCAGGATCCAGTATTCGTCCACGCCGCCGGCCGCCGCGATGTCGTCCAGCACGGCGCGCAGCGCGATGGCGTTGCCATGAATGTCCGAGAAGATAGCAGCTCGCATTTCAGGTCGTCACCTCTCATTTCGCCGTCGCCGCCTGCCTTTCGGTCACCGGGGCGGGTCGGCGCACGTCGCGACGGTCGGGCGGCAGGGCCAGCGCCACGAGCGCACTCGTCAGCGGCAGGGCCGCCAGCATGATCAGGCTGGCCGTCAGGCCCAGCCGGTCGGGTTCGGCCAACGAACCGGTGATGGCCGTGCCGATGCCGCCCATGGCAAAGGCAAATCCCAGCGCGATGCCCGAGGCGACGCCGGCGTTTTTCGGAAACAATTCCTGCGCCATCACGATCAGCGGCGGCCAGGATGCACCCGCTACGAAGCCGGCCAGCATGGCGATCAGGTACACGGCTGGGCCGGAGACGACGAACAGCGCCAGCGTCATCGGTGCGTAGATCAGCCACGACGCGATCATCACCCGTCGGCCACCGAAGCGATCCGCCAGCATGCCGCCGGCCAGGCCGCCTGCCGCCAGCGCGAACAGGTTGGCGCTGGAGATGCGGCTGGCCTCCTCGACGCTGAAAGGGACGACCTGGGTGAAGTAAACGGGGATGTAAGCCGTGGTGGCCGATTGCACCCATGCGCGCATGAACATGACGGCCATCAGCGCGACGATGGCCAGCAGCCCGAACGGCTGCGCCGAGGTCGCGTCCGATGCGGGGTCGGTGCGCCGCTGCGACGCCCCGGCAACGATGGGCGATCGGTCTTGCGCGCCCAGCACCAGCGGCACCAGCACCAGACCGATCAAACCGATTACGGCGCTGCCATGCACGCCCAGGGCGGCCATCGCCGTTGCAGCGATTACCGGGCCGACGGCATAACCGCTGTTCCCACCCAGCATGAAGATGGACATGGCCGCCGCCTTTCGCTGGCCACCCGATCGGCTGGCGCCCGACGCGCCGTGCGGATGGAAAGCCGCCGAACCGCATCCAGCCAGGCACGCCATCGCCACCAACGCGGCATAGCTGGTGGCGAACCCCAGCGCTCCCTGGAAGAGGGCAATGCAGGCCAGGCCGAGCGCCGACTGATAGCGTCCGCCCGTGCGATCGCTCAGGTAGCCGAACAAGGGTTGGGTAAGCGATGAACTGATGGCATACGCGCCGATGACGAATCCCGTCTGTGCGATGGTCAGGTTCAATGGACGGGCCAGATACACCATGATCACCGGCAGGGCGCCGGCGCACAGGTCCACGCTGAAGTGGGCAAGCGCGTAGCTCATCAAGGAGCGGTTCTTCAGAAGCGCACGCATGGCAGGGTCAAGGCCTGGATTGTAATTTCACACCCATCCCAGGGCATGCGCGAGAGCCGCGCCGGCGATTGCTGTGAGCAGGCAGCCCCCCACCAGCACCGTTGGGCTGGCCCGCCGATGGCGGAGCAGCCACCACAGCGCGAGCGTGATCGTCAGCGATAGCAGGCCGGGCATGATCGCGTCGAGCACGCGCGTCTGCATTGCGATTTGCGCGCTGCCGATGCGGATCGTCCCCGATCCAGGCAGCCCGATCGGCACGAGTGCGACGACCAGCGTCCCCAGGACGAACGCGCCCAGCCGCATTGCCCCGAACAGCGCAGGCCGCAGCCAGTTGTTGATGCGCGCCCAGTCGGCGAAACGGCGCATCTGGCCGTAGCCCAGTTGAAAGCTGACAAACCCCACTGCCAGGACCAGCGCCGATTGGACGAACGCGAACATGAACGGTCCGATCAGGCTGCCGCGATCAGCCAGCGCTACGCCCGCTGCGACCAGCAGCGACGCGATGGCGCTCGTCATCACGGCCGCGCCGATTGCATCCAGGCCGGCCATGATGCCCGTTTTGGCGCCCACGACCTCGGCGTCGTTGACAGCCTCGCCGTTGGCGCGGCGCTCTTCCAGCGCGGCGACCGCGCCGACCAGCGATGCGCCGAACGTCCACTCGCAGTTGAACAGGGTGAGGTGGCGGCGCAGCAGGGTCACGCGTTCGCTGGCTGTCTCGCACAAACGCCTGGCGATGGGGGCGAGCGCCATGGCAAAGCCCATGTTCTGAAAGCGCTCGAAGTTCAGGCCGGCGTTGTGAAAGAACATCCACAGCACAAACGACGTTTGCAGCTCGGCCGGCGCCAGGCGCCGTTCGGCCTGATACCCTTCGGCCTGTTCGGACGGCAGCACATCGGCGACGAGCATCTCGGGATTTGTGTCGGCGCGCCGGCGGGCCAGAAAGGCGTGGATCAGGGCAATGCTGCTGCCGAGCAGCGCAGCCGGCACCGTTCCCAGGTGCGGCGCGCTCAGCCAGCCCA
>Ga0308417_1001620_pt1 | contig 15310 bp, 9 predicted proteins | sample HotsprSampleOS65_FD_203528 | JGI IMG/M metagenome (GOLD analysis project Ga0308417, IMG submission 203528) | Hot spring phototrophic mat microbial communities from Octopus Spring, Yellowstone National Park, Wyoming, United States - 20090730_OS65 ... | reverse complement strand
TGGAAGCCCTGAGCGGCGAGCATGTACTTGGCGCGGTAGATGTGGTAGCCGTCGCTGACCACGATGCAAGAGCGCAATCCCATGCGGCGCATGATCTCCGCCGCTGCCGTAACGCTCTGGGCCGTGGTGGCGCCTTCCGGCTCCACGACGATGTCTTCGGCCGGCACGCCCCTGGAGATCAGATAAGCCCGGCCGACGCCTCCCTCCGTGAAGAACGGATCGCCGCCCGCTCCGCCCGTGGTCAGAATTCTGGGCGCCAGTCGGCGCTCGTACAGCTCAAAGGCGTGGTCCAGGCGGGCGCGGTAGACCGGGGAGGGACGACCCCGGTACTCGGCCGCTCCCAAAACCAGGATCAAATCGGCGGGCGCCGCTTCGTCGCTGACCGACTGGCGGTGGATGCTGCGCGCCAAGGAAAATAAATACGTGGCCCCAGCCCCGGCCAGCAGCAACAGAAGGACGATCAGCTTGCGCATGGGTGCGGTATCATTCTAGACGCCCGCGGCTTATCGGCCGCTTGCCAGAAGCGGGCCAGGCACATGATCAGGGCGGAACGGATCAGCAGCGCCCAGAACCTCCTACTCAAAAGGATACGACGGGCTGCGCGGACCACGGGGATGACCGAGGAGGGATTCCTCGTAGCGGAGGGCTTTCATCTTCTTGAGGAAGTCTTCCGCAGCCGCCGGCCGTTGGAGGCCGTCGTTTGCACCGAGGCGGCTTTGCCGCGGGTGCGCCAGACAGCCAGCCGCCAGAGCGGGTTCCGGCTGGTAGTGGTCCCGCCCGCCGTCATGGAGGGATTGGCGGCAACCGAAACCAACCAGGGCGTGATCGCCCTGGCGGCCATCCCGGCGTGGCGCCCGGAGGATCTCTGGGGGCGGCAGCCGCTGGTTCTGGCTCTGGACGGGATTCAAGATCCGGGCAACGCGGGCACGATGTTGCGGACGGCGGAGGCGTTCGGAGCCAGCGGAGTGGCGCTGTTGAAAGGCTCGGTCAGCCCGTTTAATCCCAAAGCCGTCCGGGCCTCGGCCGGCTCGGTCTTCCGGGTTCCGCTGCGGACCGGACTTACGGCGCAGGGGCTGCTGACCGAGGCCGCTGCTCACGGCGCCATGGTTTATGCCGCTTCCGCCGAAGGTTCTCTGCCCGCGGATGCGGCCGACCTCGTGCGCCCGTGCGTGCTGGTCGTGGGGAGCGAGGGGCGCGGCGTCAGCAGCGAGTTCCGCGGCGCGCCCTCGGTCCGGATCCCGGTGACGGGAGTGGAATCGCTGAATGCGGCCGTGGCGGCGGCGATCCTGCTCTACGAGGCGCGGCGGCAGCGGGGAGGCGTGGCATGAGCCTGTTCGACACCGGTCCCGCGCCCGACAAGCCGGTTCCGGCGGCGCCGCTCGCCGACCGGATGCGGCCCCGCACGCTCGAGGAGTTCGTCGGGCAGGAGCATATCCTGGGGCCGGGCAAGCCGCTGCGGGTGCGGCTGGAACGGGATGAGCTGGGCTCGATGATTCTCTGGGGCCCACCCGGGACCGGCAAGACCACTCTGGCCCGTCTGGTCGCGGGAATGTCCCGGTGCGATTTCGTGCCCTTTAGCGCCGTGCTCAGCGGGATCAAAGAGATCAAGGAAGTCATGGCGCAGGCCGAGCGCAACCGGCGCGCCGGCCGCCGCACGGTGCTCTTCATCGACGAGATCCACCGCTTCAACAAGGCTCAGCAGGACGCCTTCCTGCCCTACGTCGAGCGGGGCGATGTCATCTTGATTGGAGCCACGACCGAGAATCCGTCCTTCGAGGTGATTTCGGCCTTGCTCAGCCGCGCCCAGGTCTACGCGCTGCGGGCGCTAACGGTGGCGGAAATCGTGACGCTTCTCAAGCGGGCGCTGAGCGACGCCGAGCGGGGCTTGGGATCGCGCCAACTGGAGGCTTCCGAGGAGCTGCTGGAGCAGATCGCCATCTACTCCAACGGCGATGCCCGGATGGCCTACAACGTCCTGGAGTCGGCGGCCGCAGCGTCGCCGGGACGCGAGTTGTCCCGGCAGGCGGTGGAAGACGCCATCCAGCGCAGAACACTGCTCTATGACAAGGGCGGCGAGGAACACTACAACCTCATCTCGGCCTTGCACAAATCGGTCCGGTCGAGCGATCCGGACGCCGCTCTGTACTGGCTGGCGCGGATGCTTGAAGCGGGCGAAGACCGCCTTTACATCGCCCGGAGGTTGATCCGGATGGCCATCGAGGATATCGGCCTGGCCGATCCCCGGGCGCTCGAACAGGCCGTAGCGGCGATGCAAGCGGTTCATTTTCTGGGCATTCCGGAAGGCGACCAAGCCCTGGCGCAGGCCGCGCTTTACTTGGCGCTGGCGCAAAAGTCGGATGCCGCCTATCAGGCGTTGAACGCCGCGCGGGCCCAAGCCGCCGAAGGCTTGGCGGAACCCGTGCCCATGCACCTGCGCAACCCGGTGACAAGGCATATGAAGGAATGGGGCTACGGCAAGGGCTACGAGCACGCCCACCAGTTCGAGGATGCCGTGCCTGGAATGCCGTGCCTGCCGGATTCACTCCAGGGAAAGCAGTTCTATCATCCGACCGATCGCGGTTGGGAGAAGCGGATCCGTGAGCGGCTGGAGGAGATTCGCGAGTTACGGAGGCAGAAGCAGCAAAAGGACTAAGGTACTAGTACTCTTACGGTGAGGATTTGGAACGACTTTCCCATTGTTAGATCTGGGTCCGATGTTAGAGCATCAATAAGAAGAAACAACCACACGTTCGAGATCGAAGATGACACAGGCGACGTTCCGAGAGATATTCACAGGCATGGGCGCAGCGGACCGGCGCAGGAACAGCCGGTTCCCGATTGTTCAGGAACTGCGTTACCGGCTGATGGGGGGCCGGGGTGCGGCGCACTGGGGTGCGGGCAAGACGCTGGACATCAGCAGCAACGGCATCTTATTCGAGGCTGAGGGCCCATTGCCGCCCGGCAGGCGCGTGGAGCTGGCGGTGAGCTGGCCGGCGCAGCTCGATGGGAAATGCCCGATGAAGCTGGTGGCCCGAGGGAAGGTGGTGCGCTGCCGCGGAAATGACGTGGCGGTGGAGATCGACAAGTACGAGTTCCGGACCCAAGGCCGCGCGGGCTTGCTGCCCCAGAACGGCGCGTAGGGCGACCTCAAAACTTGGGGATTTGCCTGCGTAACGGCCCTTGTACGAGCTTAACTGGTAGACGGGCCTTGCCCAGCGCTTCGCCGGAAAACCGGATATTTCCCTTCCTCAAGTTTCCCCCGCCGCGATAGGCGCGTGAAGGTTCCTTACCGCTCTCACAACCGCCCGCCTTTTGGGGTGCGCCGGCACCTGAGCTCTCAGGTGGGCGAGGATCAAGCCTCCGTCAGCCACGCCTTGGTCCAACCGCGGCGAAACCCGTCCAGGCTGAAATCGGTTCCACCCCCTCCCCAACGTCGGCAGCATCATGCACCGGTAACAACTGCCAAGAATTTTGGACTAGACCTGCCCGATGGGGATTGACAGGAATTTGGACTTCGGCTATTCTTGAAAGCGCTTGCGGGAGGTAGCGTCTATGAAGTTTCACAAGCTTTTGCTGCTCTCCGCCCTTGCAGCTATCGCCGCAGTCTCTGTGCTGCACGGGCAGTTCACGTCTCAAATCGAAGGCACGGTGATGGATCCATCTAGAGCCGTGGTCCCTGGGGCTACTCTGACTCTCGAGAACACGGAAACCGGAATCCGTACCACTGTGCAAACCAACGAGGCGGGCTATTACCGTTTCCCGTCTTTGCCCGCGGGGCGATTCCGGCTCACGGTAAATGCCCAGGGCTTCAAGCCAATTGAAATCAGTGACTTGCAACTGTCGGTCGGCCAGACGCGCACCGTCAATTTATCACTGGAGCTGGGAGCCGCCGCCACTGCGGTGAGCGTCACGGCGGAAGCCGCGGCCGTAGAACTCTCCGTGGCTCGGGTGTCTCAGGTGATCGAACAGAAACAGCTTACCGAATTGCCCCTGCCAGGTCGAAACTTCCTTGGTTTGGTGGCCTTGGCGCCGGGCGTCGTCGGTTCTACAGGGCAGAACGACGTCTTTGGCTCGGAGCCTCAAATCCAAATGAGCGCCGCAGGACTGCGCGGCGAACAGAACGGCTTTTCCGTGGATGCCGCCTCCGTGACCTCCATGGTGCGCCGAGGCCGCATCAACCTGCAACCCAACGCCGAATCCATCCAGGAGATGCGTGTTGCCGTCAACGACTTCTCCGCCGAGAAAGGCAACGACGCGGGCGCAACCGTGAACGTGCTCACCAAACAGGGAACCAATGAGTTCCACGGCAGCTTGGCCTGGTTCCATTCCAACAACAAGTTCCAGTCCCGCAGCCTTTTCCAGAACGTCCCCAACGCACTGACGGGCCGCGTGCTGCCGGTCACGCGCAAGAACGAGTACATGGGCAGCATCGGAGGACCGGTCATTAAGAACCGGACCTTCTTCTTCGGCTCCTTCGACGTCATGCGCCAGGTCACCGCCTCGAATGCCGCCACTCAGGTCGAGACCAGCGAGTTCCGGAGCTTCGTCAAGCAGCGGTTTCCCAACAACAAATCCGCGTTCTTGCTGGACAAATACCCGGCCGCTTTTGAACCTTACACCAACTTTTTGACGGTCGCCAACATTCTTGGCGTCCCTTGTTCCGGCTCCGCGCAGGTGACCACCCCCATCGGGATGATGCCCTGTGATCTCCGCGTCGTCGGACAAGGGGTTACCCCCATTACCTCGCCCCGGCAGGGCGAACAGTGGAATGTACGCGGCGATCACATGATCACCGGAAAGGACCGCTTCTACGTCAACGTCTTCCGCAATTCCGAAGGCTCCATGGACGGCAGCACGATTCGGCCGGCGTTCCGTATCTTCTTCCCGATCCGAAACTGGTACGGCAGCATCAACGAGACGCACACCTTTTCGCCCAACCTGATCAACGAGTTCCGGGCGACCGCCGTGCGGGTGCATGGCGAGATCGAGTGCGCCGAGTGCCAGATCCCGTCAGGCATCTCGATCGCTGGAACCGGTGGAATTAGCGGCTTCGGCAAGGGCGGTCCGGTGCCGTTTATCCAAAACAATTATCATTACAGCGACACGATTAGCTGGATTCGCGGAACCCATACGATCCGGGGAGGGTTCACGCTGTCAAAATTACAAAGCAATTGGAAACCAACCGCGAGTTATCAGCGCCCAAGCTATAGCTTCAACAACATTTGGGACTTTGTTTTGGACGACCCCTTCTCCCAGGGCAACATCGGATTGAATCCGGTCGATGGATCCGTCTATACTCCCGATGTCGCCGAACGGCAGACCACCGTGGGATGGTTTTTCGAGGATTCTTGGAAGTTGCGCTCGAACCTGACCATGACCTATGGCGTGCGCTGGGAAACCTACGGCAAGGTCGGCCAGGCTACGCTCGGCAACAACGTCCGATGGCGCAGCGGCAACGACTTTACGAGCCGCATCGCCGACGGCAAGAACGAAACACGGTACAACATCCTGGAAAACGGCGACTACAACAATTTCGCGCCGCGCCTCAGCTTCGCCTGGGACCCGACATCAAAAGGAAAGATGTCGATCCGCTCCGGAGCCGGCATCTTCTACGACCAGCTTCCCAGCCAATTGTATGGCGGTGCACACTATACCCCTCCCATCTACATGATCATCACCGCTTCCAAGCAAACCGCACCGCTGTTGCCGCGCTATGACTTCTGCCGGTCCAGCACCAACCCCTATCAGTGCGCCCGGCCTCTCGGTCTGGAGGGAGTCATTGGGTTGGATGAACGCAACGGCTCCACCTTCGCCCGGGCCAATATCGCCTGGATCGATCCCAATCTGAAGAGCTCCTACGTCATGAGCTACTTCTTCGGCATCCAATACGCACTCGACCCCAACACCACCGTGGAGGTCAACTACATCGGCAACCTGGGGCGGAAGCTCTACGCCAAGTACAACGTGAACCGTTACCGGGGCGATTTGATTCAGAACAACGGCGTTCTGCGGCGATTGAACCCCAGTTTCGGCGCCATCGACTACGCCCAGTCCAATTTCACTTCCGCGTACAACGGCGGCACGGTCTCGGTCAACCGGAGAATGTCCCTGGGCTTGATGTTTCAGACTGCTTACACCTTTGGCCGGGCCATCGACTACGCCAGCGGGTTCGGCGGTGGTCTTCCCATCATCGATATCTTCGATTTGAAGCTGAACCGCGGGCTTTCCGATTTCCAGCGTACGCACAAGCTGGCCTTTAGCGCCGTCTGGCAAATCCCGGCTCCGGTGGAGAACCGTTGGCTGAAGGGAGCCGTTGGCGGCTGGCAGTTCAGCACAGCAGCGATTCTGCAATCCGGCGGCCCATTTACGGTGAACTGTACGGATGTCTTCCGCCCGGTCCGGACCGGCGGAGTCATCACCGGCAACACAGGCTGCGATTGGAACGCCGACGGGACCACCAACGACCGGCCTATGGCCCCCTCGTTCCCCAAGATCCGAGATACTTCCAAACAGGCGTATTTGACCGGCGTTTTCGCCCGTGCGGACTTCCCCTCGCCCGGATTGGGCCTCAACGGCTCGCTGGGCCGCAACACCTACTTCAATCCGGGCCTGATCAGCATCGACATGGCGATGATGAAGAACTTCGCCTTGAAGGAGCGCGCCAATCTTCAATTCCGTGCGGAAGCCTTCAACGCGCCCAACCGGGTCAACCTGGGAGGCGTAATCGGCAACATGAACAGCGCCAACTTCGGCCGGGTGACCAGCGCTGGCGACGCGCGGAGGTTCCAGCTCGGCTTGCGGTTCACATTCTAGTTTTCCGTTGGTTGTTAGAGACTCAACAGCCTTACTGGAAGGAGAAGTGCTGCTGCCGGAACGGCACAGTGGGCCCCTGATGCCAAGCGGGGAGGGTCTTGTACGGCCCTCCCCGCCCATCGCTCGCGTGATCGGGTCGCTTCGCGGGCTGCGCATTTTCCCGGCGCCGCTCCGGACCCTGAAAACCTATTGGAGGCTAGCATCATGAAATCGACGGTTCTGCTCTCAGCGCTCTTTTACGCCTGCGCCGCGGTCGCCCAGCAACCCACGGCCAGGATCAAAATCGATACCGACCGGGTGGTCGGTGAGGTCCACCCGCATGTGTTCGGAAACTTTGCCGAACATCTGGGCCGCGTAATTTACGGCGGCATCTTTGACGAAGGCAGCCCCTTGTCCGACGAGAACGGCTTCCGTAAGGATGTCATGAAGGCCGTTCAGGGCCTGGGCGTCACCATCCTCCGCTGGCCCGGCGGCAACTTCGTCTCCGGCTACAACTGGAGGGACGGCATCGGCCCGCGGGACTTGCGCCCGAAACGCCCCGATTACGCTTGGGGCGGCGTGGAGTCCAATCGCTTTGGAACCGACGAGTTCCTTCTCTATTGCGAGCGGGTCGGCGTCGAACCTTTCATCGTCATTAATGCCGGCACCGGCACAGTGGACGAAGCCCGTTACTGGGTCGAGTACGTCAACGGAGACCGCGATACTTACTGGGCCAATCAACGGCGCAAAAATGGGCGCCAGAAGCCATGGGGCGTCAAGTACTGGGGCTTGGGAAACGAACTGGATGGTCCCTGGCAACTCGGCCACAAGAACGCCGAGGATTACGCCAAGTTCGCCCTGGAAGCCGCCAAAGGGATGCGCTGGATGGACCCATCCATTAAGTTAATCGCCGCCGGTTCCAGTAATTTCCGCCCAGGCGCGGATTGGATTGGCTGGAACCGGACGGTCTTGGACAAACTCAAGGAACACATCGACTACATCAGCCTTCACACCTATATCCGCAACGATGACAACAATTTCGAGCGGTTTCTCGGAGCTAGCGCGCAGGACATCGACCATTATATTCAGGTCGTCAAGGGGCAAATCAGGGCCGCCCAATCCGGCATGGTTAACCCCCGCGCCATTTACATCGCCTACGACGAGTGGAATGTCTGGTACCGGGTGCGCGGACCGGGCGCGGGCCTAAAGGGATTAGAGGAGATTTACAACTATGAGGATGCGCTGGCGATGGCAGTGTTCCTAAATGCCTTCCTCCGAAATGCGGATATTGTCAAGATGGCCAATCTCGCCCAGTTGGTCAACGGCATTGCACCGATCTTTACAAATAAAGAGGGTCTGTTCCTTCAGACGATTTATTTCCCCATCGCTGAATACGCAAAACAAAAAAATAACTTGTCGCTGGATCTATTCGTGCACTCGCCCACTTATAGCTTGGAGAATCGCCCGCCCGTCCCTTGCCTGGACGTGAGCGCGACGTATAACCCCCGACTTCGGGCCGTCTTCTTGAACGTTCTGAATCGGAGCGAGAAGCTCGACATCCGGGCCCAGATCGACAACGTCGAGGGACAGATTGCCCCTGAGGCCGACCTCTGGCAGTTGTATCACACCGATCTGAAGGCGACCCACACGTTCGGCGACGACCAGCGGGTCCGGCCCGTGACGCGCAACGTCAAGCTGGACGTGTCAAGGAACGGGTTTTCCTTCCTCTTCCCGAAACACTCGCTGACGATCCTGCGCCTTACTGTAAAGTAGCGCGGAGAAGACTATATTCGAAATGTCTGGCGGAACAACACAGACGGCTTTGAAGCCCGCGCGAGTTGCACTTGGCGGCCCCATACCGCCGGGGCATTCGCCCCAGCGCGTCCGGGCTCGGGCCTTCCGCGGGTCTACGTCTTCCCCTTTGGACAGGGGCTTCGCTGGCCTTCCAGGGCCGCCCCGATATCGCTTGGGCCGCCATCACGAATCACAGCCGCAGGACGTCTCAATAGTCTTTGCAACAACGACGAAGCGTGGATCGATTCAGGAGACTTAGTCATGGGCCAAAACATACTCATTCCGTTTGGGGCCTTCGCCGCCAGTCTACTGGCGCTGCTGGTTGCCGGCGCTCCGCCCGGCGAACCCTCGCTGTTGCCCCTGAGTGGAGACACCGAGGGCGTGCATGACCCCGTGGTCATAAAAGAGCAGGACACCTACTACGTGTTCTGCACCGGCGGGCGGCAGGGACAAGGGGTGATTCCGATCCGCACATCCAAGAATCTTCGGGAGTGGAAGCTCTCTGGGCATGTGTTCCCAGAACTCCCTCAATGGGCGCAAAAGGAAATCCCCAAGGCCAGGAACGCCTGGGCGCCGGATATCTCCTATTACAACGGGAAATTCCACCTCTATTACTCTGTCTCGACCTTCGGAAGCCGCAACTCGGCCATCGGCTTGGCCACGAACAAGACACTCGACCCGGCCAGCCCCGACTACCGCTGGGTGGACGAGGGCCTCGTCCTACGTTCCTATGAAGAAAAGGACGACTGGAATGCCATCGACCCGAATCTCGTGATCGAGGACGAAAAGAACGTCTGGCTGGTTTGGGGTAGCTTTTGGGGCGGAATCATGATGCGCCGGGTGGACCCTGCGACCGGTAAGCTCTCGGCAATCGACGCCACGATGCATAGGCTCTGTAGCAGGCCCCGGGAGCAACCAATCGGCGGCTCGGTGGAGGCGCCTTTCATCGTGCAACGGGGCGATTACTGGTATCTGTTTGTTTCTTTCGACCGGTGCTGCCGTGGCGTCGACAGCACCTATAACGTCGTGGTCGGCCGCTCCCGGCGGGTTACCGGGCCATACTTAGATAAGACCGGAAAGCCGATGACCGAAGGCGGAGGCTCGCTCGTGATTGAGGCGACGACGCCAAACTGGCGTGGTCCTGGCCACCAAGCGGTGTTCCGTGACGGGAATACCGACTACCTGTTCTTCCACGCCTATCATGGGACCACGGGTCGGCCGTACTTGCAAATTTCAACTATGCTCTGGGAAGACGGTTGGCCGCGGGTCGGGCGGCTGCCCTAGACCGGGTGAAAGGCGAGGAGTTTCTTCGGAGATCGCCATGAAAAGACAAATGAGTACTTGGCTGTTGGGCTCGATGGCGTTGTTTGCCGCTGTCCTTTGTTTTCGCGCCGCCGAAAGCTCCTGGGCTTGGGCGACAGGCCGGCAAGACCCAGTCTTGCTGCCACTCGAAGGTGACCTGAACGTGCATGACCCTGTCATCGCAAAGGAGGGGGATACATACTATCTTTTCTGCACCGGCGGCCGGGCGGGCGAGGGGATAATCCCGGTCCGTACTTCCAAGGATATGCGCAAATGGACTTTCGCGGGATATGCCTTGAAGGACCTTCCGGAGTGGGCCAAGAAGGAAGTCCCGAAAGCGCGCAACGCTTGGGCGCCGGATATTAGCTATTTCAATGGAAAGTACCACCTTTACTATTCCATATCCTCTTTCGGCGTCAACGACTCCGCGATCGGACTGGCCACCAACAAGACTTTGAACCCTGCCAGCCCTGACTACCAATGGGTGGATGAAGGCATGGTTGTCCGTTCCCGGCCTGAATCTACCGATTGGAACGCGATTGACCCGAATATTGCCATCGAGGACGAGAACAATGTCTGGCTGGCCTGGGGGAGCTTCTGGGGTGGCATCCAGCTTCACCGAATCGACCCCAGGACGGGCAAGTTCCCGGCCGAAGACACCCGCTTCTATACGTTGTGCAGCCGGGAGCGCCTCAAACCGCATGTGACCCCGCCCGTGGAGGGCGCCGTCGAAGCCCCCTTCCTGGTCCGGCGCAACGGATACTGGTACCTGTTCGTCTCTTACGATTTCTGCTGCCGTGGACCAAAGAGCGACTACAAGGTGGTGGTGGGACGTTCCAAGAGCATTACCGGGCCCTACCTCGACCGGAATGGCAAACCACTGCTGGAGGGGGGAGGGACCCTGGTGATCGAGGCGGCCACCAGCAAGTGGCGCGGAGCCGGCCATAACGCGGTCTACCAGGAGAATGGCGTGGACTACTTCCTTTTCCACTCCTATCCAGCGGAAGGCAAAGGTTCGCAATTGTTCATTTCGACTATGGTTTGGGAGGACGGCTGGCCGCGCGTGGCCCGGCTCCCTTGAGCGTATCGTGGCATGAGGTGCTGCCCGTTCCCTCGCCAAGGGCCGAATTCTCCAATCCGAAAAGGAACCGCGCGGGCTTGCTGCCCCAGAACGGCGCGTAGGCGAGGGCCGCTGGGCCGGGCGCAGGGCGGTTCTCACCGGTACGGTCCGTGAAAAACCCAAAGGCAGCGTAAAAATCCTCTTGCATTCGTTCGACAATCCCACTACAATACGGCGTGTTGCCACCACTGGAACAAGGTGGATAGGGCACGCAGGAATTGGCCAATGGCGCTCGGCCAAAGCATTGAGATTCCGTTTTTTGGAATCGGGTTGTATGACAATCCGAAGATTCCGCTCCAGGGATGCGAGTCTGGTTCTCATCTGGGCGGAAAAACGGTTGAATTTCAACCAATTGCATTGGTCCCTCAAGTGCAGTTTGGCTCATGGACTGGCGCTCCAAAGCGCTCGAGAAGTGAGGGGCATCCCTTACACTTCCAGATGGTGTTCGCTGGCCTAGGCTCATGCGACATTCCCAGGACTCAGCCGTGGGAGATGCCGGTGGCAAGGCTCAGAGGCGGCCCCGTTGCCGCGAGTATAAAAGCCCTTTAAGGCAAGGAAGGATCCTTATGAAGAAAATTAATGTGCTGTTGCTGGTTTTGCTGCTGTTGGCGTTCGCCGGCATAGCGGCGGCGCAGACGGAAACAGGCCAGGTTACAGGCAAGGTTTTGGACCCCAGCGGAGCGGTAGTGCCCAATGCGAAGCTGAGCCTGAAATCTTTGAGCACGAACCTGGTGCGCTCAACGGTGAGCAATGACGCAGGAATTTACTTATTTCCGAACGTCTTGCCCGGCGACTATGAGCTCACGGCGGAGGCCGCCGGGTTCTCGAAGTTCTCTCAGGTTGTCTCCGTCACGGTTGGGGCACGAGTTGCGGCCGATGTCCGGATGGTAATTGGAAAGACCGAGACCACGGTGCAGGTGACGGAGGCCGTCGGAATGATCAACACTGAAACCCAGACTCTGGCTACGGTCATCACGTCGCGGCAGGTCCTTGAGCTGCCGACGCTGACCCGGAATCCGTACGACCTGGTGGCGATCTCAGGCAACGTGACCGAGGATGCGGCCTACGGGCGTGGGGCCGGTTTCACGATCAACGGCCTGCGCTCGGCGTCCACGAACATACTGCTGGATGGCGCCGCGAACAACGATGAGTTCTCGGCTTCGGTTGGAATGTCTGTTCCGCTGGACTCTGTGCAAGAGTTCAGCGTCTTGACGAACAACTTTACCGCTGAGTTTGGCCGCGCCGCGGGCGGCGTGGTCAACGTGGCGACCCGGGGCGGCACGAGAGATTTCCACGGAACCGTCTATGAATTCAACCGCGTCTCCCGCCTCGCCTCCAACACACCGGACAACAACGCGAATGAGATCTCCAAGCCGGTCTTCACGCGGAACCAGTTCGGTTTTTCGCTGGGCGGACCGGTATTCATTCCGGAAGAGTTCAACAAGAACAGGGACAAGCTGTTCTTCTTCACGAACGCGGAATGGTTCCGGATCCGCAGTTCGGCGCCGACAATCGTCTATATTCCGACGCCGCAGTTGATTGCCGCTTCGGCTCAGAACACAAGAGACTTCTTTGGAAAGCTGGGCAAAGAGAAGCCTGGACTGGTCAAGTACAATACGCTTACCAAGAGTGAGCTATTGGCTCGGGGCGTCGACATCTGCGCCGGGGCAGCCGCGGGAGGCCCATGCCAGTTGCTTCCGGCATCGACCCCGGTTTTTCAGCGCGTCCAGTACGTCAACCCGGCGGACGCGGGCGGCGGGGACCCGAGGAACGAGGTGCAGGTGGTCGGCCGCATTGATTACAACATCAGCTCCGCAACCCAATTGTACGGGCGCTACGCGATTCAAGACGCCAACATCTTCAACGGCTCGGTTTCGCAGAGTCCTTACGCCGGTTACGACACTGGCACCAAGATCCGCAACCAGAGCTTCGTCCTCTCCGTGGTCCATACTCTCAGCCCCACTTTGGTCAGCCAGTCGAAGGCGGTATTCAACCGCTTCCTGAACAGCCAGCCGCTGGGTGAAGCCCCAATTAGCCCGGGCCTCTATTTCAATCCAAACACGGCGCAGAGTTTGCTCGGAAACCGGGTGGCGCTTCCGGGATACCTGCCCTATAGTCCAGGCCAAGGGATTCCGTTCGGCGGACCTCAGAACTTTGTCCAGTTGTACCAGGACATGAACTGGACGAAGGGGAAGCATCAGCTCCGGTTCGGAGGCTCGTATAACTATCTGCGGGACAATCGGAGCTTCGGCGCCTACTTCCCGCCCATCGCGGCTCTTAATACCTCTTCTTCATGGGGCCGCGCCTTCGACAACCTGCTGTCGGGGCAGATCGCGCGCTTCAACGGCGCCATGTATCCGCAAGGAAAGTATCCGTGCGACTCGCTCTCCGCTCCCACGCCGGCCTGCACGTTGACGCTGCCGGTGGGCCCGCCGGACTTCACGCGGTCGAACCGCTACCACGAATTCGCGTTCTACATTCAGGACGCCTACCGTGTGGCGCCGCGGCTGACGCTGAACCTGGGGCTCCGCTGGGAGTACTTCGGCGTGCAGCACAATAAGGATCCGAAGAAGGATTCGAACTTCTATGACGGCAACGGCTCTAATATCTGGCAGCAAATCCGGAACGGCGACGTGTTCCTCGCTCCGGACAGCCCCGTGGGCGGATTGTGGAAGAAGCACTGGCGCAATTTCGGCCCCCGGGTGGGCTTTGCCTGGGATCTGTTCGGGGACGGCAAGACCAGTCTGCGCGGAGGATACGGCATCAGCTACGAGCGGAACTTCGGAAACGTTACGTTCAACGTAATCCAGAACCCGCCGAACTACGCCGTAGTCGCTCTGACTGCGGGCGTGGATATTCCTTCGATGGCGATTACGACTGACCCTTACGGGCCTCTGGCGGGAAGCACGGGGACCAAGCCTCTGCCTCCGACCAGTCTGAGGAACGTAGACGCCAACATCAAGCAGGCCTACGCGCAGCTTTGGAGCGCATCGCTGGAGCGGGAGCTTGCTAAGGGCGTGGTTGCGGCGGTCGACTACTCCGCCAGCCGCGGAACCAACCTCTACGGCCTTTCGAACTACAACATGGTCGGAGCGGGCAACGTTTTCCTCGGCGACCCGTGCGCCAAAGGCGATCCCACGAGTTGCACTGCCCGGTTGAAGAAGACCCGGTATACGAATATCAACCGGCGCGACAGTCAGGCCTCGTCTCAGTACCACGCAATGAACTTCCGGCTCAACGTGGAGAACATCGCGGACAGCGGCGTCACCTTGACGTCCAACTGGACCTGGGGCCATGTCATCGACAACCTCAGCAGCACGTTCAGTGAGAGCAACAATAACGGGATCAACCTCGGATTCCTGGATCCGTTCAATCCCGATTTGGACCGCGGCGACGCGGAGTTTGACAACCGTCACCGATGGTCCGTTTCTGGAATGTGGGACATCCCCTTAGGGCGCAACCAGAAGGGGATTGCGAAGCATGCCCTTAAGGGCTGGCAAGTGGCCCCGATCATCACCATGCGGACCGGCGCGCCGTTCAGCTTGTTCGATAGTACGAACACCTGGTACTGGGCGACCCCGCGGATTATGCCGAAGGGGCCGATGCCGAAGACCGGAAACAGCAACGGCCCGGCCGAGGGAACCCCGAACCGCATCATTTACTACGACCTGCGGAAGATTCCTCTGGACCACGACTGGGTCAACCCGATCACCGGAACTTCGGAGTTCGGACCGTTCCCGTCCCACATGACCGGGCGGAACGCTTTTCGTGCTCCGGGATCTTGGAACGTTGATCTGGCCCTTTATAAGAGGTTCGAGATTAACGAACGGGTCTCCGCCCAGTTCCGGGTGGAGGCGTACAACGCTCCCAATCACCCCAACTTGTACGCCCTCACTGAGGAGGCGGACGCTTGGGCGGTTGATTACATGACCGCCATGAAGGACGGCCGGAGAAACGTGCAACTGGCTCTGAAGATCATCTTCTAAGCAGCCGTAAGACGCAGAAGGAGCGGCGGCCTTGACAGCCGACCGCCGCAGAGGGACCCGGCGTGGGTCCCTCTTTTTTTGTTTCGGCAACGGCGGGGAGAGGAGGCTCGCCGTAGTCCTATAATCGTGGAAGAAAGCCCGGCCTATGAAGAAGCGGCTCCTGTACGGAGGCTACATCGCGGCGCTGGCGGTTTTGGTGACGCTGGTGGTGTGGCAGGGGTCGTTCTCCTTCGGGGATTACGGGCCGGACAACCCCGTTCAGACCTCCCTGTACTGGGCCATCTCCAGCCTGGTCTTTCTGCTGACCCTCACGATC
>Ga0308417_1001615_pt1 | contig 15355 bp, 11 predicted proteins | sample HotsprSampleOS65_FD_203528 | JGI IMG/M metagenome (GOLD analysis project Ga0308417, IMG submission 203528) | Hot spring phototrophic mat microbial communities from Octopus Spring, Yellowstone National Park, Wyoming, United States - 20090730_OS65 ... | reverse complement strand
AGTTCATGTAGGCCACGTGAACCGCATCGAGCCGGGCGGCGGTGAATTCGTCGATGAAGTAGTTGGCCAGCGGCTCGATGTCGCCGTAGGCGGGCGACTCGATCAGGCGGTCGTGGCGGCGGGCCACCGGCACCTTCTGGTAGTTGAAGAACGAATAGCCCTTCTTGCCGCAGGTGTGCAGTTCGATCTCGCGCCCCGCATCCCGCTGGCTGCGGTAGAACGCCAGGGCCACCCGCAGGACGCTGCCGTTGTAGGCGCCAGCCAGCCCGCGGTTGGAGGTGATCACCAGCAGGGCGATGCGGTTGCTGCGCGTCTCCTGTTCCGGGTGCCGCAGCAGAAGATGCTGAACGCTGCCGACGTTGGCTTCCAGCTCGTGGGCCAGCTCGCGCAGCTTGAGCGTGTACGGCTTGGCGCCGACCGACCGCCTTAGGGCGCGCTGATACTTGGCGGTGGCGATCATGTTCATCGTCCTGGTGATCTTGCGGATGTTGCGGATCGCCTTGCGGCGTTTCACCAGGGCACGGGTCTGGGCCATCGAACTCTCCTGCGCGCAAGCGCCCGGGGGCGCGGTGCCAATTTGGGCGAAATATATAGGGGCGGCGGGCAGCGCCGTCAATCGCCGCGCATGGGGCCACTCCGGCTTATGCCCCGGTCATCCAAGGCGGCCGTCTGTGGCTCGTCTGTGGCTGAAAAGGGGACTGCGTGGAGGGGCGGCTCAGACGCTGGCCAGCATCGAGTCGCGCAGTTTCCGCAGCGCCTCGTGCTCGATCTGGCGCACGCGCTCGCGCGTCAGGCCGATGCGGTGCCCGATCTGCTTGAGGGTCATGGGCTCCTCGCCGCCCAGCCCGTAGCGCAGTCGCAGGATGGTGGCCTCGCGCTCGTCGATCTCCCCCAGCAGGCTCATCAGATGCCGGATATTGTCGCCCTCCAGCACCACTTCATCGGGGGAGGGCCGCTGCGTGTCGGGTACCAGATCGCTGATGGTCAGCTCGCCGTCGGCGCTGCCAGACTGGGTCGGCGTGTTCACGGCCCGGATCGCCTTGCGAATGATACGCAGCTTCTTGGGCGACATCTTCAGATGTGCCGAGAGTTCGTCGATGGTCGGCAGGCGGCCCAGGCGGTCTTCCAGATCGCGCATCGCCTGCTTGAGTTTGGCGATCATCTCGACCATGTAAGCGGGGATGTGAATGGGCTGAACGCTGTTGATCAGCGCCCGCTTGATCGCCTGCTTGATCCACCAGGAGGCGTAGGTGCTGAAACGCGTGCCGTTGTCGGGGTTGAAGCCCTCCACTGCCTTGAGAAGACCCAGATTCCCCTCCTCGATCAGATCGGCCAGGCTCAGGCCGCGGTTCACATAATGCTTGGCGAGGTTCACCACCAGCCGCAGGTTGGCGCGCACCATCAACTCGCGCGCCTCCGGGTCATTGTGCTCAATGATCCGCCTGGCAAGCTCCTTCTCCTGTTCCGCGGTCAACAACGGCGTGTCGTTGATCTGCTTGAGATAAAGCTGAAGCCCGGACTGTACAGCGGCTGATGCCATGCTCACTCCCCGTCCAACAGTTGTGTACCGCCGACTGTGGCGCAGGCCGCGCAATCATTGCTTCCGTCACACCCGGCACACCTGACGCGAGCGGCGCGACCGACCGCATGCCTGGGACCGCCATGACTGCACCTCCGGCGGTCCACAAGACTATCGGCTTGAGCGGCACACGACTTTCGATTCCATCAACACACTACTATGACCCCGGCACATAATGGGCCCTCCGGGGCTGCTGATACCAACAGTTTGCCCGAGCCGCGGGCTTGCGTCAAGACCAAATCGGTCCTGCCAGCGCCGTTTTAACTGTCGGTCGCGACGGACCAGCCGGCGGCCGCCGCCAGCGCCTGATTGTAGGCATTGTCCAGGCCCCCTGGCAGGATCGAGCTAATCCGCGGGCCGCACGCCCACGGCGTCGAGCCGGCGCCTGGTCTCGAGGTAGAGGTCCTCGGGCAGCGGCCCCCGCGCCGCCGCCGCCAGGTTCTCGTTCAGGTGCTCCGGGGACAACGTCCCCACGATGGTGGTGTGACAGTGTGGATGGCTGAGTGTGAAGCGCAGCATGAAGGAAGTCGGGCTTTCGCCCGCCGGCAGCAGCTCCCCAAGCCGCGCCTCCTCAAACTTCTTCCACCGTTCGCCGCTGCCCAGGCCCGCCCCCGGCTCCCCGCGCGCAACCCCGCCGCGGATGATCGTGCCAATGCCCGCCTCCGCCGCCCGGCTGATCCACAACTCGTGCTGTCGCTCCAGGGCGGAGTAGGGAATCTGGAACGTATCGAACACGCCCCACTTCAGGAACACCGGCAGGTGCGGCAGTGTGGTGGAGATCGAAACCCACCGCACCTTGCCCTGTCTTCGCATGTCGTTCAGCGCGTCGACCAGCCCGCCGGACTCCACCTGCTCCACCGACGGATTGTGGAGCTGCATTATGTCCACATAGTCCGTCTTCATCCGCTCCAGGCTCTCGTGCAGGCCGCGGAAGAGGTTCTCGCGCGTCCACACGTGCGGCGTTTCGTCGGTCGTATCGTTCTTGCGCGTCACGTTGCAGCCGCACTTGGTCGCCAGGTAATACTCCCCTCGCCGGCCGGATATGAACCGCCCGATGAACTCCTCGCTGCGGCCGTAGTCGTTGGCCGTGTCGATGAAGTTGATCCCGGCGTCGAGCACGGCGTTGAGAATCGTGCGCGCCTGCTCGTCGGTGACCGGGCGCCCGCCCCAGATGCGCGTGCCGCGGAGCTCCATGGCGCCGTAGCCCAGGCGCGTCACTTTCAGTCCCGTTCGCCCCAGAGTCGCTGTCGGCAGTTGGTTTGACATGGCGGCCTCAGTTCATGCGGTTGATGTTGAACAGCCCCCGTCCGAAGTCGCGCCGCACGGCGGCGTGAACGTAGCTCTCCTGAACGCTCCCGTCCGCCCGCACGCGCGTGGTGCCGCGGTTGGCATAGTAGTGCCAGTGCCAGCCGTACTGGTTGAAGAGATTGATGTAGTCCATCATCATCGTCAACGCGCACTGGTTGGTGTACACATCCTGCCCGCGCACCTGCTCGAAGCCGCCGAACTCGCCCAGGTGAATGGGCGCCCGGTGGTCGATGCTGTAACGCAGGGCGGGAATGTAGCGCGTGTACAAGTCACGGCAGTCGGCCTTCTCGTTGGGCCAGAAGGCGCGGCCGGTCTCGGTGCTCTGCCTCGGGCCGCCCTCGATACGACCCAGCCTGTATTCATAGTCGTGGAAGCTGTAGACCGTCAGGGGGTCTCCGGTAGGCTCCAGGGTCTCAAACGCCCCGCGCGGGAAGGGCTGGGCGCCGGGGCCCCACGGCGGCATCACTTCGACGTAGATCAGATGCGTCTTGTCGTACTCGCGGATGGCGTTGGTGATCTTCTTCATCAGCGCGCTGTAGGGCCGCGGATCGCGCGTCTGCGGCTCATTCAGCAGATCATAGGCGATCGTGTCCGGCGGGAAGTCCCTGCACTGCCGCGCCAGGGTGCGATAGAACTCCACCACGTCGGGGACCCACTTCTCGTCCGTGTTGAACACGTTCTGAATCCCCATCTCCACGCACCACTGCGCCGTTCGCATGGCCCGCTCGCCGGTCTGGTTGTGCTGCGGACGGAAGCTGTTGGCTCCCGTCGCCTTGATCAGCTCGATCTCCGTCCTGCTTCCCGGTTCGCCGATGTCGGTCGGTCCGAAGGCGTAGGCCGTGAACCCGCCGAACCGCCTGATCGGGTCCATAGGCACCCGATAGACGATGTGCCCCTGCCCCTCGACGGCGATGTGGTCGCCCCATTCGCCCCACGAACCCACCGTTCGCGCCTGGCTCAGCACCTTCAGCCCCGGATAATTGGTCATCAGCCCGTAGCAGGCCAGCACCGGCAGGGGCGCCAGCTTCAGCGGCTGCGTGTTCCACTCGTCGCTCAGCTCCAGATAGTTGTATACGTCGCACACCAGCAGTGCCCACTTGTCCTGCGGATCGCGCACGAACGACTCGGTATAACTCACCGGATAGTTCAGCAGCGACCGCGAAAACAGCCGCATGTCCTCCACGTACCGCCGCGAACCGCGCCCCGCCTGCCCCGAAAAATCGGTCACCACCAGGTCCCGCGCCATCTGGAGCAGACCGCGCCACTCCTTCAGCGGCCGCAGCACGAACATCTGCGCGTCCGGCCGCTCGAAGCTGATCGTGATCTCCACGTCCTTGGCGCCCTGCCGCATGCTGACGCGCGAGGGCTGCTGGAGGAACACCATCTGCACGGGCAGGTCGCCGCCGCGCGAGATGTCGGCGTTGATCGACATCCAGTTCTCGCTGAGGCGGCCGTTGGTCGACACGTCGTACACCGCCCCGTCCTCGACCGGTTTCATCCCCGCGAGCTGCCCGCCAATGACGGCCCAGAAGGCCTGCGGCGCCGCGGTCGGGGGGCGGTTGCGGCTGTCGAAGCGATTGTTCTCAAACGGCGTGGACCATCCGCGCAGCACGATGGTGCCGGCGTCGGCCGTCACCAGCGTGGCCGGCGACAGCGGACTGGAATAGGCAGCCGACGAGCGGGCGATGGTCAGGTCGCGCATCGACGTGCCACTGCCCAGCAGGGCGTTGGTGTCGCACCAACTGAACTTGTTGTCCATGGCGAAGTTCAGGCGGTTGAGCACCCGTCCGCGATGGGCGCCGTCGGCGATCGACTGCGCCCGCGCCGACAGCCGGATCGCCTGCTGCCAGTCGCTGCGTTCGATGGCCTCGCGCATGGCGGCGAGCACCGGCCGCATCTGCTCCGAGGCGGTGCGGCACGCCGCCACATCGGTCGCGGCGGCGTTCAGCGCTGCCAGCCCGACGGCGTGGTTGGCCAGGTTGTCGGCCGCGTCATTGAGGACCGCCCAGCGCGTGAGGGCCTCGGCCTGCAAGTGGGCATTGCCCACGCCGCTGGCCGGCCGCCGCGCAATCTGGAGCAGCCAGGCGGGCAGTCTTCCTGCGCCGCCGAATCCGAACGATTCCCAGTCAACGACGGCGAACCCCTTGGTGCTGAGCATGGACAGCCGCCACGCTGCCTCCACGTCGGCCTGCGTCAGCCGCTGGTTCTCCAGCCGCTGGGCTATCTGCCGCAGCTCGTCGGCGCTCATCTGGGTCGCCTGTCCGTCGGCAGCGCGCACGGCAAACCACGATGAGTCGTCGAACTGCGGCTGCATGAACGGCTGATCCTCGAGGATCGTCAGCGGCGCCAGCTTGTGCACGCGCCAGCCCATAACCGCCGACTCGATCCGCTGCATCGTGCCATCCTGGTAGGCAATGGCCCCGTCCATCGAGAAGCCCTCACCGCGCGTGCTCACCACCAGGACGTTTCGGCCGCTCCTCAGGTGCGGGGTAAGCTCCACGTCGAGCGTGCGAGCCCGCGGCGCCTCCGCGGCCGCCGCGCCGCCACGGGCGCCGCCCCCGCCGGCGCGCTCCGTTCCGCCGATCTGCCGGCCGTTGAGAAAGACGAACGCGTACTGCGAAGGTACGATGCGCACGGCCGCGTACGCCACGTCCTTGTCCTGCACCGTGACCACCGTGCGATACACCACGGGGCAGGTGGGATACTGGTTCGTGTGATAGAACAGCGATCCGGGCGGATACGCAGGTTCGTTGCCGGCCCAGTCCGCCGCGATCCACGGTCCCGCCGCCGCCGGCCAGACCCAAATCACACAGCACACCGCCGCCAGCAGGTACTTGAACATCCGAAGCATGAGCAGGCTCCTCCGCGAAACACAAACGGTCCAGTCAGTTCCAACAGTCCATTGCGTAATAGCCGCCGAGGCGGAGGTTGTTGGCGCTTCGGCGCTCACCCCAATTCAGGCCCGCCGCCGAGGCCGCGCGCTATCTCAGCGCATCAGCCGACGGCGCAGCCGGATCGTCTCCGGCGGCTTGCCCATGCTTGCGGCCCGTGGAGAAGGGCCATCACACCGTCTCAAGCACCGCGTTTTTCACGTTGGTGGGCGCCGGCGCGTACTTCAGCGGCTCCATCACGCTGCTGCCGCGGCCCTGGGTCATGGAGCGCAGCTCGGTCGTGTATCCAAACATCTCGCTCAGCGGCACCTCCGCCTCGATGACCCGCGTGTTGCCGCGCAGGTCGGAGCTGACGATGATCCCGCGACGGCGGTTGATGTCGCCATTGACGGCGCCCACGAACTCGTCGGGCGTCGTCACCACCAGCTTCATGATCGGCTCCAGGAGCACCAGCCCCGCCTTCTGGCAGGCTTCGCGGAACGCCAGCGCGGCGGCCAGCTCAAAGGCCACCTGCGAGCTGTCTACCGGGTGGAATGAGCCGTCCAGCAGCGTCACCTTAACGTTGATCAGCGGATAGTTGGCCAGGACGCCGGTCTTGGCGGCCTGGCGGGCGCCGTATTCCACCGACGGGATATACTCCTTCGGGATGGCGCCGGCGTAGATCTTGTTTTCGAACGCTACGCCGTCGATGAACTTCAGGCCCTCGGCCTTGGCCTGCTCCTCGGTATAGGGCTCCACGCGAAGCGTGCAGTCGCCGTACTGCCCGCGACCGCCCGTCTGCTTGACATGCTTGCCTCGCGCCTCGGCCATGAAGCTGATGGTCTCCTTGTAGGCGACTTTGGGCTTGCCCACCAGCACGCCGATCTTCATGTCGCGCGTCAGCTTGTTGCGGAGGATCTCCAGGTGAAGCTCGCCCATCCCGGAGATGATTGTCTGGCCGGTCTCCTCGTCATACCGCGCCTGGAAGGTCGGGTCCTCGCGCTTGAGGATGGTCAGGGCCTCGCCCAGTTTCTGCTTGTCGGCGGCCGTCTTCGGCTCGATGGACATGCTGATGACCGGTTCGGGGAAGGTGGGACGTTCCAGGATGATGGGGTTGTCGGCGTCGCAGAGCGTGTCGCCGGTCAGGGCATCCTTGATGCCGACCACGGCGATGATGTCGCCGGCCTCGGCCACGTCCAGGGGGATGCGGTCGGCGGCGTGCATCTGGAACATGCGGGAGAGGTTTTCCTTGCGGTTACGCGTGCTGTTGAAGACGCGGCTGCCCTTCTGCACCGTGCCGCTGTAGACGCGCACGTAGGTCAGGTCGCCGTGCTGGTCGGAGACGATCTTGAAGACCAGCCCGCAGAAGGGCTCCCGGGGGTCGGGATGCCGCTCGATGATCTTCTCGGGGTCCTTGACGTCGTGACCCCTGACCGGCGGCAGGTCCAGCGGATGCGGCAGGTAGTCGATAACCCCGTCCAGCAGCCGCTGCACGCCCACGTACTTCAGGGCCGACCCGCAGAAGACCGGGTGCAGTTTGAAGCTGATCGTGGCCCTGCGCAACGCGGCCCGCAGCTCCTGCTCGGTGATCTCCTGGCCATGCAGGTACTTGTCGGTCAGCGCCTCATCGGTCTCCGCCACCTTTTCGATCAGGTCGTGGCGCCATTTCTCGAAGCGCTGCAGCTCGTCAGGCGGAATGGGTCTTTCGATCTGCGTGGTGCCCTTGTCCGTCTCGTCGTCGACATTGTAGTAGATGGCCACGCCGCGGATCAGATCGATGATGCCCCTGAAGGTGTTGCTCTGGCCGATGGGAAGCTGCACCGCGACGGCCGGCGCGCCCAGTCGCTCGCGGATGCTGTTGAAGCTGAACTCGAAGTCGGCCCCCATTTTGTCCATCTTGTTGATGAAACAGAGGCGCGGCACCTGATACTTGGTGGCCTGGCGCCACACCGTTTCCGACTGCGCCTCGACCCCTTCCTTGCCGTCGAAAACAGCAATGGCGCCGTCGAGCACGCGCAGCGAGCGCTCGACCTCGGCCGTGAAATCGACGTGGCCCGGCGTGTCGATGAGGTTGATGGTATAGCGCTCGCCGAATCGCTCCCAGGGGCAGGTGGTGGCGGCCGACTGGATGGTGATGCCGCGCTGCTGCTCCTCTTCCAGGAAGTCCATGGTGGCGGTGCCCTCATGAACCTCGCCCATCTTGTGGATCTTCCCGGTGTAGTAGAGGATTCGTTCGGACACGGTGGTCTTGCCCGCGTCGATGTGGGCGCAGATGCCGATATTGCGAATCCTGGTCATGTCACGTGGCATATGGGTACTAACCTTTCACGTTCTTCTGGTTGGGCCGCGGCCGCACCAGGCCGCGCCCGCGGAAAACACAAAACCCGCAAACGCCGACTGGCGGCAATCGACTCGGTTGCGACTGCCGTCTCCTGGATGGGTTGATCCGGGAAATCGGCCCCTGCGGGTCAAGCGCCTGTCTGATCGACAGGCCGAGCTTCGTTGTCGCCAACCGAAGCTCCGGGAGCCTGAATCGCTCCCGCCTGCATGATCGAAAACTCATACTGACCATGCAGGGCTTCGGTCAGCATGAGCCATCAGTGAGGCTCGATCTTCACGACTGCTCCTTGTAAAGGGCTGTGAATACGGCAGTTACGACTGAGGCCGCCCGTCCGGCCGACTCGCCGCCGGCCCGACGTGTGCTTCAGCACCAATATAGTCTATCCGCCGAGCCGATGTCGTCAAGTTGCAGACTCCGACGCTGCGGGAGGCGATTCACGGCGATGAGCGATCGGCCCTGGGTGCAGCCAGATGGGGGGTAATGATCAGCACCGTCTCCTGGCGGGTGGTCTTTCCATCCTCCACGAACAGGGCGCTTCCCAGGCTCATGGACGACCGTGCCGCCGGCGAGGGCGCGATCACCAGAATCGAGTCGCGAGGAATATCCAGGCTCAGCCCCAGCTCGAAGCGCTTCTCGGGCGTGATCAACGGCACCTGCATCGTCTCGATGTCGCTCACCGGCAGCACATGGGTGCGCAGCGACCGCACCACGGGGCAGATGCTGATGTATACCTCACCGGGCCGCCGCGGCGAGGGGCGAAACTCCAGCAGCAGCATAATGTCGCAGTCCTGGTAGCTGCGCACCACGAACTCCCGCCGCAGGTCGTAGTAAATCGTCTGCTCGCGCACAGCGCGCTTGAGCGTCAGCGGGACCTCGGCGGCCGTGGACGTGGCAATGGTGAGCGGGCGGCTGGCCGCCACGCTCTGGGCCAGAAACCGCTCCAGGCGGGGCAGCTCATCCACGGAGACGCACCCCACGCGCAGGCCGTTGCGGTCGAGCAGGTCCTGCACCGCCGGATGCACCACGTTTTCGTCGATGCGTTTCCAGAACGGCTCGCCCTCGCTGACGCTGCCGGCCGGAACACTGACCTGTTGGATGATCAGGCTCACGCGGGGAAGCGCGATCGCCGGCGGACCGCGGGGGTCGGCCGACTCCTGGATCACGCGCTCCACAGGCAGCTCGATCTCGCGCGGCGCCGGCGGAGCGGCCGCCGGCGCCGGCGGCTCGTGCGGCGGCCCTTGGGGCTCGCCCGCCAGCATCGGGGCCTTCGGTTCCGCCGGCGGCTGCTCGGCGGTGATGGGCGATGAGGGGTCCGCAGGGGCCTGGTCGGGCGACTGCACGCACCCCGACGCCCACAGCAACAACATGACGCACGCGGCAGATGCACGCATGACCCAGGCCTCTCACAGCGACGCAATTGTCGCAATCAGCGCATCCAGTCCTTCCTCCCACACCGCCTGTGGGATATTCAGCGCCGGCGCCAGCCGCACCACCTTCTGAGCCGTCACGTTCACGATCACCGCGCGCTCCAGCGCCGCCTCCATCAGTCCGCTGGGCACCTCCGTCAGCTCAATGCCCAGCATCAGTCCGCGGCCGCGAATCTGGGCGATCCGGCCGGCCGCCGCGCTCCGCCTGAGCCGCTCGACGGCCAGTGTGCCCATCGCCGCCGCATGCTCCAGCAGGCCCTGGCTTTCGATGACATCGAACACCCGGCAGGCGGCCGCCATGCAGATGGCATTGCCTCCCAGCGTACAGCCATGCGTGCCGGGGGCAAGCAGGGCAGCCACCTGCGGCCGGGCGTACATCACGCCCACCGGCAGGCCGCCGCCGACCGCCTTGCCGAGGGTCATGATGTCCGGCTCGACGACGCCGCCGGCCGGCCGGGCAAAGTGCTGATGCGCAAACCATCGCCCGGTGCGGCCGCAGCCAGTCCAGACTTCATCGAAAATCAGCGTCAGTCCGCGGCTGTCGCACAATTCACGGACCTGCACGAAGTACTCCGGGGGAAAGACGTTCACGCCGCCTTCGCCCTGAATCGGTTCCATGATGACGGCGGCGGTTTCCGGCTCGATGGCTCGCTCCAGGGCCCCGATGTCGCCCGGCTCCACCTGGCTGAAGCCTTCGACCACCGGCTCGAAGCCGGCGCGGATCCTGGGGTTGCCGGTCGCGGCGATCATGGCCAGCGAGCGGCCGTGAAAGCTCTTGTGCAGCGAGATCACCTTCCAGCGCCGCGGGGAGGCGTCGCGGCCGCGCAGACGGGCCAGTTTGCACGCGGCCTCGTTGGCTTCCAGGCCGCTGTGGCAGAAGAACGCCTGACCGGCGAAGGCGTGTCGGTTGAGCCGTTCGCCCAGCTCAATCTGCGGCTGGTTGTAGAAGACATTGCCCACGTGCCACAGGCGGCGGGCCTGCGTCGTCACCGCTTCCACCAGTGCCGGGTGACAGTGCCCCAGTATGGCGCCGCCAAATCCGGCGAACAGGTCGATATAACGCCTGCCGTCGGCATCATAGACGAACGATCCTTCTCCACGAGACATGACGATCGGCTGCCGCCCGCCATAGTTGTCGGTGAGGACGGCGCGGGCGCGTCCGAGCAACTGCTGCATCTGAGCCATTGGCCTTTCCGCAAAAACGGCAAGCATACCAGAACTCCGCGGCGGGTGAAGAGGCCGCCATACGGCTACCCCGGCGTCCGACCGGCTCGTGCATCATCACGACCTCTCCGCCCATTTGCCAACCGGCTCTGCTGCGCGATAATGCCGCTTACGCGGACTGACTTCATCACCCAACCCAGGAACGACCATGGACAAGGACAAGCTCTTTCAGCTTCTGGATGACTTCAAGATCGAAACCCCCAGTTGGGGCTACGCCGACACCGGCACGCGCTTCGGCAAGTTCCTCCAGGCGGCGGCGGCCAGCACCATCGAGGAGAAGCTCCAGGACGCCGGCATCGTCCACAAGTACACGGGCTGCTGCCCGACGGTGGCGGTGCACGTGCTGTGGGACTTCACCGTGGGCGTGGACGCCAGCGCGACGGCCAGCGTGGCCGAGAAGAACGGCGTGCGCATCGGGGCGATCAACCCCAACCTTTTCCAGGACCAGATCTACAAGTTCGGCTCTGCGTGCAGCCCCGACGAGCGCGCCCGCCAGCACGCCAGCAATCACGTGATGGACTCCATCCGCATCGGCAAGGCCGTCGGCTCCAACCTCCTGAGCCTGTGGTTCGCCGATGGCACCAACTATCCGGGGCAGGATGACATCGTCACCCGCAAACGCAGGATGCAGGGCATGCTACGCCAGTGGCACGATGCCATGCCCAGGGGCATGACCATGCTCGTGGAGTACAAGCCCTTCGAGCCGGCCTTCTATCACACCGACATCGCCGACTGGGGCATGGCCTACATCTATGCCAAGGACGCCGGGCCCAACGCGCGCGTGCTGGTCGACACCGGCCACCATTACCAGGCCCAGAACATCGAGCAGATCGTGGCCTGGCTGCTGGATGAGGACATGCTCGGCGGCTTCCACTTCAACGACCGCAAATACGCCGATGACGACCTGACCCTTGGCAGCATCGACCCCTATGACGTGTTCCGCATCTTCCATGAAATCCGCAACGCGGCCGAAATCCACGGCAAAGACGTCTCCGGCATCGCCTACATGATCGACCAGTCGCACAACCTCAAGCCCAAGATCGAGGCCATGATCCAGACCGTGATGACGGCCCAGGAGCTGTATGCCAAGGCGTGCCTGGTCGACCGCAGGAAGCTGCTCGACGCCCAGGCGCGGATGAACATCGTTGACGCCGAGAACTGCCTGAAGGACGCGTTCTTCACCGATGTGCGGCCGCTGCTCGCCGAGTGGCGAAAGAAAAAGGGCATCGACCCCGACCCTCTGGCGGCCTATCGAGCCAGCGGCTACGAGGCCAGGGTGGCCAGGGAGCGCGAAGCCGCGCGCGCGGCGCGCGGCGTCAAGCCGGGCGGGAGTTCGTATGCGTAGGGGACACGCATGCCTATGATCCAACAGGCACTCCAGGAGACGCCATGCCGGCGAACGTTCAACCCGAGACCGCGGCCGCGCAGCGAGAGCAGTGGCTGGCGCTGCTTCACGAGCTGACCGATCAGGTCGCCGCCTGGGCCGAGGCCCAACGATGGTCGATTGACCGGGGCACCAAGGAGATCGACGAGACCACGCTGGGAATCTACACGGCTCCGACGCTACGCATCAGGGCCCAGGTGGTGAATTGCACCTGGATCCCGTCGCCCTGGCAGTGCGCGGGGCCGAGGGCCGTGTCGATCTTGAGGCGTGGCCCACGCTCAACCGCGTCAGGCTGATTCGCCGCGGCGGCCAGTGGCAGGTCTTGACCGACTCCAACGTTCGTCTGCGCGAGCCATGGGGTCCCGAGTTGTTTGTCCGACTTGCGCATGAGCTTCAGGGCAGATCATGATGCGGAATGCGGCCTTCGATGCGCTGCAACGGGTACGAATCGAGTTCCACACCGTGCGGGCGGTGATGGCGGATGCCGCTGAAGCGAGGGAGGCCGGCCGGGCATCGGAGGCATTGGTTGCACTGCGAACCCGCGATGTCCGCGCTGCCGCACACCACCTTGAGGTCACCTATGTCCTGCGCTTATTCGCCGAGTTCGAGGGCATTCTGCGGGACTATTGGCGGCGCGGCCGCCGCAGGCTGACGACGGCCGTTATGGAGGTGTTGATGAATAGCATTGCGACATATCGCAACATCAACGACGACGACCTGGCGGATGCCCACGCCGTCCGCGCCTACCGCAATACCATCGTTCACGATCGCCTCCGGGAGTCGCGCATCATTCTCGGAGAATGCGCATCGCGCCTGGGTCGGTTTCTTCGCTTCCCGCGATCGCCTTGTGCCTTGCTCTGCTCGCCTCCGGCTGCTCTTCCACCTCCAGCCGCGCCCCGGCCGACGGGCAGCCGCTCTACGTCTCTCAGCCGCACGACGCCCAGCCGGCCGCCATCGTGCCCCACGACGTGTACCACGAAACGTACGTGCGTTAGCCGCGGCTACTGCACGATCTGGATGATCCGGAACTCCATCGTCCCCCGCGGTGCCTTGACGCGGATAGTCTCCCCCACCCGCGCCTTCATCAGCGCCTCGCCCATCGGGCTGCTGACCGACACCGGCAGCACGTCGCTGTCGGCGGAGGGCGGCTGGGCCTCGCCCACCAGCCGCACGAGCTGTTCCGAATCATCCGACAGGTCCAGCAGCTTCACCGTGTGCCCCAGGAATACCATGTCCTCGGGCACGCTCTGGTTCGACACCACCGCGACGTTCTGGAGCTTGGCCTCCAGTTCGGCCAGTTGCCGCTGAATGTTGCGGTTCTCCTCCTTGGCGAAGTGATACTCGGCGTTTTCGGAAAGGTCGCCCAGCGACGCGGCCCTGCGGATGCGCTCCTGCACATCGATCTGGGCCTTGTACAGTTCCTGGCGCTTCTGCTCGAGCAGGGCCTTCTCTTCGGCGCTGATCATCTGCATAGCTCAACTCCTCGGCGCTAGCCAAAAACGAACCACCGCGCCGCCGCGCGCGGTGGTGCTTCCTTTCAGCGGCACGATTATACGCCGCCCAGGGCGGCTGACGCCACACGCCGACCTGCACGCCGGTTTACCATGCTCGCTCACCCCCGCCAGCGTCCCGGCTGTCATCGGCCACAGCTCCTTCAATCGGCCCCGCCCTGTCTGGCTCGGGCGATGGCGGCGGCGACCTGCTGCTGCACCCGCCCCGGCTCGGCCACCATCTGCCATGATCCGATGGGGCAGTCCTCCTCCTGCGGGATGATCAGGATCGAGCCGATCCGGCACAGCCGCTCGGGCAGCGTCCGGTCCAGCAGCGATCGCGCCACCTTCCGCAGGGCGCAGTCATAGATCTCCACGTTAAACACGCCCGAGAGCCGCAGGATCCGCAGATTGGTCAGGATGTACAGCCGGCTCATCCACTGCAGCACGCCCCAGATCAGCCGACCCGCCGCCAGCAGCAGACCGATCTCCAGCAGCGGCAGCCGCACCGCCGCCTCGTAACGCTGCGCGAAGATGATGCCGGCGATGGTCAGGATGGCCACGATCGTCACAAAACGCATGCTGCTGAGCATGATGAACCAGCGCGACGGCCGCAGCAGCAGCACGACGATCTCGCCGTCGCGCAGGATGTGCCCAGCCAGCAGGGCGCCGAACGGCGTCGAGCGGGCGCTGGCGGCGGCCGCGGCACTTTCGCTGGGACAGATCCTCAGCCCAAACCCCCGACGCTCAGGCGCGTCGCAGCGGCGGCGAATTCTGGTCGGATCGGCGGCCATAGCATCTGTATCCCGGCCACGCCGTCTGGGGGGCGTCGCTCGGAAGGGCCATCGCCCACGGAGACGCGCGGCTTGAGGTTGCGGATTGTATCAGGTCGCGCCCGCGCTGTGTGCTTCAACGAGGTGCATTTGCCGCGCTATTCACAAGCGGCAATAATGCGCGGCCGTGAAGGCCGGCGGGCGCGTCCAACCGGCGGCATTCGCGGCGCTCCCGCAAACCAAGACACTTTTCATGGGCACGGACAAGCAGCGACATACGACATATCCCGCGGCGCACCGCCCAGACGTGTGGCTGCGGCCTGGCGAGATGGTCGATGGCGAACGCCTTCGGGCGCGGAGCAGTTGTGGCATGGCGGTGCGCCTATGCCCTGCGTCTGCCATGCTCGTATCGGCCGTCTCGTGCGAGCGTGCCGCAGCGGATATGAGTTCGGTTAGAAATGCCAGCCCCCGTCGGCTGTCCACCATGGCTGTGGTCCTGGGCGTCGCGCTGGTGTTGCTGGCGCAGTGGTCGCCGGCGGCGGAGCAGAGCAAACCCCTTCGCACCGACAGCCGCGCCCCGTTCGTGCATCGCATTCCGATCTACGACGACGCCGGCAAGCAGATTCGACCGCCCTCCGCGGCAGTCAAGACCCCCAGCAACCGGCCCTTCTCCACGCTCCAGACCTGCTCGCGCTGTCACGAGTACGACACGATCAGCCACGGCTGGCACTTCAACGCCATGGCGGGCGGGCCGTCGGGCCGGGCGGGTGAACCCTGGATCTATCAGGACCTGACGACGCGCACCGTGCTGCCACTGTCGTATCGCGACTGGCCCGGCGCCCATCACCCGCGCGACGCCGGCATGGACGAGTGGACGTTCGTGCTCAATTTCGGCCGGCACATGCCCGGCGGCGGGCCGGGCGTCGCGGGCGTCGCGACCACGCAGCCGGCAACCGCGA
>Ga0308417_1001611_pt1 | contig 15377 bp, 15 predicted proteins | sample HotsprSampleOS65_FD_203528 | JGI IMG/M metagenome (GOLD analysis project Ga0308417, IMG submission 203528) | Hot spring phototrophic mat microbial communities from Octopus Spring, Yellowstone National Park, Wyoming, United States - 20090730_OS65 ... | reverse complement strand
GGCGCTCATGCGGGAACGGCTGCGCGGTTGTCACGCCGGGCGAGCGCCAGGAAGTTCCCCAGGATCCGATGCCCGTGCTCGGAGGCGATGCTTTCCGGGTGGAACTGCACGCCGAAGACCGGCAACGTGCGGTGCCTTAGCCCCATCACGAGCCCCTCTGCGTTGAACGCCGTCGCCTCGAGCACGTCGGGCAGTGTCTCGCGCTCGACCACGAGGGAGTGGTAGCGCGTGGCGCGGAACCCCTGCGGCACGCCTTCGAAGATGTCGGTTCCCGCGTGCTCGATCCTGTCCACCTTGCCGTGCCAAGGCGCGGGCGCACGCACGACCCTGCCACCGAAGGCCTGGCCGATCGCCTGGTGGCCGAGACAGACCCCAAGCATCGGCACCCTGCCCGCGCCTTCGCGGATCAGGTCGAGGCAGATCCCGGCCCGATCCGGGTCGCAGGGGCCTGGGCTCAGCACCACCGCCTCCGGGCGCAGCGCGAGCGCGTCTGCGACCGTGATCGCGTCGTTGCGCACCACCTCCACCGCCTCGCCGAGTTCGCCGAGGAAGTGGAAGAGGTTGAAGGTGAAGCTGTCGTAGTTGTCGATCAGCAGGATCATGACGCCACATTGCGCGGCACCGGGGCGATGGGTCAACGTGGTGCGGGCTACCGTCGCGGGACAGCCGGCGAAGTCCCTCGCGTGCCCGCGCGTGTTGGAGGCACGTATCCGCCTGTGACAAGGCCAGCGAAGCGACGGTTGCGGACCCGGGCGAGGAGGCGCGGCAGGCGGCAGAGGCCGCTCCTGAAGGCCCTGCGCGCGCGGCTGCGGCGGGCTTTCCTGCTGCTTCTGCTCGGCCTCGCTCTCGCCTACCCGGGGGCGCTCGCCGCTGACGCCCTGCTCTCCGCGCTGCAATAGGCCGGTTCGGCGGCTTCTGCTGGCGCCCGCCGGCACGCGCAGTAGAGTGCGCTCGAGAGGTCGAGGAAGGACACGCAAGCGATGGCAGAGCCTCACGATCCCGTCGGCGCCTTCATACCGGGGCCGCGAATCACCCTCCCTGGAGCCGCTTCCGGCCCGCTCGCGGGGCTCAGCTTCGGGCTGAAGGACCTGTTCGACGTCGCTGGCCACGTCTCCACCTTCGGCAACCCCGACTGGGCGCGCACCCATCCGCCGGCCGTTGTCACAGCGCCTTGCGTGACAATGCTGACGGACGCAGGCGCGGCGATGGTCGGCAAGACCGTGACGGTGGAGCTCGCGGCCGGGCTGACGGGCGAGAACCCCTGGTATGGCATGCCGAAGAACCCCGTGGTGCCTGACCGCGTGCCAGGCGGCTCCTCAAGCGGCTCCGCGGCAGGCCTCGCGGCTGGCTTGTTCGACTTCTCTCTCGGCTCCGACACCGCAGGCAGCGTGCGGATCCCGGCGAGCTATTGCGGGCTCTACGGCATCCGTCCGAGCTGGGGAGCGGTGAATGCCTGCGGCGTCTTGCCGCTCGGCCCCTCCTTCGACACGGTTGGCTGGTTCGCGCGCGAGGCAGCCCTCCTCCGCCGCGTCGGCGAGGTGCTGCTGCCGCTCGACCCGCCGCGCGCCCTCGGGCCCCTGCTCAAGGTGGAAGAGGCCTGGATGAACGCCGACCCTGCCGTGGCCGCTGCGCTCACCCCAGCGCTTGCGCGGCTCGAGACGGCCTTCGGTCGGGCAATCCAGGTAGAGGTCGCGATCGAAGGCCTGCACGCCTTCTTCGATGCGTTCCGTGCCTGCAACAACGAGGAGAATCTCTGCGCACTCGGCGCCTGGGTGGCGTCGGTGAAGCCGCAACTCTCGCCGGCGGTGCAGGCGCGGTTCGACCAGGCCGCCCATCAGCCCCCGGCCAAGACCGCCTGGGCGCGGCACCTACGCGCGACCGCCGGGGCGCGGATACGCGGCCTGCTCGGCGGCGGGGCGGTGATGGTGTTCCCGACCTCGCCGATCGTCGCGCCTCGGCGCGATGTGGGGCCGCAGGAAATCCAGGAGATCAGGGAGAGGACGATCGGCGTGACCTCCTTCTCCGGTTTTTCCGGTGCGCCGGAGGTGACGCTTCCCGTGGCGCGGGTCGCGGGCGCTCCGGTGGGGCTGTCGCTTCTCTCAGCACCTGGGACCGACCGCGCCCTGCTCGCGCTCGCCGAGCGCGCGGCTGCGGTCCTCGAGCTTCCCTGAGGACGGCGGCCGGCCCGGTTCAGCCAGTCGGGCTCGCTGCTGGCCGGGCTGACGGCACGGGCGAGGCAGGGCCGTAGATCCGCCGCGCACGCCGCTCGAAGGCGGAAACCATCACGCGGACCGCCTCGTTGAACACCACCCCGATCGCAGCCTGGAGAATTCGGCTCCTGAACTCGAAATCCACATAGAAATCGACAAGTGTGCCAGAGCCTTCCGCGGTGAATTTCCAGTGGTTGTTGAGATAGCGGAAAGGCCCCTCCTGGTAGCGCACATGGATATGCCCGGGCCGGTCGAGCGTGACATGGCTGGTGAACCGCTCTCGGAACACCTTGAAGCCGATCACGAGGTCAGCCACGAGGTGGACGTCTGACCGCTCGCGGATTCTCGCGCCTATGCACCAGGGCAGGAACTCCGGGTAGCGACCGACATCGGCGACCAGGTCGAAGAGCTGGTCGGGCCGGTAGGGCATGAATGTCACTTGTGCGTGCGTCGGCATTCCACAGAGTATTTGGGCGTGGGGAAGGTGAAGAAAAGAAGAAACAGGACGGTCACCGCGTCCGCCCGGCCGAGGCGGGAAGCTTAGCCCCCCGCGCCTCGCGCAGCACAGCGAAGTCCGCATCGGCGTGGTAGGAGCTTCGCGTTAGCGGGCTTGAGGCGACCATCAGGAAGCCCTTGCCGCGGGCGAGCGCAGCGTACTCGGCGAACTCCTCAGGCGTGATGAAGCGCGCAACCGCCGCGTGCTTCACCGTCGGCTGCAGATACTGGCCGAGGGTGAGGAAATCGACCTCCGCGGCGCGGAGATCGTCCATAACCTGGATGAGCTCCGTTCGCTCCTCACCGAGGCCGAGCATCAGCCCAGACTTGGTGAAGATCGCTGGGTCGAGCTCCTTCACCCGGGAGAGCAGCCTGAGCGAGACGAAGTAGCGCGCGCCCGGGCGGATGGTGGGGTAGAGGCGGGGGACGGTCTCAAGATTGTGGTTGAACACGTCAGGGCGCGCGGCGACCACGGTCTCGATCGCGCGGTCGCCTTTCCTGAGGAAATCCGGCGTCAGGATCTCGATCGTCGTGCCGGGAGCGGCTGCGCGTATCGCGCGGATCACGGCCGCGAAATGGGCGGCCCCGCCGTCGTCGAGGTCGTCCCGGTCGACGGAGGTGACGACGACATGGCGCAGCCCCATCGCAGCGACCGCCTCGGCCACGCGCTGTGGCTCAGTGGCATCGAGCGGCGCGGGAATTCCGGTGGCGACGTTGCAGAAGCTGCAGGCGCGGGTGCAGACATCGCCCATGATCATCATTGTGGCGTGGCGCTGCGACCAGCACTCGCCGATGTTCGGGCAGGCCGCCTCCTCGCAGACAGTGACGAGGCCCTTCTCGCGGATCAGGGCGCGGGTCTCGACATAAACGGGATGCGTCGGCGCCTTGACCCTGATCCAGGCTGGCTTGCGCTGGATCGGATTGTCGGGCCGGTGCGCCTTCTCGGGGTGGCGTGCGGCGCCCGTCCTCTGGTCGCGGCGGCGATGGTCGATCTCGATGCGAATGGCCATGGCTCAGATATGTATCACCCTCCCATAGGCGTCGAGCACGCTCTCGTGCATCGCCTCAGAGAGTGTGGGGTGCGGGAACACGGTGTGTATGAGCTCGGCTTCCGTGAGCTCGGCGGTGCGAGCGATCGCGTAGCCCTGGATCATCTCCGTCACCTCCGGCCCCACCATGTGGGCGCCAAGGAGTTCGCCTGTGCTTGCGTCGAACACCGTCTTGATCAGCCCCTCCGGCTCTCCGAGCGCGATCGCCTTGCCGTTGCCGATGAGGGGGAAACGCCCGACCCGGACCTCATGCCCCTTGGCCCTGGCCGCCGCCTCCGTCAGCCCGACGCTCGCCACCTGCGGCCGGCAATAGGTGCAGCCGGGAATCCGCGTGACATCGATCGGGTGGACCTCGTTCTTGCCGGTGATCGCCTCGACGCAGAGCACGCCCTCGTGGGAGGCCTTGTGCGCAAGCCAGGGCGGGCCAGTGAGGTCGCCGATCGCGTAGACGCCAGGCTCCCCTGTCCGGCAGAGGCCGTCCGTGACCACGTGCGTGCGGTCGACTTTCACCTCCGTGCCCTCGAGGCCGATGTTCTCGACATTGCCGACGATACCGACCGCGCTGATCACCACCTCGACGGCGATCTCGGACACCTTGCCGCCCTTCTCCTCAACCGTCACGGCCGCGCCCGCAGCGGTCTTCGCGACCCTCTTCACGGTGGCGCCGGTGAGCACCGTCATCCCCTGCCTGATGAAGGCCTTGTGCACGAAGGCGGAGATCTCCTCGTCCTCCACCGGCAGGATCCGGTCCATCACCTCCACAACCGTCACCTTCGCGCCCATGTCGGCGTAGAAGGAGGCGAACTCGATGCCGATGGCGCCGGAGCCGATCACGAGCAGCGACTTCGGCATCACCGGCGGCAGCATCGCCTCGCGGTAGGTCCAGATCAGTCTCCCGTCTGGTTCGATCCCCGGAAGCACGCGGGCGCGCGCGCCGGTGGCAAGGATTATGTGCGGTGCGGTGAGCGTGGCGACGTCCCTGCCGTCCTTCGTCACGTGCACGGTTCTCGGCCCCGCGAGCGCGCCATGGCCATCCACCACCGTGACCCTGTTCTTCTTGAGGAGATGCTTGACGCCTCCCGAGAGCTGGGTCGCGACCTGGCGCGAGCGCTTGATCACCTCTTGGAAGTCAAAGCGCGGGTTGTCGGCAGCGAAGCCATAGGCGTCGAGCGTGTGCAGGAGATGGTTGATCTCGGAGGCGCGCAACAGCGCCTTGGTGGGGATGCAGCCCCAGTTGAGGCAGATTCCGCCCAGGTGCTCGCGCTCGACGAGTGCGGTCCTCATGCCGAGCTGCGAGGCGCGGATGGCAGCGACGTAGCCGCCGGGCCCGCCGCCCACCACAATCAGGTCATACGCGTCAGACACGGGCGCGTCTCCTAAGCTTCGGAGCACGTGGCTGCTCCAGCATCACGGCCGCGAGCTTCTCCCAAGTCATGAACCGAGGGTAACCGGCTCCAACTTTCCACCGTAACCCGCCCTGGCTCACAGTGAGTTCGCCAAGCTTGTCGCTCGGGTCGGAATACGCGACCTCAAACACCACACCGACTTCCGCTCTGCCAACCGACGCAAGAGGAACACGAAAGCTCAGGCCCTTTTCATTGCTCAGTGCTTTCTTGCCCACGTTTCTCTCTCCCTGTAGCAGACAATTCATTCACAGCATCATCTGCAGCGGGTCTTCGATGATCGCCTTGAAGGTGCCGAGCCATTCGGCGGCGAGCGCCCCGTCGATCACGCGGTGGTCGACGCTGAGCGTCACCGTCATCACGGTCGCGATCGCGAGCGCCCCCTCCTTGACCACCGGGCGCTGCTCGCCGGCGGAGACGGCAAGGATCGCCGCCTGAGGCGGGTTGATGATGGCGGCGAAGTCCTTCACCCCCATCATGCCCATGTTACTGATGGAGAACGATCCGCCCTGGAACTCCTCAGGCTTCAGCTTGCCCGCTCTGGCGCGCGCGGCGAGGTCCTTCATCTCGTTCGAGATCGCGGCCAGCCCCTTGCGGTCAGCCCCGCGGATGATCGGCGTGATCAGCCCGTCCGGGATCGACACGGCCACCGAGATGTCCACCTCGTCGTAGAGGACCATGCCCTCGTCGGTCCAGGAGGCGTTGACGGCGGGCAGGCGCCTGAGCGCGAGCGCGGCGGCCTTGATCACGAGGTCGTTCACCGAGAGCTTGAACGCGCCAGGTCCCTCCTTCGGCGACCTTGCGTTCAGCTCCGCGCGAAGTTTCAAAAGCGCATCGAGTTCGACATCCCGCGTGGCGTAGAAGTGCGGGATCGTCGCCTTGCTCTCGCCCAAGCGCCTTGCGATCACCTTCCGCATCGTCGAATGCGGGACGAGCCTGTGGGGTGCGGCCGGCGCGGCCGGAGCAGCTGCCGTCGGAGGCGGGACCGGAGCGGCGGCTGCCGTGGTCGGCACCGCAGCGGCGGCAACGGGCTTCGCTGCAGCGATCGCTGCGTCGATATCGGCCTTGACGATACGCCCGCCTGGCCCGGAGCCTTTCAACCTCGAGAGATCGATGCCCGCCTGCGCCGCCATCCGGCGGGCGAGCGGCGAGGCGAAGACGCGGCCCGCTGCTTGGCCGTTCGTCCTCGGTGTGTGGGGCTCAGCGCCGGGGCCCTTGACGCTGCCGGGCGTGGCGGCGCCTAGGGCGGGCGTCTGCGCTGCCGCAGCGTGGCTCTGTGTCTGCGCGGGGGCGGCCTCGCCTCCGTCCAGTATGGCGATCACGCTGTTGACTGCGACGCCCTCCGTCCCCTCCGGTACCAGGATCTTCGTCAGAACGCCTTCGTCGACCGCCTCGACCTCCATCGTGGCCTTGTCGGTCTCGATCTCGGCGATGACGTCTCCAGCGCGGATCCGGTCCCCCTCCTTCTTGAGCCACTTTGCCAGCTTGCCCTCTGTCATCGTCGGGCTGAGCGCCGGCATCAGGATGTTGGTCGCCATCCTCCCCTCCCCCTGCCCCGTGCCTTCAGCGATAGGTCAGCTGACGCGCTGCCTCGGCGATCTGCTGCACCGAGGGCAAGGCGAGCTTCTCGAGATTGGCAGCGTAGGGCATCGGCACGTCCGCCCCGTGCACGCGAACGGGCGGAGCATCGAGCCAGTCGAAGCAGCGCTCCATCACGGTTGCCGCGATCTCTGCGCCGATGCCGGCGTAGGGCCAGCCCTCTTCGACCGAGACGATGCGGTTCGTCTTCTTGACGGAGGCGACAATCGTCTCGACGTCGAGCGGGCGCAGGCTGCGGAGATTGATCACCTCGGCCGAGATGCCGGCCTCAGACAGCGCTTCGGCTGCCTGCATCGCCCAGCCGACGGCGATCGAGAAGGCGACGATGGTCACGTCCGTGCCTGGACGCTCGACCTTCGCCCGGCCGATGGGCAGAATGAAATCGGAGTCTGTGGGGCACGCGAAGCTCTGCCCGTACATCACTTCGTTCTCGAGCACGATCACCGGGTTCGGGTCGCGGATTGCTGCGCGTAGCAGGCCCTTGGCGTCTGCAGACGACCATGGCGCTACCACCTTCAGCCCGGGGCAGTGCGCGTACCAGGAGGCGAAGCACTGGCTGTGCTGGGCGGCAACGCGCGCGGCTGCGCCGTTGGGCCCCCGGAAAGTGATCGGGCAGTGGAGCTGGCCGCCAGACATGTAGAGCGTCTTCGCGGCCGAGTTGATGATCTGATCGATCGCCTGCATCGAGAAGTTGAAGGTCATGAATTCGACGATCGGCTTCAGCCCCGCGAAGGCGGCGCCGACCGCGAGGCCGGTGAAGCCATGCTCCGTGATCGGGGTGTCGATAACGCGTTTCGGCCCGAACTCGTCGAGCAGCCCCTGGCTTACCTTGTAGGCGCCCTGGTACTGGCCCACCTCTTCGCCCATCAGGAACACGTCCTTGTCGCGCCGCATCTCGAGCGCCATCGCCTCGCGCAGCGCCTCGCGCACGGTGATGGTCGCTGTGGGGCCCCAATCCTTCTCAGCGAGCACGGCCGCCCGAGCGGCCGCCGGCGTGGCGGGCACCGTCGCGGCCCGAGCGACCGGCGCGGCCCGAGCGACCGGCGCGGGAGAGGCTGGGGGCGTAGGCATGGCCTGCCGCTCGGAACTTGCGGCCGTTGCGCTGCCGAGCACGGCGATGACAGAGTTCACCTGCACGCCTTCGGTTCCCTCTGGCACGACGATCTTTGCAAGAACCCCTTCGTCGACCGCCTCGATCTCCATCGTCGCCTTGTCTGTCTCGATCTCGGCGATCACATCGCCCGGGCGCACGAGGTCGCCTTCCTTCTTCAGCCACCGCGCGAGCTTGCCCTCGGTCATGGTCGGGCTCAACGCCGGCATCAGTATGTCGGTCATGGCGGTCTTTCCCCGGCTCTTCGACGCTCAGGCGGTCTCGACCAGAACGTCGGTCCAGAGTTCGGAGGGGTCGGGCTCGGGCGAACTCTGGGCGAAGTCGGCGGCATCCTGGACGATCGCCTTCACCTCCGCCTCGATCGGCGCGAGAGCCGAGTCGTCGACGCCGTAGAGCTCGGCAAGCGCGGCGCGCGCGCCCTCGATCGGGTCATGGCTCTGGCGCATCTCCTGCACCTCCTCGCGGGTGCGGTACTTCGCCGGGTCGGACATGGAGTGGCCACGATAGCGGTAGGTCTTCATCTCGAGGAGATAGGGGCCCTTGCCGGCCCGGCAGTGGGCGACGGCCACCTCGGCCGCCTCCTTCACGGCCATCACGTCCATGCCGTTCACCTGCATGCCGGGGATTCCCCAGGGCACGCCGCGCTTGGAGAGGTCGGCGGTGACGGTGTTCCGCTCCTGCGCCGTGCCCATGGCGTAGCGGTTGTTCTCGATGATGAACACGACCGGCAGCTTCCAGAGCGCTGCCATGTTGAAGGTCTCGAACACCTGGCCCTGGTTGGAGGCGCCCTCGCCGAAATAGGTCAGGCAGACGCGATCGTTGCCGCGGTACCAGTTGGCGAAGGCGAGGCCGGCGCCGAGGCTCACCTGCGCGCCGACGATCCCGTGGCCGCCATAGAACCCCTTCTCGACGCTGAACATGTGCATCGAGCCGCCCTTGCCCTTCGAGTAGCCCCCCACGCGGCCGGTGAGCTCCGCCATCACCCCGCGCGGCTGCATGCCGCAGGCGAGCATGTGGCCATGGTCGCGATAGGAGGTGATCACCTGGTCGCCCGGGCCGATCGCGCTCTGCATGCCGACGACCACCGCCTCCTGGCCGATGTAGAGGTGGCAGAAACCGCCGATCAGCCCCATGCCGTAGAGCTGGCCCGCCTTCTCCTCGAAGCGTCGGATCAGCAGCATGTCGCGATAGGCCTTCAGCAGCTCCTCCCGGGTCATCGAGGGCGGCTTCTCCGACTTGCCCCTGCGCCGTGCCGCGCCCGCTTCCACCGTGCCTGCCATGCTCGCCCCCGAGTTTCCTCGCCTAGTCAGGCACGGGTAGCGAAGCCCCGTGCTGAAAGCAAGCGCGATGCCGGCGAAAAACCTTTGTGCCGCAATGCAATAGGCGTGATTAACCGAAACTCGGTCAACAGGCCTGCAACGCCTCGAGGCGCACCTGCGCGGCGACAATGCCGTTACGGGCGCTGCCAGGGCGGCGAAAGGAAATTGCGGACACTCCCAGGGCAGGGTCCGTCGGTTGCCGCCGACCGCCGCTCAGTAGAGCCGCCCGCCGGGGCCGTAGAGGATGACGATCTCGTCACGGCCGACGAGGTTCAGCATCAGCCGCGCCCGCTCGTCGAGGGCGTCGGCGTCGAGCCGCTCCGCGCGAAGCCCCGAGACTCGCGCCTCGATCCGGTCCCGCTCCGCCTCGAGGCGCCGAAGCTCGGCTTCGGCCAGCGCGATCTGCTCGCGGATCGCGCCGAGCGCGATCAGCCCGCGGCTGCCCTGCAGCGTATGCCAGGCGAAGAAGCCGACGACGGCGATGGCGAACACCGTTCCGAGCGCCGCACCGGCACGCCGCCTGAGGTCGGAAGACATCCCCATCGGCAGGAGGGAATCACGCGCGGTCGGGTCGGCGCAAGCGGCAAAGCCGCTCAGGCGCGCCTGATTGCACCGCGGCCGGCAAAACGCGCGGCCGGCCCGAGCAGCGCCTCAATTCGGATCAGCTGGTTGTATTTGGCAGTCCGGTCCGAGCGGCTCAGCGAGCCTGTCTTGATCTGCCCGCAGTTGGTCGCAACCGCGAGGTCGGCGATGGTCGCGTCCTCCGTCTCGCCCGAGCGGTGGCTCATCACCGCCCTATACCCCGCTCTCTGCGCCATCTCGACCGCCTCGAGCGTCTCCGTCAGCGTGCCGATCTGGTTCACCTTGACAAGGATGGCGTTGGCGACGCCGCGGCCTATGCCGTCAGCGAGCCGTTGCGTATTTGTCACGAAGAGATCGTCGCCGACAAGCTGGACGCGCTTGCCGAGCCGGTCCGTCAGCGCCTTCCAGCCCTCCCAGTCGTCCTCCGCGCAGCCGTCCTCGATCGAGACGATCGGCCATCGGGCGCAGAGGCCCTCGAGGTAGTCGACCATCCCTTGAGCGTCGAGCGCCTTGCCCTCGCCTTCGAGCATGTAACGGCCGTCCCTGAAGAACGCGCTGGCAGCGCAGTCGAGCGCAAGCAGAACGTCCTCGCCGAGCCGATAGCCCGCGCGCTCGGTGGCCTTCGCGATCGCGCCGAGCGCCTCGTCGGCAGAGGCGAGGTCGGGGGCGAAACCTCCCTCGTCGCCCACATTGGTGGCGTGCCCCTGGTCGGCGAGCGTCCGCTTCAGCGCCTGGAACACCTCAGCGCCGATCCGGATCGACTCCGCAACCGTGCCGGCGCCGACCGGCATGATCATGAACTCCTGAATGTCGATCCGGTTGTCGGCATGCGCGCCGCCGTTGATCACGTTCATCATCGGCACGGGCAGGGTGCGCGCCATCGTGCCACCGACCCAGCGCCAGAGCGGCACCCCATGCGCCGCCGCCGCAGCCTTCGCCACGGCAAGGCTCACCCCTAGGATCGCGTTGGCGCCGAGCCGTGCCTTGTTCGGCGTGCCGTCGAGGTCGACCATCAGCGTGTCGATCATCACCTGCTCGGCTGCGTCGCGGCCCGAGAGCGCATCGAAGATCTCGCCCTCAGCCGCCTCGATGGCCTTCCTCACACCCTTGCCGCCGAAGCGCGCCTTGTCGCCGTCGCGCAGCTCCACCGCCTCGTGCGCGCCCGTCGAGGCGCCAGAGGGAACGGCAGCGCGGCCTAGACTGCCGTCCTCGAGCACGACGTCGACCTCGAGGGTCGGGTTGCCGCGGCTGTCGAGGATTTCGCGCGCGACGATGTCGGCGATTGCGGTCTTGGGCATGGCGCTCTCCGTCAGGAACAGGTGGCGATTAGCCCGACGAGGGTTCGGCAGCAACCTCGCCTGCCGCGGGCCTGAGGGCCTGCCGCCTGCTCGCGACAACCGGATCCGCCGGGTTGGGCGGCAGCAAAGCCGCAGACCTTGCCGGCTCGCTTCGGCCGGCCGCGCCTTGCAATAGCGGGCCGCGCATTGGCGGCTCAGGCCTTCGCCAGGCGATCGAACGCGACGAGCCTTGCCAGCAGAGACTCCATCGCATCAAGACGTTGCATCACCGGCCCGTCTGAGGGGGCACGGTCAGGGTCGTCGTGACACTCGATGAACACCGCGGCAACCCCGACCGCAACAGCCGCGCGCGCGAGCACAGGCGCCATCTCCCTCTGGCCGCCCGAGGCGCCGCCGAGGCCACCAGGCGCCTGCACCGCATGCGTCGCGTCCATCACCACCGGCCAGCCCGTCTCTGCCATGATCGGCAGTGATCGCATGTCGGCCACCAGCGTGTTGTAGCCGAAACAGGCGCCACGCTCCGTGAGGAGGATACGGTCGTTGCCAGTGCTTGCCACCTTCTCAGCCACATGCGCCATGTCCCAGGGCGCGAGGAACTGGCCCTTCTTGATGTTCACCGCCGCCCCAGTCTTGCCGGCAGCGAGCAGGAGATCGGTCTGGCGGCAGAGGAAGGCGGGGATCTGCAGCACGTCAACGGCTTCCGCCGCTATCGCGCATTGCCCGGCCTCATGCACGTCCGTCAGCACCGGCAGGCCAAGCCGCTCGCGGATCTCGGCAAGGATGGCAAGGCCCTTCTCCATGCCGATGCCACGCGCCCCCGCGAGGCTTGTGCGGTTTGCCTTGTCGAAGGAGGACTTGAAGATCAGCCCGACCCCCGCCTTTGCAGCGACCTGCTTCAGCGCCTGTGCCATCATCAAGGCGTGGTCGCGGCTCTCGATCTGGCATGGCCCGGCGATCAGCACGAGCGGGCGGTGGTTGCCGATCGCGAGCCCCCCGACCTCGACGGTGCGTGGTTCCCTCACCGGCAGCCTCGGATCAGCCTGGGCGCCGAGGCCGGCCTGAGCCGCACGCCGCGAGGCCCGAAGCCCTCCATCGGCGGCTTGATGTCGCGCACTGGCGTGCCATCGGTCGCAGAGAGGCCCGCGACATGGAGCACGATGCCGTCGATTCTGGGCGGGCGGCGGATGGAAGCGACGGACCGGTTGGGCCGGTCTCCACCGCCTGGGGCGAAGATGCGGGCCCACGGCCAGCCCCGAGTGCCGCGCAGGCCTCTGGTGCCGCGCCGCTTGCGCGCAGGATCGGCACGGCGCCAGCCAGGGCTGATCCCGACATCCAAAAACGCATCAAGCCCCCTCAGCGAACCGGAGCGGGAACGTTCCGCCTCACGGCCGACCTCCGGTTCCACTGCGCCCCGGCCGCCGTCGACGGCGTCACTGCGCGACCGCAGCACGTTGCCTGAGGGCATGCGCATGATCCGCATCAGACAAGCCGGCTCTGCTCGACCGCGGCGCGAACGAAGCTCGCAAACAGCGGGTGCGGCGCGAGCGGGCGGGACTTGAGTTCTGGGTGGAACTGCACCCCAACGAACCAAGGGTGGCCGGGAAGCTCGACGATCTCGGGCAGGGCGGAATCGGGGCTCATGCCAGAGAACAGGAGTCCGCGTTCCTCAAGCAGGGGCTTGTAGCGTATGTTCACCTCGTAGCGGTGGCGGTGACGCTCGCTGATCCGCGCCGCCTGGTAGATCGAGCGCACGAGCGAGCCAGGCTGCAGCACGCACGGGTAGGCGCCCAGCCGCATCGTGCCGCCGAGATCGCCGCTCCCGTCGCGGCGCTCCACCTCGTTCCCCCTGGTCCATTCCGTCAGCAGGCCGACCACCGGGTTCTCGCACGGGCCGAACTCGGTGGAGGAGGCGCCCGAAAGCCCAGCGAGGTTCCGCGCCGCCTCGATCACCGCCATCTGCATGCCGAAGCATATGCCGAAGAAGGGCAGCCTGCGCTCGCGCGCGAAGCGCACGGCCTCGATCTTGCCCTCTGTGCCGCGCTCGCCAAAGCCGCCAGGCACAAGGATTCCATGCACGTTCTCGAGCCGGTGGATCGCCCCCGGGGTCTCGAAGATTTCGCTGTCCACCCAGTCGAGATTCACCCGCACCCGGTTGGCGATGCCGCCATGCACAAGCGCCTCGGCGAGCGACTTGTAGCTGTCGAGCAGGTTCGTGTACTTGCCCACGACCGCGATGGTCACCTCTCCTTCCGGGCAACGGATTGTCTCGACGATCCTCTGCCATGGCGAGAGGTCCGGCTCGGTCTCGTGCGGCAGGCCGAAATGGCGCAGCACCTCGCGGTCGAGCCCTTCGCGGTGGTAGCTCTCCGGCACGGCGTAGATCGTGTCGACGTCGAGAGCGGGGATCACCGCCTCCTGTCGCACGTTGCAGAAGAGCGCGATCTTGCGCCGCTCGGCCTCGGGGATCGGGCGGTCGCAACGGCAGAGCAGGATCTGCGGCTGGATCCCGACATTCAGGAGCTCCTTCACCGAGTGCTGGGTGGGCTTCGTCTTGAGCTCCCCGGCAGAGGGAAGCCAGGGCACGAGCGTGAGATGCACGAAAAGCGCCCGCGCGGGCCCAAGCTCGTTGCCGAGCTGGCGGATCGCCTCAAGGAAGGGGAGGCTCTCGATGTCGCCGACCGTGCCGCCGATCTCGGCGAGCACGAAATCCGCCTCCTCGCCGCCGTCGACCGCGGTCGGCGCGGTGATCACCGCTTTGATCGCGTCGGTCACGTGCGGGATCACCTGGACGGTGGCGCCGAGATAGTCGCCCCGTCTCTCCCTCGCGATCACGTTGGCGTAGATCCGCCCCGTGGTGACGTTGTCGGCCCGCGTCGCGTTGACCCCCGTAAACCGCTCGTAGTGGCCGAGATCGAGATCGGTCTCGGCTCCATCGTCGGTGACGTAGACCTCGCCGTGCTGATAGGGGCTCATCGTCCCCGGATCGACGTTGAGATAGGGGTCGAGCTTGCGCAGCCGGACCCGGTAGCCGCGTGCCTGCAGGAGCGCTCCGAGCGCTGCAGACGCGATTCCCTTGCCGAGGGAGGAGACCACGCCGCCCGTGATGAACACGTATCGCGTCATGGGCGAACACCATACGCATGCCTTCGCGCGCGCCTCAACGCCCGCTCCGCGCAGACCGGGTGTGCGCGCCGAAGTCTTTGATTCAGTTGACTGGGACCGCGGGTGCGGGAGCGGCCGGAGCGGGGGCGGAAGCGGGCGGCGCGGAGGTGGCGGGCGGCGAATCGAGCAGCGACCGGGGCTGCCGCGTCCCCTGGTTCAGCAGCGCAAGCGCGAGCGACAGGGCGAAGAAGATCGTCCCCAGGATGGCGGTGGCGCGTGTCAGCAGGTTGGCCGTGCCACGGCCGGACATGAAGCTGCCCATGCCGCCCGAGCCGGAGCCGATGCCCAAGCCACCGCCCTCGCTGCGCTGGAGCAGCACGACGACGATCAGCGCTATCGTCACGAGCAGATGGATCACCAGAAGCAGGGTGGTCATGGGCCTTCGCCGTCCGTCTCAACGGCCTCATACAGGCTTCAGGCCCGCAGCGCCACCCCTGGGCGCTGGGCTCGCGGCGCCGCCGCCGCGATCGCGAGGAAATCCGACGCCACCAGGCTCGCCCCGCCGACCAGAACACCGCCGACCTCCGGGGTGGCGAGGATTGCCGGTGCGTTCGCGGGCTTGACGCTCCCGCCATAGAGGATCGGCACGAGAGGCATACGCCTGTCGCGGAGCAACACGCGTATGTACGCATGCATGGCGGCAATTTCCGCTCCGGTCGGCGTCCTGCCGGTGCCGATGGCCCAGACCGGCTCGTAGGCGACGATGCCGCCCGCCTCGCCGAAGCCGTCCGGAATGGAGCCGTCGAGCTGGCGCTGCACCACCGCCTCCTGCTCCGCCCGCTCGCGCTCGGCCAGCGTCTCGCCGATGCAGACGATCGGGCGAAGGCCCTGGCCGATCGCGGCGCGCGCCTTGGCAAGGACGATCCGATCCGTTTCGCCATGCTCGTTGCGTCGCTCGGAATGGCCGAGGATGACGAAGCGCGCCCCGGCATCGGCGAGCATTGCGGCCGAGATGTCGCCGGTGTGCGGCCCCTCCGTCTTCCAGTGGCAGTCCTGCCCGCCGGGCATCACGCCCGATCCAGCGAGCAGCCGCGCGACCTGGGCGAGCACGGTGGCGGGGGGGCAGAGCACAAGCTCGGCCCGGTCAGAGACCGCAGCGGCTCCGTCCCGCACCGCAAGTGCCAGCGCCTCTGCCGAGGAGCGAAGGCC
>Ga0308417_1001610_pt1 | contig 15396 bp, 13 predicted proteins | sample HotsprSampleOS65_FD_203528 | JGI IMG/M metagenome (GOLD analysis project Ga0308417, IMG submission 203528) | Hot spring phototrophic mat microbial communities from Octopus Spring, Yellowstone National Park, Wyoming, United States - 20090730_OS65 ... | reverse complement strand
CGTTACGGCTGAAAACCTTGCCCAACGAGTGCGTGAACTCGATGCTGATGCCTACATGATCGCAACCCGTGACATGCTCCAGGTGGCGATGTGGCTCAAACGCGCCGTCCAGGCAACTTTTGAATAGGCAGCGGGAGCTTTGCCATGCGTCAAATCCTACCAAACAAGCAGGTTCCTGAGCACTTTGGGCTGGCATACGAAGTTTGGGCGCCAGTCGGGAAAGACGGCAAAGTCCCCGACAGCGAGCGGGCCAAGTGGCTTGGGCAGATTGCCGACATGGCCATTGCTGCTGACTACGCTCGAAGCTACGCGCGGTGGAAAGCCAGCTTCTCAGCCGCCAGCGACCGTACCTTCGAGCTGAAGCTGGCCAGCCGCCTGCTCATTGGTCACGGCAACACCAGCGCCACGGATGTCGGACTGACGGTACACCGCACCTGGGGCGTGCCGGTCATTCCCGGCTCGGCCCTCAAAGGGCTGCTGGCGCACTATGTCCCGGCTGTCTTCGGCCCAAGCAAGCCGCAAATCCTGCCATGGGAACAGACCGGCGAAGAACAAACACGCGCCGAGTATCAAGGTGTGCTCTGGCAGGGCAAGCGCATCAAACGCGGTCCAGGAGCTGTGTACCGGGCGCTTTTTGGCGCGCCGGATGCCGATGAAGACGATCTGTTTCGTAAACACGGCTTTGATGCCGGGGCGGTGGCCGGGCTTGTTACTTTTCACGATGCGCTTTACGTGCCGCGGAACGCCCAGGACGACAAACCCTTCGCGCTGGATGTGCTGACCGTCCACCAGAAACCCTACTACGATGACTTGGGACAGCACTGGCCGAATGACTACGCCAGCCCCAATCCGGTTTCATTTCTCACGGTACGCCCCGGTACGCACTTTCTGTTTGCACTTTCCGGCCCGGCAGACTGGACTGAACTGGCGGAATCGCTCCTGGTGGATGCGCTTCAGGAGTGGGGTGTCGGCGGCAAAACCAGTGCCGGCTATGGCCGCCTGCTCCGGCCCGGCAACCAACCAGCACAGACAACCACGGGAGGGCCTCCCACACCTCGCTACCGGAAGCACGACAAAGTCACGGTGACACGTGTGGAAGACCCCAGCGGCAAAGGGAAAATCAAGTTTAAGACAGACGACGACCTGCTTGGTCAATTTGCAGGTGAGCCACCGCCAGACATTCCCATCGGGGAAACCATTGAGGTCTGGATTGCCAACGTCAACCAGGGAAACTACACGTTCACGCGCAAACCACCGACGGATAAACCCAAAGGCAAATCCAAGTGAGAAACCTTACCGCGGTGTGCCCCGGTTGTCTGCCGGGGACGGCCAGCCCGTTGGCTTTCACCGGGCTTTTCGCAGTTGGTCGGGTTTGACATCCGATGTGGGGAATTCACGCCGCAGGTAGTCGAGAAAATCCGTCAGTCCTGCCGCCTGGTAGTCGTGAATGAAAATTTCCCGCACCTGCGGATCGGCAAACGCCGCGCCGCCAATGACAATCCGCGCTCCGTGCTGCCGCGCCGTATGGTAAAAGTCTCCGTAGTCGCGTCGCAGCCGCTCCAGATCGTGCACAATCGTCGCCGAAATACACACGAGTTGGGGTGAAAACCGCCGGACGGCATCGGCAAACGAAAACAACGGCGTGTTCGGCCCGAGCGACAGCACCCGCCACCCTTCCACTTCCAGCAGTTCCACCACCAGATGCAGGGCAATTTCGTGCAGGTCGCCCTCCGGGCAACCACACAGTGCCAGCCGCCCGTTGAACGGCGCGCGCGGCAGTTGCCGGTGCAGATGCTCGGTCGCCGCCAGTGTCACCTGCGACGCCAGGTGTTCTTCCCAGATATTGAGTTCCCCTCGCCGCCACCGCTCGCCAATCAGGTGCAGCACCGGCGTCAACACGTGCTCTTTCAACGCCACCACCGGTATCCCGCTCCGGTAAGCCCGCTCCAACAATGCCACGCCGGCCGGTTCGTCACCCGCCACTGCCACCTCGTAGTACCGCGCCTGAAGTGCCGCCCAGTCGCGCGCCGCCAACGCCTCCTCCAGTGACGTGGCATCTGTTGCTGCCACCTCGTCGCCCTGCCCAGGTGCTGTGCTGGCTCGACCGCTGTGCTGCAGCACACCACCGGCCTGCTGAAAATCCAGCAACGCCTGCAGGGTAAAGCGCCGGTGCCCGCCTGGTGTCCGAATACAGGCCAGAGCACCGCTGTCGCTCCAACGTTTGACCGAGGACTCACTGACGGCCCACATCCGGGCAACCTCGGCGGTGGAATAGGTCTGTTGTGGGGCGGTGACAGGCTGGATGGTGTGTTTTGAACGCGGCACGCCGGATTTCCCAATTCCGACAAGGGTGAACGTTTTGAACGTTTCCAACCGGGAACGCGCCTACTCTACAGCCATCGAAGGCATTTGGTCAAGTCACCCCAACTTCTCCAGCAAACTTACAAAATCTTGATTTGACGCCACTTGAGCCAGACAGTCCGAACCGGCAGCCAAGCCCTCGGAAAAAGTCTTACAAACTGACTTGACCGCTTTGAGCGTTTTCCATATCTTTCTGTCCGCGAGCGACCCAAACACTGCCGTGCAACGGTGACACGGCCCGGCGCTCAGAGGTATTTGCGAGCTTGGCGCGCATCGCTCTTGTTTGGAGGCTTGGAACGACGACTCCGGGGGGAGTTTTCAAGTCTCTTGACGCTTGGGGGGTTGCGGTGCGCGTCAAAACTTAGGGAGTCGGGACAACCGACACGAATCGGGCCGAGGACGGGTTTGCACCCCCTCGGCCTTGCGTTTGAAACCGGCGGCCAGGCAGCTCCGGCCAGCCGTGTCAGCAACGTCTGAAGGGTAGCCTTGGCTGGCTTGGTACATCCGGCCGGTTCATATAGGATGGCGCGACACGTTCCCGCATCGCCAGCTCAAAAGAAGGTCACTCTCATGACAACTCTCAAGATGCGAGTCGTGACGGTCATCACGCGCATTGCCCTGCGCTACCCGCGTTTCACCTGGTGGGTGGCCCAGCGGATTGGGCCGTGGCTGGTCCGTCGTTTCTGGCGGGCCCGTCTGGCGGCTGAAGACCAGGCCGTTGCGCTGCTCACACAGGAACTCCGCCAGGCGACGGCCGGGGACGACACCGACTGGCAGGACGTTCAGGCGCTGGGTGAGTTGTGTATCCGTCAGCGCGCCTATGCTGAAGCCGCCCAACATTTTCAACGGGTCGCCAATGCAGCGGAAGACCGCGAACTGCGCCGCGCCGCCGCCGCCTGGCTGGGACGCGCGCTGGAATATGCCGGCGACCGGCAGGGAGCGCATCAGGCTTACCACGCTTATTTGCGTGACTTCCCCGAAGTCAGCCCGTTCGAGCGGCAACGGCTCGAACGGCGCCTGGCGGACTTGAACGTATCGCCCAAAATTTCGGATGACGCCCGCCGCCTCCCGCCCAGCCTCCCGGCGGGTGAGCGTCCCAGTCGAATCTCTTTCGGGAGACGCCCATCATGACGCATGTGCCCGCCAACGCGGTGCCGACCACCAATGGATTGTCCATCATACCGCCCGGTCTTTCCCTGCCAACGACCTTCGCGCCGCTTGTCGAGCGGATTCAGACGGTTGCCCACCTCGTCGAGACGGCAATTGCCGAGGACCTGAGCGAAGTCACACAGCCGGAACTCCGTCAGGCGGTCCTGCACCTGTTTGACGGCAAGGGCAAACGGCTCCGTCCGTTTCTGGTCATCACCACGGCCGAGGCGGCGGGCGGCACACTGGAAGCGGCCCTGCCGCCGGCACTGGCCGTGGAGTACCTGCACAATCTCTCGCTCATCCACGACGACATGATGGATGGCAGCCCTGAACGGCACGGCCGCCCCACGCTCCACACCCGTTTCGGACTGAACCTTTCCCTGCTGGTCGGTGATCTGCTCTATGCCAAAGCCGTCGAGCAGGCCTCCCGCATCCGTCACCATGCCCTGCGGATGGTGCACATCCTGGGCCAGACGGCGAAACAGATGTGCTACGGGCAGTTTGACGATCTCTATTTCGAGCGCCGCCCGGATTTGACCATTGAAGACTACCTGCGCATGGCCGCCCGCAAGACCTCGGCGCTGTACCGGGCAAGCTGCATCTTCGGGATGCTGACGGCGGACGCCGACGAAGCCGATCTGCAAGCCATGGCGACCTTCGGGGAAAACATCGGCACAGCATTTCAAATCTGGGATGACGTGCTCGACCTGCAGGCCGACCCGCTACGTCTGGGCAAGCCGCTCGGTCTTGACATTCGTGAAGGCAAAAAGACGCTCATTGTCATTCACTTTCTCCAGCATGCATCGCCCGCGGCCCGCCGCCGCTTCCTGGAGTTGCTGGGGAAACGCGATCTCAATGGAGAGTTGCCCGAAGCCATTGCCCTGCTCGAAGAAACCGGCTCAATTGCCTTTGCCCGCGACCTTGCCATCCGTTATCTGGTGGACGCCAAGCAGCACCTGTCCGTCCTGCCGGCCGGGCCGCACCGGAAGCTGCTTGACATGTACGCTGACTTCATGCTGCAACGGCGACACTGACGCACGGCACTGACAGCCGGGGGACAACCGCATGAAGAAGGTGCTGTTTTTGTGTACCGGTAACTCCTGCCGCTCGCAGATGGCGGAAGCCATCGTCAATGCCCGGTATGCCGGTGAGTGGCAGGCGTTCAGCGCCGGCACCCGGCCTGCCGGCTACGTGCACCCCAAAGCCTTGGCCGTGCTGGAAGAAATCGGTATCCGGCACGCGGGGCGCTCCAAGCACGCCGATGAGCTTCAGGATCAGGCCTTTGATCTGGTTGTGACCGTCTGTGACGCCGCCGCCGGAGATTGTCCGGTATGGCTGGGTTCGGGCCGGAAACTGCACCACAGCTTCTTTGACCCGGCCCAGACGGATGACCTGGCTGACTTTCGCCGCGTGCGCGACGAAATGCTGGCGGCCATTCCGACCTGGCTGCAGAACGTCCAGCCGTGAGGTTGACGGCGCGCGGGCGGTTCAACGAATCCTTTTCCAGACGGTTTTGTTCCCGCCGCCCGTCTGTTGACAAGACCGGGCAATCGGATTATGTGCACGGGCATGGACCCACTGCCCCGTTACCGTTTCAGGATGGGAAGAACACCTCTGATCCCGCCCGCTTGACACCCATGGTCATTTACCTCCCCGGCACGGTTGAAGACACGCCTCGCCTCGATGATCTGACGCCCCGCCAAATTGTTCAGGAACTCGACAAGTACGTTGTCGGTCAGGCCGCTGCCAAGCGGGCTGTAGCCATTGCCCTGCGCAACCGCATCCGCCGCCAGAAGTTACCGCCTGACCTGGCACAGGATGTCATTCCGAAGAACATCATCATGATTGGCTCGACCGGCGTGGGCAAAACCGAAATTGCCCGGCGTCTGGCGCGTCTGGCCAACTCGCCGTTTCTGAAGGTCGAAGCCTCGAAGTTTACCGAAGTCGGCTACGTCGGGCGCGATGTGGAATCCATCATCCGCGATCTCGTGGACATTGCCATTGACCTCGTGCGGGAGGAAAAGATTGCGGAAATCGAGGAAAAGGCCCGCCAGAACGCCGAGGAACGGCTGCTGGACATCCTGCTCCCAACCCGCCGTGACAGTGAGGCCGCCGCGCCGGAGGATGAAGCCGCCTTCCAGCGGACGCGCGAAAAACTCCGCCAGCAGTTGCGTGAAGGCCGGCTCGACAACCGGCTCGTGGAAATCGAGGTCAAGGAACGTGGTTTTCCCTCCGGCATTGAAATCATCACGCCCCAGGGCATCGAGGAAATGGATATCAACCTGCGGGACATGCTGCCGGGTATGTTTCCGGGAACGCGCACAAAGGTGCGCAACATGTCCGTGCGGGAGGCCCTGGAGTACCTGACCCAGGAGGAAGAACAAAAACTCGTGGACATGGACCAGGTAGCGCGCCTGGCTGTCGAGCGCGTCGAGGAATCCGGCATCGTGTTCCTGGATGAGATTGACAAGATCGCCGGCCGCGAAAACAGCAGCGGTCCCGATGTTTCCCGCGAGGGCGTCCAGCGCGACATCCTGCCTATCATCGAAGGCACGACGGTCAACACGCGCTACGGCATGGTGCGCACGGATCACATCCTGTTCATTGCCGCCGGGGCCTTTCACGTCTCCAAGCCTTCTGACCTCATCCCGGAACTTCAGGGACGCTTTCCCATCCGCGTCAATCTCGATCCCCTCACCAAGGAAGACTTCAAACGGATTCTGACCGAGCCGCGCAACTCACTCATCCGACAGTACGTTGCCCTGCTCGAAACGGAAGGCGTCACGCTTGAGATCACCGAAGATGCCATTGAAGCCGTCGCCGACTTTGCCTACACCGTCAATCAGAACACCGAAAACATCGGTGCCCGCCGGCTGCACACGGTGATGGAAAAGGTGCTTGATGAGGTGTCCTTCATGGCGCCCGACCTGGAAGACAAGCACTTCCGCGTGGATGCCGAATACGTCCGCAAGGTTCTGGCCGACATCGTGCAGGATGAAGACCTCAGCAAGTACATCCTCTGACGGGGGGTTGCAGCCCCACTTGGGCTGGCGGCAGACCGTCCGGCTCTGGCTGGCCTGGAGCGGGCTGTTGCTGGCGCTGGGCAGCGCCGGTTGCGCCAAAGTCGGGCCGCCCGTGCCTCCGCCGCGTTTCACGCTGGCGGCGGCCGGTGAGCCAACTGCAACCCAGTACGGCGACCAGATTGTGGTGCGCTTTGTCGCCACCGACCGGGCCGCGCGCGCCGATATTCTGCGCCGGATTGAACCCCGCAACGCCCCGCTGGCGCTGCCGGAAGACCGCTTTGTGCAGGACGCGCGGCTTATCGGGTCGCTTACCGGTCAGGAGTTGTCTTCCGGCGCAGGGCCGGCCTACGCGGATGCCTTCGACCCCCAGGACACAAGCTGGAAAGACAAACGGATTCGGTATGCCATCCGGCTGGTGGATGCCCGTGGGCGCCCGTCTCCCCTGTCGGGATATGCCCTGGTCTATCCGGCGCTGTCCGTGGCGCAGCCGCCACGCGATTTGCAGGCCGCAGTCACTCAGGAAGCCATCCGTCTTCAGTGGCAACCGCCGGAGCAGAACCTTGACGCCTCTCCGGCAACGGAGGTGCGCTTCAACGTCTATCGGCGCGCTGCCGGAAGCGCCGTGGAATCCCGGCGCAACAGTGCACCTCTGCCCACCCCCCAGTTTGCTGAGACGGACTTCACGTTTGGCGAGGAGTATGAGTACGTCGTGCGGGCGGTGAGCTACGTTCAGGGCGCGCCGGTGGAGAGCCGCCCGTCGCCGGCGTTACGGGTCCGCCCCGTGGACACCTTCCCGCCGGCCGCCCCAACCAACGTGACCGGCGCTTCCGCGGCCGGCATCGTCAATCTCTTTTTTCCGTCAAGCCCGGAGAAGGACCTGCGGGGCTACATCATCTATCGCCGCGAACGCGGCACGAATGACCCACCGACCCGGCTGACGCCCACCCCCATCCAGCGTACGACTTTCCAGGACCTGACCGGCGTACGCGGCAGGGTCTATCTCTACTTCGTCACGGCCGTGGATGTGTTCGGGAATGAAAGCGAACGGTCACAGCCCGTTGAGGTGGAAGTCGTGCCCTGAAGGCAGGATGTCGCCGCCATTGAGCGCGGCCGCCACGGCCAGCCGCGCATTGACCACGCCCCACCCCTGGCGGTCGGCTTCGATGTTGGGCAACCGCCGCGCCGTACGGATGAGAATGCGCTTGACCTGCTGCGGCGTCAGGCGCGGATTGACTTCCAGCATCTGGGCCACGATGGAAGAAACAATCGGTGCGGCAAATGAAGTGCCGTCCACGTGTTTGTAGTGCCCGGAAATGACCTTTTCGTTGCGCATCTTGCCTTCCACCAGCAGGCGCAGTTGGTACGGCTCCAGGTGCGCGGCGGCATCGAGTTCGGCGTCAATCCCGGTGTGCCGGGCCAGAATGGCGCGGAGTTCGCCATCCGGCGCGCGGCTGAGTTGCTCATACAGGGCGGCCTGCTGGGCGGTCGGCGTCCCCGGCAGAATGGGCGCGGCAATCCAGATGCTCGGTGCAATGATTTCGGGCTTCTGAAGACCGTCCACCGTCACGCCGTAACTGGAGTGATACACGTCGTGTTCGTTGGGGTCGAGGGTGTTTTTGTCGTCAAAACCGCCGACGGCAATGACCGACGGAGCACTGGCCGGCGGTAGGACAGGATGCTCCCGCTGGTGTCCGGCATTGCCACTGGCCGCCACCACCACCACGCCGGCCTTGACCAGCCGTTCGGCCGCTTGGGAGAGCGGATCCGTCAGGTACGAGGCTTCATAATCGCCGCCGCAGGAAATGTTGACGATGCGGATACCAAAGCGGTGCCGGTGGCGGTACACCCAGTCCAAACCACGCCGGATGTCGTCGTGGTAAATCCGGCGGGTGGTGCCGACCTTGACCAGCACCAGTTTCGCGCTCGAAGCAATCCCGCGATACAGCCCCTTGGACAGGAAGCCATTGCCCGCCGCCACAACCGAGGTCATCAAACCATGCCAACTGGAGTCATCCGGCGTGGCCAACTCGGCAGGGTCAGCCCGCCGCGTCAACACGTTGTGGTAGTGGAGAATGCGGTTGACCGGCTGGGTGATGTCCGGGTGCGGATAAAAGCCCGAATCCAGAAAAGCAATGGTCACACCGCGGCCTGTGTAGCGGGGACTCGCCCCAAGCCGCAGGGGGGTGGGCAGAATTTTGAACTTGGGCAGAGATGTTCCGCCGGGAGTGGGCAGATAAAGACTTACCCGTGACCGGGCATGGGTAAAACGGTCGAGGCAGTCGCGGCAGATGCCTTCGCGCTCATCCCAGTAAGGCAGATTGAGATGCAGCATATCCCGCGAAACGTGGGAAATCGCAGCAGCAGGAACACGCAGGTCATCCTCAAGTGCATACTGGCAAACAGCGCAAACGAACATGGGTACAGAGGGCTTGCCGCTGGCCGCCCAGACTGGAAAAGCCGGAATCGGATGTTTCCCTTAGTTTACGTTTCGCCACGGAAGATGCACGACACCTTGCCGACACAGGCCGCGGAGAGACTGCGGACCCGGTCAGGAGCCTTCCGCCAGACGGTCACGGGCAAAGCAGGCTGCGGCCAGCCGCAGGAATTGGGCGCGTAAAGCTTCATCGCGGATGACGCTGGCACTCTCCACCAGCTCTGTCGGGAGGGTGACGGGCGGCAGGGCTGCCGGAGCCGGCCGCCGGTTTTCAGCCGCCACGAACTTTCTGTCCACAATGATGTGAATCCGGGTCACAAGCGGTTGCCGCAGCAGACCGTTGAGCCGAAACAGAATCTGAGGGGCGAGCACTTCGAGCTGGCGTTTCCAGCGGGCGTCCTGGACGGCAACGGTCAACGTGCGGTCGGTCAGCGCCACCGCCCGGCTGGCCCGCAGCGTGGCGTCGCCGACCGACAGCGCCCAGGCCGCGCAGCAGGCCGCCGAAAGCACTTCCGGCTGCCCGTTGGACAGCCGGATCAGCTCTGGGAGAAGTCGCGCGAGAGGTTCCACAAAACACCCACCAGGCTACGGTTTCAAAACAAGTGACAGCGCCCGGTCACGCCGGACACCCCCAGGACTACATCACGGCCGGGTCAAGGTTGTCCGAAGCCGCGCCCAGGTCAAACAAATCATCGCCAGTTGTCTCGTGATAGGCCGCTTCGCCATGCACCGACCGGTCAATTCCCTCCCGCTCCTGCGCCGGAGACAGGCGCAGTGGCACAATGAGACCCACGAGCTTCAGCAGAACGAACGTCACGACCAGGGTGTAGGCCAGCGTGGCCGCTACGGCCATCAACTGGATCAGCAGCAACTTCGGGTTGCCAGCCAGCAGACCATCCGCCCCGGCTTCGTTGAGCGACTGCCGGGCAAAGACGCCGGTCAGCAAAGCGCCGCACATGCCGCCGACACCATGGCAGGCAAAGACATCGAGGGTGTCGTCCAGGCTGAGGCGGCTGCGCCACTGGATCGCCGCATAGCACACGGCCGAGGTCACACCACCGATGACCAGAGCTGCCAACGGTGACACGAAACCTGCCGCCGGCGTGATGCCGACCAATCCCACAACCGCAGCCGTCGCCGCGCCCACAGCCGTGGCTTTCCCGGTGCGCCAGACTTCGATAGCCAGCCACATGAGGACGGCCGCCGCCGCGCTCAGATGCGTGGTCACAAGGGCTAGACTGGCCAGGCCGCCTGCCGTGAGCGCCGAACCGGCGTTGAAACCAAACCACCCGAACCACAACAACCCCGCCCCCAGCAGGACGAAGGGCACGTTGTGCGGACGCAAAGGCGCACGCTTGACATCCGCGCGCGCGCCGACGAGCGCGGCGGCCACCAGCGCCGCACAGCCAGCGGTGATGTGAACCACGGTGCCACCGGCAAAATCCAGCGCCCCGGAAGCGCGAATCCATCCCCCAACGCCCCACACCCAGTGCGCTACCGGGGCATAGACCCCAAGACACCACAGGGCAACGAACAGCAGAAAGGCCCGGAAGTCCATGCGCCCGACCACGGCACCAGCAATGAGCGCCGGGGTGATGACGGCAAACATGCCCTGAAAAGCGGCAAATGCCAGGTGAGGCACTGTAGCGGCATAATCGGACTGGGGTGCGTCGCCTACTCCCTGAAAGCCTACCCAGGCCAGTCCGCCCACCAGCGGCCCGCCGGGCACAAAGGCCAGAGAGTAGCCTATCAGTACCCAGATGACGGCGGCCACACACAGCGCGCCGACAGTCATCATCAGGGTATTGAGCACGTGCCGCCGGCTGACCAGCCCGCCGTAGAAAAAGGCCAGCCCGGGCGTCATGAGGAACACCAGCGCAGTGGAAACCAGCAGCCACGCGGTATCACCGGATGAAATCGCTGTCTCGTTCATGGCGCTTTACCCAAAGTGCTATCGCTCAGAATGGTCGGTTGTCTTCCCGGAAGTTGTCTGGCCGGAAGCTGTCTGGCCGGAGGCTTCCTGGAGCGCCCGCGCCTGCACCTCGTCCGCGGTGAGCGGCGTCAGGGCCGCTTCATTTTCCTCGCCGGTACGGATGCGGATGACCCGCTCCAGGGGCTGAACAAAGATTTTCCCATCGCCCACGTTCCCAGTGCGTGCCGCCGTGAGAATGGCCGTGATGGTCGGTTCCACGAAAGGCTCGGAAACGGCAATGCGCAGCGCGACTTTTTCCGTGAAGTCAACCACGATGCGTTGTCCGCGAACATACTCGATGATTTCGGGTTCACCGCCGTGTCCCCGGATACCGTGGACGGACAAACCGGTGACACCAATGCGAAACAGCGCATTTTTGACCTCTGGGAGACGTTCGGGACGAATGATGGCCGTGATGAGCTTCATAATACTGCCTTGGTTTCTCCTGGTTCCTGGCGGTTCATCTGTTCCTGTGGTCCTTCCTGTGGCTCTGGCGGCAGAGCCAGTGCGCCCGACTGCGTTGGGTCTTCGGGAGAGCGGAGTGCCTGCCCCGGATAGACCACCTCGGCCAGATAGCGGGCATAGGCTTCAAACTCATCCAGATTGCCCCCTTCGGCCACGATATAGACATCATCTCCAATGATCTCAAACAGGTAACTCTCCCCACAGGAGGCAATGTAGCGGTACTCAACCCGGTCATCATCCGTCTGGGTGATATACCGCGAGCCGAAAATCATGTCGCGCTTGCCGAGATAGGTCCGTTCCGTTCTGACCATAGGCTTTCCGGTCACCGCCAGACAAGAGACTGGATTTGGCAAGAGGTTGGCCTCACGCTTCCAGCACCTCATTCAGAACCGCGATGGTTCTATCATCCAGCAGCGGCATCTCGTCATTGCCCACCAGGGCGGCAATGGTGTGAATGATTTCCGGCGGCACCTGCTGGCGGCGGCGCTTGAGCCGGTCCCGAATCACATCGCGCTGGCCACGGAGAATGTCGCGGTGAATCTCCAGCCCACGCCGCACCAGACTCAGCGCCCGTTCCTCCGCCAGCTTGAGCCGGCCGGCTTCTTCCGGCGCAAACCCACAGCGGCATTTGGGTTGGGTGAGCAGGATGTCTTCCACCGGCTCTGTACACACCATCTGATACAGGTTTGAGATTTCGTTGATGGCGTCCACGAGAAAGTCCTGCCGGCTGATGCTGAGTTGGGTGAGCATTTCCAGGTTGCGCCATTCGGGACTGGAAACCAGGCGCGTACAGAGCGGCTCGATGACATTCGACTGAGTCGCGCTGGCGTGGAGCAGGATGTAAAACTCGGCGTACACCGGCTGGAACGCACCAAAGGCCAAATCCACCTGCTTGCGGTTGTTCGGATAAAACAACTGCCAGGGCGGCGCCCCCCGGAGCTTGAACGTGGAGCGAATCCGCTCGGCAACGGGATTGTTGGTCGGGAAGCTCTCGTTGAGGTAACGCAACTTCGCTTCGCAACTGGCTTGCGCCTGACTGTAGCTATAGACGGCCTCCAGTGTTGCCCGGTCGCGCCAGAACGCATCGAGATCGCTGTCAAACAGCAGGCTCACTTCTTCCATTTCTTCGGCGATGGATTTGTGCATCAGCGCATGTCGGACGTGCGCCGCCACCCGGTCAAAGCGGCGGATGACCTGGATGGCTTCCCAGATATCCGTGGCTTCTTCCGGTGCCTGAGACAGCGTTTCAACGGCTTTGGAGAGATCGCGTTGCCGCCAGGCATGGTAGTACGCGCCCAGTTCCGCCAGTGCCCGGTCAAGATCGTCGGGAATGCACATCTCCACGCGCTGGCGCGTCGGGGCCACGAGATGCCCAATCCACAGCGCCGCATCCAGAGACAGCGCCTCCGGCATGCCTTCAGGCGAAACCGGCGAGATCAACGGCAGGAGCCACTCCCACATCTGCCAGGGTTCCGGGCGGACGGGCAGCGGCACATCGCTGACCGTCCCGTTCCGAAAGACGAAGCGGCCCTCGGTCAGGTACTTCCGGCGAAAGAGGGCAACACCGGCCTGGCGCACTTCCTCAAACAGGCGCTGCGTTGGTTCGTCCGTCGGCGTTACGCCCCCTAGCAGGGTTGGATCAGAGAGACACACAAGGCGTTTGAGCGCCCAGACATCCTCAGTATCAAGCGCGCCCGGCAACCAGTGCACGCCCAGGTCTTCCGCCCGGATGGCTTCGAGATCAAAGTCCGCCTGCCCGACCCGGCGCGGAAAATGAACCCGCATCTGGTAGTCACTCCCCCGGTTCGCCTGAGCCGGTTCCCAGATCACACCGAGCACGTCCTGGCGGATGATGTGCCACAGGTGCGTACAGCGTAGCCCCCACAGTTTGTCGCCCCCCTCGGCAAAGCCGAGGGGAAAATCCTCAAAGAGCTGACTGGCTGCAGCCAGCAGCGCCAGGCTGAGGCGCGGATCGTGGTCAGACAGACTTGCCGCCTGGGCATCCAGCAGATTGGTCAGGGCTTCGCCCGGATGGAGCGGAAAACGATACTCACGGGTCTCCGGGTCATCCCCTGTGACGATGACATTCTTGGCCAGCGCCCTGATCTGCTGAAGCAATGCCGCCGACAGCTTGTAGGTCGGCTTCTGCCCATAGAGATCGTAAAACAGGATGCCATTGGTCAGGTCGCGCACTGTGGCGGGAATGCCGGCCAGGGAGTGCATGAGAATCGCCTTGAGCAGCATGCGCGTATGCAGCCGCTGCCCCTGGCTGATGCGCGGCAGTACGGCTTCCACCGCCTGGTCGTAGTTCTCGAAGGCGTGGGCCAGCGGCGGCGCGGCGCGCAGCAGCGGCTCCAGCACATCGAACATTTCGTCCACGGTAAACAGGCTTTCCGCCGGACGATTCCGAATCCGCTCCGCAGCTTTCAGGGCAAAGGCCGGGAAGGAAAAACCACCCAGGTAGCGGCGCAGCCGTGACCCAATATCCCACGCCATCGGATGCAGCGGATAGAGGTTGATAAGCCGCTGTTCGTCGAGGTGCAGTTCCGGCAGCTTGCGTTGCAGTTGCTCCCGCACCTGGGCCACGGCATGGCGCTGCCGGGCATTTTTGGTCAGCAGATGCGCGCCAATAAGCGCCGGAATGGCATTTTCCCCGATGTATTCAACTGTATGGCTGGCCAGCAGCGTCGCCACCTGCGCGGGTGACAGCCGATGCCCCTTGGCGCTGTCGAGCAGGATGTCAGTTGCCGCGACATACACGCAGAGCGGAAACTGACGCGAGACCTGGCTGAGCAGTTCCAGCATCGCCACCACGACACCGGCCGTGCGCGGCGTGCGGTTTCGCAGCAGATCGTCGAGGCTATCTATGATCACGACAATGCCTTCCTCATCCGGGATGGCACGGCAGGACATCAGAATGTCCGCCGCTGTCAGATTGCTCCCGACTCCTGTTGAGTCGCTGGAAGCCAGCGTGTAGCTGATGAAACGCCCCAGGTAGTCCAGTGGCGTGAGGGTCACCTCCGAGGTGCTGACCTGCTCCCCATAGATGCTCACAACGTGCCAGCGCCGGGAACCAAGTTGGGCATGGATGTCCTGAAGCCGCCGCGCCGCCTGTTCCAGAGGTCGGCCGGCAGACCGGGCCAGCGCATGCACCAGGCGCAGCAGAAACGACTTTCCACTGGCCGGCGGGCCGACCAGCAGTGACGCCCGGTGCCCGGCCGGTGTGGGAGCCAACAGGCGCTCACTCAAACGCTGCAACACATCCCCAAACTCGTAGGTCAACAGCGCCCGCTGGAGCAGTTCACTTTCCCAGCCCGGAGAAGTGAAATCCACCGGCACAAACTCCGCCACACTCAGGCAGTCACGAATTTTTTGAGCCATGGCTGTTGTTCAGAAAAACCGAAAGAAAACCGTCGCCACCGGCCTCATCCCCCGCCCGACAATGCCTGTCGCCGGCACCAAATACGGACAGCGCCAAAGCCTCTCAGACCGGAGGCGTTTGAGGTACCAACATCCGTGAAGTTTCACCATCATACTCCGCCGGGTGCAGGTGTGCCATGTCAACCCCGGCGACGCCCCGGACGTGGCTTCTTGGCCGGCGGGCGCGCTGACGCTGCCGGCGGCGTCGCCAGGCGGAGATACGCCGCCGCCGCGCGATACCGTACGGCTTCCTTCCTGTCCTGAAACAGCGGCACGAGATCATGCACCGCCAGGCTCTGGTCACTGACCGCCAGCGCGTGGACAGCCGCTGCGCGCACGGCCCAGTCTTCATCCGTCAGCGCCTCGCGCAGCATGGCGACGGTCTCCTGGTCCCGGACAGGCGGCAGGGCGGCAATGGCCTGGGCGCGGCCCGAAATGTTGGCATCGGCCAGCAGCCCGGCAAGCGAAGACAGTCCCATCCCCAGCCCCGGCACGGGCGCAAAACCGATCCCGTAGCGAAAGGCCAGACGAAAAAAACCACCCGGTGTCTTCATCGTACGCAACAGGTTGCG
>Ga0308417_1001607_pt1 | contig 15406 bp, 9 predicted proteins | sample HotsprSampleOS65_FD_203528 | JGI IMG/M metagenome (GOLD analysis project Ga0308417, IMG submission 203528) | Hot spring phototrophic mat microbial communities from Octopus Spring, Yellowstone National Park, Wyoming, United States - 20090730_OS65 ... | reverse complement strand
CCGGTATCCGGCGGTCTCGTTGGTCAGCAAGCACACACACTGCGTCCGTTCAACCGGCCGCGGTGTGTGCGCGTTTATGGATGGAGATGGATTCGCAAAGGAATCAGCGATTGCCGCCGCCAGTGCCGACCGTGTACGATGAACCGCATGGGATCGCGACGCGTTTGGTCTCGTCGTGTTTGGTCTTGCTTCTGCGGATCGCCGAGGCGCGTCGGGGTGTAATGCGGTGGATTGCGCGGTGTCGCATTGCACAAAGCTATCCCAGAACGTCCGACGGCCGACGACTCGCCGGCGGTTGCGATTCGCGGACGGGCATTGTTGATCGGGTGTCGTTGCCATGCGTGCGACCTTTCTGTTCTCGGTGCCGGCCTGTTTGCTTCTCGGTGCGAGCTTGGTCTGGGGTGATGCGGCCGACGACGATTTTGCCGTGGCGACCGGCCACTATGCCCAGCAACGATGGAAACTAGCCGGCGAGGCGCTGGCCGAGTTCATCGCCAAGCATCCGGCCGACGAGCGGCGGCATCAGGCGCGCTTCCTCCTGGCGGAAAGCCTGGTGCAACTGGGGCGGTTGGAGCAGGCCGGCCCGCTATTCAATCAATACCTCAAAGACGATCCGCACGGGCGGTATGTGGCGGCGGCGACCTTTCGTGCCGGCGAAATCGCATTCTTGGGCGGCGATTATGGCCGCGCGGCAGAGCGGCTCGAACAATTCTGCAAGCTTTATCCCGACGATCGATATGCCGCCTACGCTTTGCCGTACTTGGGCGAGACGGCCTTGGCTCGAGGCGATCCGGCCGCTGCGGCCGCACGGTTCGATCAGGCGCTTCAGAAGTTTCCCGACGGCCCGATGCAGGACGAATGCCGTTTGGGGCTGGGCCGCGCGCTGGCGGCGCTGGGACGCACGGAGGAAGCCGAGCGATACTTGACGGCCCTGGCGGGCAAGGCGAACAGTCCTTTGGCCGACGATGCGCAGTTCCATTTGGGGGCGATGCATTACGGGGCGGGCCGGTACGAACAGGCGGCCGAGGCGCTGGGCGCATTCGCTTCGCGCTGGACGGATAGTCCGTTGCGATCGCGGGCGCTGTTGGGTCGAGGATGGGCGCTTTACAAGTCGCGGCGTTGGGGCGAAGCCCGCCGCGTGTTCGAGTCGTTGGGCGATGATCCGGCCGTCGGGCTAGAGGCGCACTATTGGGCGGCGATGACGCACCGCGAAGAGAACGACCTGGCCCGCGCTGCCGAAAGGCTGGCGGCCGTTGTCGCCGCGGCCGAGCAGGCCGGCAGTCCGTTGGCCGACGAGGCCCGGGTTCAAACAGGCGACGTGTTGCTGCGGCTGGGGCGGACGGTCGAGGCGGAGAAGTACTTCGAGCCGATCGTGCGCCGCGGGCCGCAGGGCGGGCGTTGGTTCGATTCGGCGCTGCTGGGATTGCTGCGGGCGGCGGTCGAGGCGGGGCGGCACGAGGCGGCCGATGCGTTGTTCGCCGATTTTCAGCGTCAATGCGCCGAGAGCGAATTGGCCGGCAGCGCAGCCCGCTGGCGCGCCAAATCGCTGCTGGCGCGAAAGCAGTTCGAGGCCGCCGAGGCCGTGCTTCGGCCGTTGGTTGCCGGCGCGCAATCGGCGGAAGAAGATCGCTATCTTTACGCGGTTGCCCTCGATGGCCTTCAGCGCCGCGAGGAAGCCTTGCGATGGGTCGCACCGTTGGCCGAATCGGCCGATGGCCGACTGAAGACCGACGCCCAATTGTTACAGGGCGCGTTGCTCGTCGCCTTGGGGCGCTATGCCGAGGCGGTGGCGCCGCTTGAAAACTTTGCGGCCGCCAACCCGAAGGGCGACTCGGCAATGAAAGCCTTGGGCGGACTGGCCGTGGCGCTGGCGCGCACCGGGCGGATGGATCGGGCGAAACAGCTTTACGGGCGCCTGACAAACGAGTTCGCCGAGCATCCGCTTCTGCCCGCGGTGATCGAACAGTTGGCCGAGGCGGCCTACGCGGCGCGCGACACGGAGTTTTCGGCGCAGCTTTTTGCGCGGCTGCGCGATGCGGGGCGCAAGGTTCCCGAAAACGTTGCGGCGGCGCCGCCGCTGATCGGCACCGACGCGGCGAGAGCACGGGTGCTTTCCGGTTTGGCGTGGAGCCAATTCAAGGCCGGCCGCTACGCCGAGGCGGAACAGGCCTTCGACCAAATTCTCCGCCTTAATCCTCCCCCGACCGCTGCGGAGACGGCTGAGGCGGCGCTGATGCGGGGCTATGCCTTGCAGGAACTCGAACGGTTTGAGGCGGCTTTGGCAATGTTCGACATGGTAGTGGAGAAATACCCCGAATCGTCGCAACATGCCGATGCGATGTATAGCGCGGCCCGCCTGCGCGACCGTCTCGATCAAGATGTTCAGGCCGTGGAACTCTACGAGAAGCTCGCCACGCTTCATCCTCGCTACGGGCAGATCGATCGCGTGCTTTATCATTGGGCGTGGGCGTTGCGCGAACTGAAGCGCCCGGCCGACGCCGATCAGTTGTTCGAGCGCCTGCGCAAGGAGCATCCGAAGAGCGCGTTGATCAACGACGTGCGCTACCGGCTCGCCCAACGCGCCGCGGAAGGCGGCAACTATGCCCGGGCGAAGGAACTGCTCAAGGAGCTTGCCGACGCGCAGCCCGAGGAAAAGCTGCGCAATGCCGCCGACCTGCTGCGCGGACAAGTGGCGGTGGCCGAGGCTGATTGGCCGGCGGCACAATCGGTTTTCGAGTCGCTGGCGCAGCGTGTCGAGGGCGATGACCGACTTTGGGTCGAGTTCTGGTGGGCCGAGTCGCACTACCGGCAAGATCAGCTCGATCAGGCCGAGCGGGTGTTGGCTGCGCTGGCCTCGCGGGCGGAAAAGAAGACAGAGGCCTGGTTCGCCATGGTGCCGCTGCGTCGGGCGCAGATCCTCGCGCAGCGCGGGCGATGGGCCGAGGCGCGCGCTATGGCTGAGTCGGTGGCGAAGAATTACCCCGAGTTCGAGCTTCAATACGAGGCCGACTTCCTGATCGGCCGCTGCTTGCATGCCGAGGCGCGGCTTGACGATGCCCGCGCTGCGTTCGCTCGCGTTACGGCCTCGCCCCGCGGTGCGAAGACGGAGACGGCGGCCAAGGCTCAATGGTGGATTGCCGAGACGTACTTCCATCAGAAGAACTACGAGGCCGCTTTGCGCGAGTACCTTCGCTTGGAGATTCTCTACGATTTTCCCGTGTGGCGCGCCGCTGCGCTGCTTCAGGCGGGCAAGTGCCAGATGCAACTCGGCGCCCCGGCCGAGGCAATCGCTCTTTTCGAGCGGCTCTTGAAGAACTATCCCGAAAGCCCGGTGGCGGCCGAGGCGAAAGAAACGCTGGCCAAATTGTCGGCTCCGTCGCCGAAGCGGTGAACGCGGTCCGACGGTTCGTCTGCGCGCGGTCGAAAACACCGCGAATCACGCTGCGCCTCGCCGTATTCGAGTGCGCGTTGGGCGAGTCGGTGCTTGGATCTATGTTGGGCGGCTTGCGGCGGCCGCCAGCGCCGAGCGGTCGCATGCCGTCGCGCGCAGCCGTGATCGCTTTTTCTTGTTTCGGCGGCGGACTCGAATTGCTTCTGATTTCGGGCGACAGGGATTAGAATGGGTGGGGTTTGCTTGGGTTTGCGGCAGGGGGAATGGTCGCCGTTTCGGAATTGGGCCGGCACACGGGAATCGCAGCGGGGAAAGAGTGAATGAGGCGCAGTTTGACGAGATTATTGCGCTTGAGCGTGATCTTGCCGTCGTGTTGTGCCGCGGCCGGCTTGGCGGCGATTATCGCTTGGCTTCAGGTGGGGCCGCTCGTACCGGTCGAGGCGCGAGTGCCGGGGCTAGACGGCGCGCCGCCCATCGAATCGCTTTCGGGCGCTTCGGTTCGGCCGACGCCGGGCGAGCCGCAGCTCGGCCCCGGACGGCCCGGCGATTCGAGCGGCATTTGGCCGTGGTTCCGGGGCGTAGGGCGCGACGGGATCGTTCCATCCGTGTCGATCGATCGGCAATGGAACGGGAGCCGGCCCGAGTTGCTTTGGCAGGTGCCGGTGGCCGAGGGCTATGCAGCGCCGGTCGTCGCTCAAGGCCGGGTTTTCCTGTTGGATTACGACGTTCAGGGCAAGGCCGACGTGATGCGCTGCCTTTCGCTCGACGACGGTCGAGAGATTTGGCGCAACGGTTATGCCGTTGAGATCGCGCCGAACCACGGAATCACCCGCACGGTGCCGGCGCTGGTCGGCGATTTGGTGATTTCGTTTGGGCCGAAATACCACGTGGTCGCGTGGGAGGCGGCCACCGGCCGTGCGCGGTGGATGATCGATTTGGCGGCGGACCACGGGGCGACGGTGCCCGACTGGTACGCTGGCCAATGCCCGCTTTACGACGAGCAGTTGGACCAATTGGTGTTGGCCCCCGGCGGGCCGTCGCTGCTGGTGGCCGTCGATCCGCGAACGGGGGCGGTCCGCTGGAAGAGTGAGAATCCGCAGCGATGGCTTTCAACGCACACGTCGGTGGTCATCACCGAGATCGAGGGGCGGCGGGCCTATGTTTATTCGGCCTCGGGCGGCGTGGCGCTGGTGGCGGCCGATACGGGCGAGTTGCTCTGCCAAACTACCGCCTGGCGCGTGCCCACGGCGGCCTGCGCCTCGCCGGTGCCGCTGGGCGATGGGCGCGTTTTTTGTTCCGGCGGCTACGACTCGGGGGCGGCCATGCTCCGCTTCGCGCGGCAAGGCGATCGTTACGTCTGCGAAACGCTCTTCCGCCTGAAGCCGCGGCAGTTCAGCTCGGAACAACAAACGCCCATCTACTTTCAGGGCCACCTGTTCGGCGTTCGGCAGTTCGACAAACGGTTGGTGTGCCTCGATACCGAGGGCAACGAACGGTGGAACAGCGGCCGGGAGAAGTTCGGCGCGGCCCCCTACCTGATTGCCGACGGCGTGCTGCTGGCGTTGAACGATCGGGGCAAGCTGACGCTCGCGCCGGCGACCCCCGCCGGCCCCTTCCAGCCGATAGCGGCGGCCGAGTTGTTCGAAGACGGCGTCGATGCTTGGGGGCCAATGGCGTTGGTCGATGGTCGATTGCTCGTCCGCGACTTCACGCGATTGCAGTGCCTGCGGATCGGTAAATCGACGACAAGCAGCCAATGACTCGCAAGCAGCGGGGCCGCCTGTTGGGCCGCCGCGAGCGATCGGAAATCGCCAGGCGTTTGAACGAGACGGAACAAAACGGATCGGATCCGAAGCGAACGGGCAGGGCACGTTGCGGCGAGGTGTTTCTTATTGGGCTTCGCCAAACCGAGCGACGCGATTGCTCCAAAGATGCGGCGGACTTGCGCTAAGATGATTTGCGAAGATCAATAGAGGGCGGACTGCCGAGGGAGAATCATCGGTGACGGAATCTCGACCATCGACTTCTTGGGCGATCCTGCTGATCGTGGCGCTCGGGGTGTTCGCCGCGGCGTGGGCGGTCTTTCGGGTCGATCCCTGGGGCGAGGGCCGCACAGTCGAGCCGATTCCGCCGATCGACGAATCGTTGATCGGTTATTCCGAGTCGGCGCAGTGGCCGACGGGCGTGCAGCAGCCGACGTCGTTGGCGGTCGATCCGCAGGGCCGGGTGTTTGTCGGCGGTGATCAGAAGGTCGTTGTTCTCGGGTTCGACGGCAAGCCCGCGGCGACGATCGAACTTGGCGGCACGCCGCGTTGCCTTGCCTGGGCCGATCAGCGACACAGCGAGCCGAACCGCTTATACGTCGGTTTGCAGGATCGGGTCGAGGTGCGATCGGCCGAAGGCCGGCTGTTGGCCACCTGGAACCCGCCCGATGCGAAGGCCCATTTCACATCGATTGCCGTTGGGGAAGAGGATGTGTTCGTTGCCGACTCGGGCAGCCGGGTCGTGTGGCGGTTCGACCCGTCGTCGGGCACGGTGCGGGGCGAGATCGGCCGCCGCGATCCTCAGCGGAAGGTTTTGGGGTTTGTCATCACCAATCTCGATCATTTCGATATTGCCGTCGGGGCCGATGGGCTGCTTTATGTGGTCAACCCGCGGCTATTGCGGGTCGAGGCGTTCACGCGCGAGGGCGAGTTTCGATCGTCTTGGGGCAGCGGCTCGACGGACTTGGCCGGTTTCTGCGGGTGTTGCAATCCCACGGATTTGGCCGCGCTGCCGGACGGTCGATTCATTACCGCCGAGAAGGGCTTGACCCGGGTGAAGCTCTACAGCGGCCAAGGGCGGCTGGAAACCGTGGTCGCCGGCCCGCAACACCTCGCCGAAACCCCGGCCGACTTGGCCGTGCTCCCCGATGGTAGGGTGCTGGTGCTCGATGCGGGTACGCGAAGCGTGCGCGTATTCGTAGCGGGCGGTGGGCGAAATACGCTAAACTGAAGGAATCGGTTGTCGGCGGCTCGCGGCCTGTGGGCGCCGTTCTGGGCCGGGCCTTTTCGCCGCCCGCGGCGCAGCGCAAGACTGGCACCCAAGCCGCAACGGCCTCGGGAGCGGTTCGAAAGATAATCATGGGTGAGAACGCGATGAGACAACCCCAAGACGATCAGGTCGAGTTGCCGCCTGCCGGAGAAGCCGACCGTCGAGCGTGGTTGCGGAACGTTTCGCGGTGGGCCGTCTTCGGCGCTTTGGCGCTGTGGGGTGGACTGATGACTGTCCGAGGCCAGTGGTCTCGGCGCGAGTGCGCGGGACCGATGGCCTGCGGTGGTTGCCCGTTGAGCGACCAATGCCGCCGTTCGCGTTCCGCGGCGATCGATTCCGGACGGCAGGGGCGAGCCTCGTGCTTGCGGGAGGCGATGAAACAATGACGGATCAGTCGTGGGAACGCCGCCGTTTCGTGGCCGCCGGGGTTCGCATCGCCGGCGCGCTGGGGATTGGGGGCGCGACCGGCGCTTGGGCCTTCGCCCGCGGCCGCGCGCAGCGCGAGGTGTGGCAGATCGATCCCGACGCCTGTATGGCCTGCGGCAACTGCCAAACGTATTGCGTGTTGGACATCTCGGCCGTCAAAGCGGTGAATTGTTTTGCCCGCTGCGGCTATTGCGATGAATGCACGGGTTACTTCCCCACGGAGCCGCACCAGAAGGAGACCGGCGCGGAGAACCACCTGTGCCCGGTCGATGCGATCATCCGCCGGTTCATCGAGGCCAAGGCAGGCACTCGCTATTTCGAATACACAATTGACGAGAATAGGTGCATTGGTTGCGGAAAGTGCGTGCTCGGTTGCCGGTTGATGAATGGGTCGCTGTATTTGCAGGTGCGGCACGACCGTTGCCTCAACTGCAACGAGTGCGCCATTGCGGTGGCCTGCCCGAAACAAGCCTTCCGTCGCGTACCCGCCGAACGTCCGAATTTGCTGCCGCACGTGTGCGCCGAGGCCGAGGCGGCCCTGGCGGCCAAGCGGCGGCGATGAACCCGCCCGAAACGGCCCGTTGAAAAAGTCGGTCTTGCGAGGCGTTGACGGTGTCTTTTCCGAGGATTTCGATACGCGCATGTGCCCCTTTTGGACCTTTTTCAACGGGCTGCTAAGCGGTTTGAGCCTGCGGGCGACAATGGTTGATCCTCAGGCGATGCGCATCGTTGGGTTTTGCTCCTTGCCGGAGCAACGGTTTTTCGCACAACAGGCCCGTTGCGCGGTGTTGCTGGGTTCCTGGGGGCGGTGCGTCGGGCACGCGAGAGTTACCGGCACGAATGGTCGGGCCAACCGGCTGGCAACGTGGTAGTTCTATGCGGTTGACGTTTGTTGAACGGTGCAGTGGCCGCCTTCACGCTGCCGCGATTGTTGCGGCCGTCGCGGCGGCGGTTGTTGGGGCAATTCTTGGCCCGCTGGGCGAACTTCGCGGTGCGGAGATTCCGCTGCCCGACTTCACCAGCTACGAAGTGCCCGACACGCAGCACCCGCCGGCGGGCCAGCCGTGGCGCGAAGCGATCGATGTCGTGCTCCTGGCGGCGGCGATCGGCGCGGCGTCGTACGCGGCGCTGGTGCAGCGGTCTCGGGCATGGCTGTTGGGGGTGACGATCGCATCGCTCGTTTGGTTCGGCTTCGTGCGTCAGGGCTGCGTTTGTTCCATCGGGGCGATTCAGAACGTGGTGCTGGCGCTAGTCGATGCCGATTATTTGCTGCCTTGGTCGGTGGCGGCTTTCTTCGCGCTGCCGTTGATCTCGACGTTATTTTTCGGCCGGACGTTCTGCGCCGCCGTTTGCCCGCTGGGCGCCCTTCAGGAATTGGCGGCCGTTCGCGCGACGCGAGTTCCCCGATGGCTCGATCATTCGTTGGGATTGCTGGCATTCGTTTATTTGGGCTGGGCAGTCGCGGCGGCTGCCGCGGGCGGAGTAATGCTCGTCTGCCGCTACGATCCGTTTGTTGGGTTCTTTCGCCTCAGCGGCGGGTTTCCGATGTTGGTGTTCGGCGGGGCGCTGTTGTTGATCGGGGTGTTCGTGGCCCGGCCCTACTGCCGCTTCCTCTGCCCGTTGGGGGCGATTTTGGGGATTCTATCGCGGGTGTCGTACCGTCATCTGCGCATTCCGCCGAATGAGTGCATCCGTTGCCGGTTGTGCGAGGATGTTTGCCCGTACAATGCGATTGAACCACCGGCCGGCGCGCCCGATGCAGCGGAACGCGCCCGAGCGCGGCGGCGATTGCTGGCGGCGCTGGCGGCACTGCCGCTGTTGATTGTCGCGGGGGCGGCTGTCGGCTGGCTGGCACGCGATGCCATGTCGTCGCTGCACCCGCGGGTCCGATTGGCCGACCGCATTTACCGCGAAGACGCCGGCGAGCCTGTCGCGCCGACCGACGCGACGAACGGTTTTCGGGCGTCGGGCGAAAGCGTCGCATCGCTTTATGCCGATGCCGATCGGCTCCGGCGGCGGTTCGCCTGGGCGTCGGCGGCCTTCGGCGGCTGGGTGGGGCTGGTGTTCGCCGTGAAGATGATTGCGCTTTGCATGCGGCCGCGCCGCGACGAGTACGAACCCGATCGACGCGAATGCGTCTCGTGCGGGCGCTGCTTCTGGTATTGTCCGAAAGAGCAGGTCCGATTGGGCCTGATCGACGAAAACCAGTTGCCTCCGGCCGAGCCGCCCCCGCGCTGATCGCAGCCGAGGTAATTGCCGCGGGGGTGAACTCCGGTGATGGCCGTTCCGCCATCGATAACGGGGCGACGATCGAGGACATTGAATTAGTAATCCGAGCAGAATATGACCGATTCGGCAAATCGTTTCGAGGCGACTGAGGAACGGTACCAGGCCGCCGTGCGCACGGCCGTGGTGGCGGGTGCATTCACCCTCGTGGTCGGCGCTTTGATGCTTTACGATTTCGCGCGGCGCGGCGAAAAGCATCCGATGGAAACCACGGCCTACAAGGCCGCGATTCTGGCCGCGCGCGAACAGCCCGACAACGCGGCCGTGCTCGAACAGGTGCGGCTCTTGGATGAACGGTTGCGGCAAGAGTACTTCCGCCAGCGGGCGTTCAGTGCGCTGGGCGCGGTGCTGCTGGCCGTCGGCGCGGCGGTGTGCGCGGCGGCTGCAAAAACAGCATCGGTATTGAGCCGCACGCTGCCGTTGCCGCAGGCGGGGGCGGGCGGCGATCTGGTCGGCCGGCAGGCGCAAGCGGCGCGTTGGAGCGTCGGCGCGATGGGGCTGTTCTTGTTGGGAGTGATTGTCGGTGTCGGGCTGGGGGTGTCTTCGCCGCTGCCTCGCCGCGGCGCCGAGGATTCGCCGCTGGCGCAGGACAACCAGGCCGATCGACCCGAGAACCAGGGCCGAGCCGCTGTTGCCGGCCCAAGCGACGACACGACCGGCGGCACTCGGGCATCGAGCGACTCGCCGTCGCCGGGCCGAACGACGGCCGACGGAAACGTCCCGCCGAAGCCTGCTGATCACTCGGCCGCGCCGATCGCTGCCGACTCGGAAGTATTCTCGGCGGAGGAGTACCTGGCCGCATGGCCGCGGTTTCGTGGACCGGAGGGAACCGGCTTAGCGCGGGCGGCGATTCGCGCGGCAGCCTTCGACGGGGCGGAAGGCCGCGGCGTCGTGTGGAAGTCGCCTGTGCCGCTCCCGGGTAATAATTCGGCTGTTGTCTGGGGAAAGCGGGTGTTCGTCACCGGCGCAACAGAAACGAAACGCGAAGTCTATTGCTTTGGTGCCGACGACGGACGATTGCTTTGGAGCCGGCCGGTCGAGGCGGCAGCCGGGCCTCCGCCCAAGGTGCTCGATGCCACGGGCTATGCGGCGCCGACGGCCGCAGTGGACGGCTATCGCGTTTATGCGATCTTTGCCGACGGGAGTTTAGCGGCCTTCACCTTCGACGGCCGGCCGGTGTGGCAGAAGCAGTTGGGAGTGCCGGAGAACTCCTACGGTCATGCCGCCTCGCTGCTCACCGTTGGGCCGCTGTTGATCGTGCCGTTCGATCAAGGGCACAAGGCGGGCGAAGCGAAATCGCGGTTGTTTGCGATGGACTCTCGCAGTGGCGAGATTGTTTGGCAGGCCAAACGCGAGGTGCCCAACTCGTGGACGACGCCGCTGGCGGCCGCGATTGCCGGGCGGATGCAGTTGATCACCGCGGCCGACCCTTGGGCGATCAGCTACAATCCCGAAGACGGGCGCGAGCTTTGGCGGGCGAAGGTGCTTCGCCAAGATGTCGGGCCTTCGCCGACGTTTTTCGCCGACCGGGTGTACACAGTGAGCGAGTTTCCCGCGCTGACGGCCATCAAGGCCGACGGCGATGGAGATCTAACGCGCGACAAGGAAACCTCGAAGAAGTTCCTCCTTTGGAAGGGCGAAGACAACCTGCCCGATACGGCCAGTCCGTTGGCCGTGGAACGGTGGGTGTTTATCGTTTCCTCGAACGGCATCCTTACTTGTTACGATGCGAACTCGGGCGAGATGTTGTGGGATAAGGAGTTCGAAGACTCGGCCTTTTCGGCTTCGCCGGCGTGGGCGGACGAAAAGCTGTTTCTGATCGACACCAATGGCCGCGCCTGGTGGATCGAGCCGAGCGATACGGAAGGAAAGATCGTCGTCGAGTGTTCGTTGGGCGAGGGATGCGTCAGCAGTCCGGCCTGGCAACCGGGGCGAATCTACCTGCGCGGGAAGAAGCACCTGTTTTGTTTGCGGGCCGAATGATGGCGGACCTGGACCTCAGCTATGTCGATCAGGTGGTCGAACGCCTGGGGCGAAAGCCCGAGGCGGTGATCGGCATTTTGCAGGCGCTGCAACGGCATTATCACTATTTGCCGCGGGCGGCACTCGATCGGGTGTGCGAGCAAACGGAGATCAGGCCGGCAGACATCACCGGCGTGGCGACGTTCTACAATCAGTTTCGCTTGAAGCCCGTCGGCGAGCATATCATTTCCGTCTGCCACGGAACGGCGTGTCATGTGAAAGGGGCGGGGCTGGTCCAGGCGGCGTTCGAGCGCGAGCTGCGGCTGGCCCCCGGCGAAGACACCGACTCGTTGGGCCGCTTCACGATCGAAAAGGTGGCCTGTCTGGGCTGTTGCACGCTGGCCCCGGTGGTGCAGATCGACGGCCGCACCTTCGGCCGCGTGGCGCCGGCGCAAGTGGGCGACGTGTTGGCCGAGTTTCTCAGTCACCGGGGCAATGGGAAGTCGCCGGCGCCGGCCGGCGGGGCGGTGCCCGCCGGCGAGGCCGAGGGCGAGGTGCGCGTCGGATTGGGGTCGTGCTGCGTGGCCCAAGGCAGCGGCAAGGTTCACGAGGCCATCGAGCAGGCGCTGCGCGAGGGCGGCGTGGCGGCGGGGGTCAAACGGGTCGGCTGCGTGGGGATGTGCCATCAAACGCCGTTGGTCGAACTGATGCTGCCCGACGGCGGGAACAAGTTGTACACCAAGGTCACTCCGGAAGACGCCGGCGAGATCGTGCTCGAACATTTTCGTCCGCGCGGCTGGTGGCGGCGCACGTCGCGGGCGGTGGTCCGCTGGCTCGACCGCTGGGCCAACGGCGGCGCCGCGGCGGATTGCCGCTGCCTGGGGGTCGATCGCCGCGATCCGGTGATTTGCGCGTTCCTTGGGCCGCAGTTGCACCTGGCCACGGAGCACGGGGGCCGAATCGATCCGTTGGATTTGGACGAGTACCTGCGGCACGACGGTTTCGCCGCATTGCGAAAGGTGCTCGATCAGTGGTCGCCGCCGCGCATCGTTGAGGAAATCAAGCAGAGCGGTTTGCGCGGCCGCGGAGGGGCGGGTTTCCCTACGGGGCTGAAATGGGAACGCGTTCGGCAGGCCGCCGGCGAGCCGAAGTACGTCGTGTGCAACGGCGACGAGGGCGATCCCGGGGCGTTTATGGACCGGATGCTGCTCGAGTCGTTTCCGTATCGGATCATCGAGGGGATGGCGATTGCCGCCCTGGCCGTCGGCGCGCACGAGGCGATCTTCTACATTCGCGCGGAATACCCGCTGGCGGTAGAACGAATCAATGCGGCGTTGGCCCGCTGCACCGAGCGCGGCCTGTTGGGCGAAGGATTGTTGGGCAGCCCGTTTTCGCTGCGGTTTCGCGTTCAAGAGGGGGCCGGTGCGTTCGTCTGCGGCGAAGAGACGGGCCTGCTGGCCTCGATCGAGGGCCGGCGCGGCATGCCGCGGTTGAGGCCGCCGTTTCCGGCGGAATGCGGCTTGTGGGGAAAGCCCACGTTGGTCAACAATGTCGAAACCTACGCCTTGGTTCCCTGGATCATCCGCAACGGTGCCGAGGCGTTCGCGCGCTTCGGCACCGACAAGAGCAAGGGCACCAAGGTCTTCGCCTTGGCCGGCAAGGTGCGCCGCGGCGGACTGATCGAAGTGCCCATGGGCATCAGCCTCCGGCAGATCGTCGAAGAGATCGGCGGCGGCGTGCCCGGCGGACGCTCGCTCAAGGCCGTGCAAGTGGGCGGCCCGTCGGGCGGATGCGTGCCGGCCGAATTGGCCGATACGCCCGTCGATTTCGAATCCCTCACGCGCGTTGGGGCGATCATGGGTTCCGGCGGGCTGGTGGTGCTCGATGATGCCGACTGCATGGTCGATGTCGCCCGCTACTTCCTGCGGTTCACGCAAGATCAGTCGTGCGGCAAATGCACCTTCTGCCGCGTCGGCACTCGGCGGATGCTCGACATCTTGGACCGCATTTGCGAAGGCCGCGGCCGAGACGGCGACTTGCAGCAGCTCGAACGGTTGGCCGTCGAGGTGCAACAGGGCAGCATTTGCGGCCTGGGACGCACGGCCCCCAACCCGGTGCTTTCCACCCTGCGCTACTTCCGCAATGAATACGAAGAGCATTTGGCCGGGCGGTGTCCGGCAGGCCGGTGCAAATCGCTCATCCACTATCGCATCACCGATCGGTGCATCGGATGCACGCTTTGCGCGCAACAGTGCCCGACGCAGGCGATCCCCATGACTCCCTACGCGAGGCATGCCGTGATCGACGAGCTTTGCACACGGTGCGACACCTGCCGCGAGGTGTGCCCCGAGAAGGCGGTGGTTGTCGAGTAGCATACGGCCGGCCGATAGGCCTCTGCGCTTGGGCCGAGGAAATCGACGGATTATGCCGCAACTGACGATCGACAACACGACCGTAACCGTTCCCGAAGGAGCAACGGTGCTCGATGCCGCCCGAAAGGCCGGGATCGAGATTCCCACGCTTTGTCATCTTCAGGGAATGCGCCCCCTCACGTCATGCCTGGTGTGTTTGGTGCGCGACTGCTCAACCGGTCGCATCGTTCCCTCGTGCGGCACTCCGGCGGTCGAGGGCGCCCGCTACGAAAGCGAAACGGCGGAGGTCCATGCCATGCGCCGCTCGGCGCTGGAACTGCTGCTGAGCGAGCATGTGGGCGACTGCCTGGCGCCGTGCTTTTTCGCGTGTCCGGCGCGAATGGATATTCCCTTGATGCTGCGGCAGATTGCCGCGGGCCAGTTGCGTGCGGCCATCGCCACGATCAAACGCGACATCGCGTTGCCGGCCGTGCTGGGCCGCATTTGCCCGGCCCCGTGCGAGCGGGCCTGCCGGCGCGACGGGGTGGATGCGGCCGTGGCCATCTGCCGGCTGAAACGCTTCGCGGCCGACGCGGATCTGGAGTCGGGCGATCCGTACCTGCCGCCGCGGGCGCCGCTCAGCGGAAAGCGGGTGGCGGTCGTCGGCGGCGGGCCGAGCGGGCTGGCGGCCGCGTACTATTTGGCCGTCAAGGGCCATGCTGCAACGATCTACGAACGCGAGGATCGCCTCGGCGGGCGACTGTGGCGCGAAACCACCCCGCGCGAGCTGCCCCGTGACGTGCTCGAAACGGAAATCGCTTCGCTGCTGGCCGTGGGAATCGAGGCCGTCTGCGGACAGCCGATCGATCCGGCCGGCGGCTGCGACCGGCTCTTGGCCGATCATGATGCCGTGCTCTTGTGCTGCGGCGCCGTCTCGGCCGAAGAGGCGGCTCGATGGGGACTTGCCTACTCCGGCCGCGGGCTGGAGGTCGCCGCCAAGGGATTTTGCACCGCGCGGCCCGCGGTGTTCGCCGCCGGTTGTGCGGTGCGGGGCAGGGCGATGGTCGTGCGCAGCACGGCCGACGGCAAGGAAGCGGCCGAGAGCATCGATCAGTTCCTTCTCGGCGAAACGCCCCGGGGCCTGGGCGAACCGTTCAACTGCCGCATCGGAAAGATGGCCGACGACGAATTGATTCAGTTGGCCGCCGGTTCATCGCGGCTGCCCCGGGCGGAACCGGGCGATCCGTCGATCGGCTATGCGGCATGCGAGGCCGCGGCCCAGGCCGCCCGATGCCTGCACTGCGACTGCCGCAAACAAGAGGATTGCCGACTGCGCAAGTTCGCGGCTCAGTACGGCGCCTCGGTGCGGCGCTTTGCGGCCGAGCGCAAGCCGTTCGCGCAAGACCTGCGGCATGCCGACGTGGTGTACGAACCAGGCAAATGCATTCAATGCGGACTGTGCATCGAGATCGCGCGGGCGGCCGGCGAACCGCTGGGGTTGACCTTCGTGGGCCGCGGGTTCGACGTGCGCGTTTCCGCCCCGTTGGGACGCGAGATCAACGAGGCCTTGCAGCGGGCGGTCGCGGCTTGCGTGGCGGCTTGCCCCACCGCGGCCCTGTCATGGAAACACAACGCCCGCCCGGACCCTCGCGGCGAGCAGTAGCCCCGGGCTTTTTTGAGGCCGGCGGCGGTCAGTTCCCGATGGCGGCTCGAGGGCGGTAAGCGGTGTTCGCCAGACCGAAGCCTTTCGCTCATGCCCTTCGTCGGCGGCGGGCCGATCTCCTCCTGGGCCGAGCGGGCCGCATCATGGTATGATGGCGGCCGTTGCCGCTGATGGCGCTTCGGAAGGTAAAAATGCACTATGGCCTCGGACGATTGGTCGTTGATCGAAAGCGGACCGCCGGTGGATTATCAGATCTTCCGGCTGCGCCGCGACCGTTATCGCTTGAAACCGGCC
>Ga0308417_1001606_pt1 | contig 15415 bp, 21 predicted proteins | sample HotsprSampleOS65_FD_203528 | JGI IMG/M metagenome (GOLD analysis project Ga0308417, IMG submission 203528) | Hot spring phototrophic mat microbial communities from Octopus Spring, Yellowstone National Park, Wyoming, United States - 20090730_OS65 ... | reverse complement strand
TTCTGCCCCGGCTCGGTGCCGGAGAGCATCACGTACTTGATGCGGTAGGCGCGCTTCTGCCCGTCCCAGGTGATGCCGGAATCGCTTTCTGCCTCGATGCAGGCTGCCAGCACGCCGCAGCCAGAAGGCACGTCCCATTCGTCCAGCCCGATCTCCGGCGCCTGCGACGGGCGCGGAGCAACCGGCAGGTAGCGTACCGGGGTGACGAACTCGACCGGATCCGCCGGGAACACCGCCGGCATCGCCAGCGCCATGCCCTGGCACAGCGGGAATTGAATCTTCAGCGGCCCGGCGGCATGGACCGCCGCATGCAGCACCCAGCCCCATTCGTGCGATGGGCTGTAGAAGCAGATGCGCCGGTCGCCGAGCGGCTGGATATAGAGCTGCACGAACTCCCCGGAGATGTCGCGGGGATGGCGCGTGATGTAGCCGATGCGCCCCTCCTGCGGCAGGCTGCCGCCGGTTACCTTCGCCTCTCCTGTCGAATAGAGGCTCAACCTGTACTGGCCGAAGGTCACGCGCGCCATCTCCAGCCGGTCGCCGCTTGTGGCGAAGGCGCGCAGCTCAAGCCAGAGCGGCTGCCCCTCCAGGAAACGCCGGCGCGTGGAAATCTCGGCATTCGTGCCGCGGGAGAGCAGGAAGTAGTCGTAGGCGGCCCGGAACTCGATCTCCGCCCAGTCCGCATCCACCAGATCCCAGTCGCTCTTGCGCGGCCGCGCGAAGGCGCCCGTCGTGCTCGTGGCCCACGCAGAACTCATCTGGATGGGCCTGACCTGCAGGTGCCCGGTCAGGGGGCAGATCCACCAGTTGGGAGAGGGCCACTGCTCCCCTGCCGTCCCGCGCGCCCAGGAGAAATCGAAGCCGTCCCACATGGGCGGGTGCGCCGTGGTGCGCCCGGGAACATCCAGTTCGACTGTCAGCCTGTTTCCGATCGGCATATCAGTTCCCGCCAGCGGCTGGATGTGCTATCATGGAGCCGGGGAGGATCGCATGGCATACACGCTTCACCGCTGCCGTTTCTGCGGGCAACCCCATTACGACGGCACCCGCCACCGGTGCCCGCCGCCGCCACCGCCACCGCCTCCTCCCCCCTGGGTCCGGAAGGAGAGCGGGGACGAGACCTATCTTTTCGCCACCATCGCGCTGACCCTTGTCGCGGTGGCCGTTCTGATCGGACTGTCACTCGATCCGTCCGCGCCGCCGTGGGCCGGGATGCTCGTCCTGGCGGCCCTGTCCGGGTGCGGCCTGTCCGCAGTTATTGGCGGATTCATCGGCGCAGGCCGCGGGCGGCTCTGGTACGGCGTCTTCTGGAGCCTGCTCGCCGGCCCCCTGGGGTGGCTGCTTGCCGCCTGCGCTCAGGATCCCCGGCCCCGGTGCCCATGGTGCCAGATGGTCATCGCGGACGGCGCGAAGGTGTGCGGCCACTGCGCCCGCCAGCTGCCTCAAGCCTGACCGGTCCTGCATCATGCCGGCAGGTACCCGAGCTGCCGCAGGATATCGTAGATCATCGGGCCGAATCGTGCGGCCAGCGCCGCCGCGATCTCATCCGAGATGCCGCTGAAGTTCACCTGCACCACACGCTGCCGCCCCTGCAGCTCGGACAGTGACAGCGGCCGGGCCAGCCGCGAGCCGCCGCCAATGATCTCCAGTGCGGTCTCGGACCAGCTTTTCGTGTTCTTCTCGATGTCCTCGAGCAGCGCGTTCGCCCGCCGCTCCAGGTCGTTTGCCTGCTCCTGCATTCGCAGGGCTGTCGCGCTCCCCTTCTCGATCGTGAGCAGGTCCTGCGCGGCCGCGCGCAGCTCCGCGGCGGCCTCGCGCAGCTCCTGCGCCGTCTCCTGCGCCGCTTCCTCCGGCGTCATGTGTGCGCGGCGCAGCGCCTCGGCGCGGGCGCGGGCCGCCCGGCCCCGCTCCTGAATCCGCTCGGCCCGCTCCATCCGTGCGGCCCGGGCCTCCAGCTCCTCCGCGCGCCGCCGGAGGCTCTCGAAGTATTCCGGGGTGTTCGCGCCGGGGATGAACGGGTTGTAGACCGGATTTTTGAGATACTCCCGGATCCGCGCGGCTTCCTCGCGCAATGACTCCACGGCCGTTTGCTGCGCCCTGCGCTCGGCCTCCTCTTCGGTCTTGCGTGTCCAGGCCTCCACCGCCTGCGCCACCGCCATCCCGACCGCCACGGCGATCACGCCTGCCGTCCCGGCGCCGGCCAGGCCGACGCCCAGCCGGCCACCCAGCATGGCACCGCCCATCTGCATGGCCGCCATGGCCGTGTTGAGCTGCGAGAGCTGCCTCATCGCCCGCGCGCCCTCGCGGCTCATATCGCTCATGCCGGTGGTCAGGGCGTTCAACACCGGCAGCAACCCGTACTGGGCGGCCCTTATCAGCCGGGTCTGCGCCCGCTCCAGCCGGATCTCCGCCGCCTCACGCTGGCGGGCCAGGCGGATATCCCGCTCCCGGCGCTTCTGCTCCTCCTCGCGGACGATCTCCCAGGCCTGATCGATCGGGATGCCTTCGCGGCGGGACGGCCGGTCCACACTCCTGCGCAGCCGCTCCAGGTAGGCATCCGCGCGCCGGCGGTACTCTGCCTCCGTCTCCACGGCGCGCCGCCGGGGCCGCGTCGCGCGCTCCATGTCGCGCTCCAGCCGCTCCAGCTCCGCGCGCGCCTGCGAGGCGTCCATGCGGGCGCGCATGCTGATCTCTATGCTGCGCGTGTTACCCTGCGGCGGCATCCGCGGCGATCTCCTCCAGTTGCAGCTCGTAGGCGGCGAGCAGCTCGAGCATCGCCCATTTCGGCAGCGGCGCAAATGCCGGATGCGTCCCGAGCCACCGCCCGCTCATCTCAACCAGGCGCCGGTCGAGCGGCACGGCCCAGTACTGCCGGCCGTCTTTGATCACGGCCCGCCGGCGCCATCCGCTTTTAGGCGGTCCAGCTCCTCAACATCTAGGCCGTCAAGGCGGCAGATTGCGTCTACGACGGAGAACCAGAGGCTGGCGTCCTTTTCCGCGAGCTCCACCCAGCGCGCGAACTCCATCTTCGGCTCGGCCACCCGGTGCTCCATCACCGTGGACCAGAACACCAGGGTCCGGTCCGGGCGCACCGTCCTGCCGCCGGGCAGCTCAAGGTCATTCGCCGAGAAATAGCGCGTGCGCGCGTCCGCCTCCGTCGAAATGGGTGCGCGTACGCTGTAGCTTGTGGCCAGACGGATCCGGATGGAGTACTCCCGGCCTGGCGCGCGGATCACGGCCTCGACCGGCTGATCCGCATACTCAAGCGCATCCAGCGCTTCGGGTGTCAGGCGGTCAGCCATCAGGTCGTCCCCCAGGTCACAGCGCCCTGAATCTGCGCCTCAAGCATGAGCGTCGGCTGATCCGTCGCATTGTAGCTCCAGCGCGTCACCAGGCATTTGCCGCTCATTGTCTTCCCGCCCGTCTTGCCGGTCGGCTTGAATGTAAAGTTGAACTCCCCGGCCTCCGCCACCAGGTTGAGCGCGTCCAGTGTCGCGACCTCCGGCAGGCATGTGGCCGTGATGGTGCCGTACCTCCGGACGCCGAGCGGCCACTCCGCGGCGTCGTTGATGGCCGTGTTATCCACCGTGCGCACGCCGATCTCGACAGTTGCCTCGCGGACCACCGCGGCCAGCTGGTGGGTGCCGATCGTGAGAATCGCGAGCTCGCCTACGATCCTGTCTTTCGCTGCCATTTCAGCTCCTCGTAATGATCTGCGTAATCGTTACCTCGAAGCGCGCCAGATGCGCCGTCAGCATGTCATCGCCGCGGCGCACCAGCACGAAACCTGTCTCGCCCCCGTCCACACTCACGAGGCTTGCCTCCCAGACCGCGCCGTCCAGGTTCGCCTCGTCGCGGAACTTCGCCAGGACCGCGTCCACGAGCGCCTCGAATCGCGGCTCGCTCTCGCGCCCGGGATCGATGGACCAGGGCATTTTCAGCTCCAGCACGTACCGGCTGGTCTGGATGGCCTCCGGGCCCTGGAAGTCGTTGATGGCCCGGTCCGGCCAGGCCTCGGAAACGCTCGCGCGCCGGATGTTCCACCAGGGGCGCCCGGCGGCCCGCCGCGCATTCATCCAGGCGGGGGTCCGGCCCCACACGTCTATCCAGTCGCCCGCGCCGGGGATCGAGAGGACCATATCGCGGATCAGCGCCCGGATCTGGCTGTCACTCTTGAACGTGGGATCGCCGAAAGGCATCTCAGACGCCTCCGGACATCAGGCGCGCCAGCCGGTCCGCCGCCTCGCGGAAAGCGCGCTCGATGAGAGGCTGTGCCAGTGAGAGGCTGCGCTGCGCGAACTCCTGCGCCCGCGTGCCCCGGCGGGCGATCGCAACCTGGATCCGGCGCGCCACCCCGTACGATTCCCCGGGCGCCACATGCAGCTTGCGCTCCACCCAGTGCACCAGCGGGCCGATCGGGGGCCAGTGCGGCCGGCTCCCGTACTCGACCACCGGGGCGTAACCGGCCTGCCACCAGACATACCCGCTCACATCTACCGGCTCCTGCGAGTTCACATTCACCTGCGCGCCGATTGTGTCGCGCAGGAAAGCCGTCGCGCCGACCGGGGTCTGCTCAAAGGCGACGGTCCGCAGCTGCTCGGTCGCCTTCGCCATGGCCTGCTCCACGATCCGCGCCGCCTGCGGTCCCATTCCGGCGCGAAGGCGCGCAAGAAGCCCGTTCAGTTGGGAGAGCGAGCCTGATTCAGCCTCCATATGCAGCGTGTACGGCGCGCCGATGTCCTGCCAGATCCTCACAGCTGCGGCCACCCCCAGTCCGCATGTCGCGCCGCGGGGGAATGGGCGGCGTTGCCCTGCGCGTCCGCACCTGCCCCCGCAATCGCAAGACCCCGCCTGCGCAGGTGGGCGGACAGCTCGCGCCAGACGTCGGCCTTCTCGCGGTAGTTCACGCTGTCGGCCGGGATGGCGGGCGCGTTGCTGCGCCCGAAGCGCGCCGCCACGGCCTGCGCCACAAGCGATGCCGCCAGATGCGCCGCAGCCTCCGCCAGGCTGTCCGGAATCGAGGCCTGGGTCCAGGGCAGGGTGAAGGTCAGCACTGCACGATCCCCTTCTCGATAGGGCCTGTCCAGGATCCGCCACCCGTCCGGCCCGGTGAGCAGGCTCGAGGCGGCAAGCATCCGCGGCCTGCGGCTGCCCGGCGGAAACTCGACGCTCAAGATGCTGCTGATGCCCGCATCCCAGCCGGGCGGATAGGGCTGGTCCGGCCCCGCCTCCAGCTCCAGCTCTGCCTGAGCCACGCGCGGCCGCAGTCGGGAGAGCTCGAGCAGCGCCCCGGCCACGCTCGCCGTGTACACCTCGGCGCTTGCCAGACGCTCCGCCTCCTCCCCGGCCTCGTCGGAAAGGATCTGCCGCGCTCTGAGAGCGATATCCATGTCAGGCCCGCCGCAACCAGATCAGCACTGACCCGGTCCCGGTCAGCTCCACGTACAGCCCGTTCTGCAGCCGCGCGCCCCCGGGTGGGAACAGCTGAACGAATAGGCCGTTTTGGGGGCTCCCGATATTGACGTCCGCCAACAGCTGCCCGGTCGGGCCAGCCCCATCATAGATGGACAGCAATACCCCGCTCTGCATAACCGCCGGCGTGACGCCGGCCACCACGCAGGGGCCGGTGTGCACCGTCCCGGTGTCGTTGACAAGTGTGTAGTCCCAGCTTGCGTCCAGCCGGCCCTGGGAGTCGGCCCGCAGAGCCGCGGGCGTCCCTCTCGGCGTCTCGGCAAATGTCAGGCTCATGTCTTGCTCCTCTTCACTCCAATCCCGGCGGCACCGCCAGCAGGCTGCACCGGCAGTTCACCGACTCCTCCGGCGGCAGCGCCGGATCCACCGGGTGCTGGCAGGGGTGACCGCCCACGTAAAACGGCTCGTTCACCGGCACCGGGGGCTGCAGCCCGGCCTCCACGTGCGTCGGCCGCACGCGGTCGTCCCCGGCTGTGCCCCAGCGCTTCTTCCACACCTCCCCCGGCGGCGCCTCCCGCTGATACTGCGCCACCCGCAGCCAGGCCGCGCGGTTTGCGACCCGGTTCGTCTCCGTCCGCACGATCGCCTCGGCCCGGTGGAACCTGGACGCAAATGTCAGCTTGCGGAAGTCTTCGCTTGCCACCTCGCGCATGGTCTCGTAGAGGCTGCGGCCGGTGATGAAGCCCGCGCGGATGGTGTTCCGGATGGCTGTGCGGACGGGCTCCACTATGTCGCGCTTCACCAGATCCAGGGTGAAGTCCGCCCACAGGTCCAGGTACAGCTCCCCGGGAAGCTCCCGGCGCATCACCGGGATATCCCGGGCGTAGCGGTCCACTGCGCGGTCCACGCGCTCGCGGCCCAAGTGCGCGGCCTCATCCAGCATGGAGCCTGCGGAGGCCTGCAGGCGCTGCTCCACCTGGTCCAGCGCCGCGTCGATCCTTCGCAGCACGCTGTCCAACCGCCCCCGCGTCCACTCACCGCGCGCGGCCAGAAGCTCCCGCAGCGCAAGCGCCCGGGCCTCGTCCAGCTCCCGGCGCAGTGCCTCCAGGTGGCGCGCGCTCAGGCGCTCCATCTCGCGCTCGGCGCGGGATAGCTCCTTCTCCCACCACGGGCTGCCGCGCACGTTTTCACCGCCTCCGGCCCGGACTGCTGTGCCCCGGGCTATGCAGGCGGGCCGGGGAGCACCCGGCCCGCCTCACTTCCGCTTCCTGCCGGCGCCCTGCGCCGCGGGCGCGGCCCGGTCCTCCTGGCTCACCGCCCCTTCCGGATCCTCCGCCCGCGCCTGCTCGAGCACCGCCGCATAAGGCCAGTCATCGTCCTCTGTCTCCCGGATCTCAACCAGGTCCAGCCCGTCGGCCTGGTGCAGCTCGATCCACTGCTCCAGCGCCTGGCGGTTCCCGGCCCGGATTACGCGCCGCTCAGACATGGCGGAACCGGACATGGCCGCCCGCGTTCGTCCACGTGCCGCCGGTGCCGACGCGCTCGGCCTCGATGATCAGCTTGTCGCCGGGCTGCATCGTGGTACCCGGGCCGCTGCAGGGGATCAGCAGGCTGTTATCCTTGCTGATGTTCACTCCCGATGTGAACTGCACCTGCCCGATCAGGGTGTTACCGGCGCCGTTTGCGCCCCCGTTCCGGATGTTCAGGTTGATGCGGTTGGTGTTGTCGCCGGTGATAGCCGCCCCGGCGATCACGGAGACGCTTTCCACCACCACATCCGCCGGCGCCACCCACACGGCCGCCCGGTCACTTGCGCTCGTCGCATTCAGCGTCCGCACGAAGATGGGGGCCACCTGGCTGCCCGGCACGTAGCCGATGTGGCCAACCGTGTTCTTGCTCATGGTTTCCTCCTGTTGTTTTCAGTCCTTACCGGCCTGGAAAGGCTGGTGCAGCCCCGTTAGACTACGCTGCGGTCCCAGGACAGCGGCTCCTCCACGGCGATGCCGTAGATGAAGCGCACTTTGTAGGTCAGCGCGTCCGCCTCAAACTCCTCTTTGGTGAAGATCTCCGGCTGCTGGCGGCCCTGGTAGAAGCCCACCTCCAGCGTCGGGGCGCTCGCGGGATCCGCGCACAGATACCAGTCGTTCGGGTCCGTCCAGAAGGGCACCACGAGCACCTGATAGGCGTTGCGGTGCCAGTTCGGCTCCGTTGCGTTGAAGTTCGCGGCCTGGACCAGCACCTGGCTGTTGGTCAGCCGCCATGCCGTCTCCTCCAGGTCCGGGGGAACGATCAGCAGGCGCGGGATGATCGTCCCCGCATCCATCCTCTGGCCGCCGACGGTGTTGCCGAACGTCGCGCGCTTGAGCATGTTCAGCCGGCGCGCGCTCAAGGACGCACTCGAGAGCGCCACGCTGCCCTGGTTGCCGCTGCCGCTGGTGGAGCCGTCCCCACCCCGGAGCGTGCTCGAAGGATGGAACAGGGTCACGTTGTCCCCCATCGTCGGGTTGGAGGTCAGGACCCCGAACACGTCCCGGTTCAGGGTCTGGCGCGCCGCACGGCCCATGGCCACCGGGATATTCCGGATGGCCCGCAGGTCGTCGTTTGCAATGGTCTCGAGCGTGATCGTGAAGAGCCCGCCACGCTTGCCGAGCGTGTAGCTCTCGCCCCCGTCCACGGGGTTCGCGAGCGGGTGATAGGTGCCGTTCTCGGGCACCACCGGCAGCACGCCGAAGCCGCCGTATTTCACCAGGTACTGCGGCCGGAAGTCGGTTACACTGCTGATGGTGCTCGCGATCTGGCGCCACTCCTGGTCGGCGTCCGGCCGGCTGAACTCGGCGATGAGCCGTTTGTGCATCCGGTCCGCAAACACCGCCGCCCAGGTGGTCGTTAAGAGCGCCTCTACGCTGCGCTCGCTGTCGTAGCCACCGCCGTGCGTATCCCTCAGGATCTCAAGCGGCGGGGTCAGCCAGTCTTTGCCGGTCCAGCGGCAATAGGCCTCCCTGAAGCTGCGGAACGGCGGCACGCCGTCCACCGGCTGGCCGGCGAGCATCCCGTCGATCGCCGCGATCATGCGGTCGCGGGAATCTTTGGTCACCTGCACGCCCAGGCCGGTCACGCGCGCGCTCTGTGCGGCCTCGTCCAGGGCCTCCTTCACGCCCCGGATGCGCCGGTCCAGCTCGCCAGGCTCGAAGACGCGCCCGGCGAATTCGCTACGCACCAGCTCCGCCGCCTTGGCCGGCAGCCGCGACTCGGCAAGCCGCGACTCGAGCAGCACGCCGCAGCGCTCGCGCCTTGCCTCCTCCAGCAGCTGGCGCACCTCATCCGCGCCGTCAGTTTCAGCGGAGCGTCCATCGCCGCTGCTGTCCTCAGACCCGCCGGCCGCCTCCTGCGCCCTCCGAGCCTCATCCAGCTCCCGCGCCAGCGCTTCCAGCGCCTCCGCAAGCGCGGGGTGCCTGGACGCCAGCTCCTCTGCCGTCAGGTTCTCCGGATCCTCCACACTCGCCTCGACCAGCTTCCAGAGAGCCGGCCGGGCTTTGATGTCCTCCATCGTCAGATTCATCTTTACCTCCCGGTATGAGGTCCACCACGGATCCACCGCGGCGGACTCGAAGAGCCGGCCGCCAGCGGCCGGCTGCACCACGATATCCACGCTGTTTCCGGGGTCGGCGACGAGCGCCTCCACTTCCCGGATCAGCTGCCCGTTCTCGCGCACCACGCGGGGTTTCGCGGCCAGATCGATCGACACACCGATCAGCTCGCCCGCCTCGCGCGCCGAGCGCAGCACGGGCAGGTAATGCTCGAACACGTGCAGGTCTCCCCGCACGGCGCCGTCCGCGTAGCGCACATTGCGCCATGTGCCTGCCAGGTTGCGCGGGTCGCTGCGCCCGGTGAGATCTCCCGAGCGGTAGTGCCCGCTTCTCGCCGGCAGGCCCTCCATGATGTGGCAGTCGCGCGCCAGGACCTCTTCGCGGTAGCGGTTCCGGTTCCGGCTCAGGCCCGCGCGGATCAGCACCGCGCCGGGCACGATGCGCTGCTCCTCGTCGAATGCGGCGGCCTCGATCGCCGCCGACTCCCGGATCGTCACAATCTCCGTCACTGCTCGTCCTCCATCACCGGGAGCTCAGGCGGCCGCCACGCCGCATAGACGGCCGCCTGGTCCCGCCTGCGCTCCCCGGCGATCAAATCGTCCAGATCGTCCGGCACCGGCACGCCGGCCGCGTTGTGCACCAGCTGCCTGGCCGTCTCGCGCGACATCAGCTCACCCGCCATCGCCAGCTGCGCCGCCTGCACCATGCGCAGCGTCGCGTCCGCGGTGCGGGTGTTGTCACTCCGCGACAGATCGGGCGCGGCGATGTCCACGGCCTCGATCTCATCTGGCGCCGCCCGCACCATGCCCGCTGCGGCCAGAAGATACCCCTGGATCTGCAGCAGCGGCCGGACCACGCCGTCAAACCACTGCGTCTGTAGCACCTCCAGGTCCCGGATCACCGGCTCGGAGGCGCTGTCCGCGGTGGTGCGGTTCACGTCATCAGCCGCCCCCACCCAGTGCTCCGGGAACCCGGCGCCAAGCGCGATGTATTTCAGCACCGCCAGGTAGTCGCTGCGGGCATCGCTTGCGTGCATCGAGGGCACCACGGCCTCCCAGCTCTCGCTTTCGTTGACCACCTGCACGCTGCCCGGGCGCGGAGGGCTCTGGCCGATCTCCATGGCGCGCCGCGCCACGTCCGCCTCGCTGCCGCTGACGCGCACCTGCCAGATGAATGCCTTGGTCAGACTGTTCAGCATCATGCGGTCGTTCAGAAACTGCTCGGCCCGGTGGATCCAGTAAAACATCGTTTCCAGCACGCTGCGCCCGCGCCCCACCATACCGGCCTGGAGCGGGAAGTACAGCAGCCAGCGCGCCTCCTGGTGCGGCATATCCCCGCGGCGCAGGGCCTCGACAACGGGCGGCGAGTTCAGGATCATCCACACCCGGTCACCCTCTGGCCGGGACTCAGTCACGCTGATGGCGATCCTTGCGTTCTCCGGGTCGGTCTCCACCGCGCTGATCTGCGTAGGGTGGAGGTATCCGATCCGCATCCGCCCCGTCTGGGGCGCGATAAAGGCCGGCAGGAACAGCTCCCCAAGGGCCAGCCACTCCCGGCACAGCCGCACGTAGTCGCGCTCCAGCCCGTTCACCGGATCACGCCAGAACGCCGCCAGCTCCTCGTGCAGCTCCTGATTCGGGCTCGAGAACTGCAGCACGCTGCCGCAGATGTGGGCCGCCATAGTCCGGATGATCTTCACCGCCAGCGGGCTGGTGCCGGTGAAGTGCATGGCCAGGCGGAGCATCAGGCTGTGCTCGGCCGGATCCAGTGTGGGCTGACCTGAGAGGCTCGAGATGCGCTTCCAGCCGCGTTCCTCTTCCAGAAGGTCCTGGATGCCGTCCCACTGCCCTTCCAGCGCGCGCGCGTACAGGCGCTCCACGCGGTCCACCGGCGCGCCCTCAGGCTCCACGGCGCGCGCCGGCCATGGCCATCGCAGGATGTCCCTTAGTGCCATGCGTCTTTGTCCGTTGCGGCGTACCAGCCGCGCTCCTCCACGGTTTTGGATGCCGGCGGGCGCAGCCGGGCAAGCGCGGCCCAGGCCGTGCTCACCGCGTCCACCTGGTCATCGTGCTGCCCCTGCGGGAACGCCACCAGCTCCGCGATGAACTCCTGGTTCCAGGAGGCGCGCACAAGATGAATAGGCCTGCCGCTCCAGGCAAGCGCCCGTGCCACCTTGTCGCGGTCCGCCTCGATTCCGCGGATGGCCAGGGCGTTGAAGCGCGGGTCGGCGAGCAGCTGCTGCACGGCCGCCAGCTGGAAGCCGGCCCGCTCGATGGCCCAGACGGTTCCCGGCTCAAGCTGTGCCAGAGCCGCCATGTCGCGCACCGTCTCAGGCCAGGGCTGGCGGCGCCGGTAGACGTCCAGCACCCACAGCCGGTTCTCCGCGTCGAGGCCGCACAAAGCGCCGACGGTCCAGTCGGCCGTAGTCTTGGCCGAAGCCGCAAGGTCCCAGCCACGGGCCAGGCGCAGATTCGCCGGGGCCCGGTCCTCGATCCGGACGTCTCCCAGGCGGAAGATACTGCCCTCCGGCGGGGCGGGCCGCCCCTGATACAGCGCCTCCCAGTCGCGCGGGCCGACGTTTGCCCTGATCCGCTCCAGCTCTTCCAGCGGATACCGCTCCGGCCAGAGCGGGCGGCCATTCCCATCGATGGCGGGCATGTGGATGATAGTCCACTCATCCGCCCGGGCGTCCGTGCCCTGTGCCGCAAGCAGCCGCCCGCTCAGGTCGTCCTCGTGCCAGCGGGTCTGGATCAAAACGATTGCCCCGTTCTCCTCCAGCCGGGTATACGCGGTGCTGGTGTACCAGTCCCATACGGCCTGCCGTATCGTCTGGCTGTCGGCCTCCTCCCTGTTCTTCACGGGGTCGTCGATGATCAGCAGGTTCGCCCCGTGCCCGGTCAAAGGCCCGCCCACGCCGGCGGCCTTCAGTCCTCCTCTGCGTCCGGCGATATCCCATGCGTCCACGGCCCGGCTGTCCGGGCACAGCCCGATCCCCGGGAAGACGCACCGGAACTGCGGACCCTCGATCGTCGCCCGCACGAAGCGGGAGAAGCGCTGCGCGAGATCCGCCCCGTAGGCGGCCAGCACCACGCGCCGGTCCGGGTTCCGGCCCAGGTACCAGGCCGGGAACCGGATGCTCGCCAGCTCGCTCTTTCCGTGCCGCGGCGGCATCCAGACCATCAGGCGGCGGATCTCCCCGCGCTCCACGGCCTCCAGCGCCTCGGCCAGGCGCGCCAGATGCGGCGCGGGCCGGTAGCCCGGCAGCGTCACACAGGCAAACGGGATCAGTCTCTGGCGGGCGAGGGCGAGCACCGCCCGCCGCGCGTCATTGAGCTTGCGCTCCGGGCTCCGCTTCGCCCTGCACGAGCCAGCGCGCCACCGCGATGATGCTGCCGGTGTCGATGGCATGTGCTATCTCAACCGGGCCGCCCTCCGGCCCGGAAACCTCGACGCGCTGCCGGCCCAGGTTGCCCCATACCTCGGGCCGTTTCGCCTGCAGCCAGCGCAGCGGGTCGCGCTCGTAGACCGCCTGCTCGGCATTTTTCACTGCCCAGGCGTCGGCCTCATGGACCCGGGCGCGAAAGTCTGCGTATCTCTCCATCCACCGGCGCAGGGTGCTCTCGGCGACACCGGCTGCACCGGCCGCCTCCTCGCGCGAGGACCCGCGCCGGATGTCCGCGATGATGCGGTCGGCGATCTCCTGGTTGTATTTCGTCGGGCGTCCGCGTGGCATGTCCGTCCGTTTCAATCCTCACCGGCCTGGTGGCCGGCCAGAGCGTGAAAAAGGGCCCACCGGCCAGGCGGGCCCTCAGTGAAAGGGAAAGGAGGCTGTGTTTGTCCGCTCTGCTTGCTGCCTGTATATGTACTCGCTGCAAAAATGTCTGACAACCTTACCGTTCTGCGAGCAGCAGCAGAATTTCCCAGAGATTTTCCGTCGGCAGGGCCGCCAGACGCTGGCGGCGCAGGTCAGCTGTCAGGGTCAGGAGATGGTTCACGTAGTCCCTGGCGTCCGCGTCCCAGGAGCCGGACGCCAGGCCGCTGACCGCGGCGGCGAAGTGGAACGCCTCGCCCGGGTCGTGCACGCGGTAGGCAAGGGCCCGGATGACCTGCCCCCAGGATGAGCCCGGGAACCGGGCGCGGTCTCCGGCTCTCCGGGCCGCCTCGAGCCGTGCGCAGATATCAGCGAGCAGCGCCGCGCGCTCCGAGGCCAAGGGATTCCTCCAGAATGGCCCGCGCCTCCGCAGACAGGCTTGCGCCCCGGCGGGCGGCTGCTTGCGCCAGGGCGGACAGCACCTCCCCGGATAGGCGGATGGTCAGGCGGGAGTCCATCGGGTGAGTCCGGGGGCGCGCTCGCTCCGCCAGGCGCGGGTCCTGCCTTCGCAGCCGCCTGAGCTCATCCCGCACGTCGCACCAGGCCCGGCGGAGGATGTAGCGGCGCAGGAGCGGCTCCGGCAGGTGGCCGTGCTCCCTGAGCTCCTGTGCGACGGCGAGGCGCGCCACCTGCGCCAGGTCGTCCGCATGCCCTGTCCACCCGTAGCGCGCCCGTATGGCTTGCTCCAGGTAGTCTGCCAGGTATGCGGCAAACTCAGCGTTTCCGTGCTGCGCGTGCTGCCTCGAGCTTTGCAATGAACTCCTCACGCTCGGCCTTCTCTGCCTCGTCAATCAGGGCCACTGCGCGCGACGCATCCAGCCCGATGGCCTCCAGAAACCGCGCCATTGCCGCTATCATCTGCGGCGATGGTTTGGTGCGCGGCTCCGGCGGCGGTCCGGCTGCAGCGCGCCGGCTGTTCAGAATCCCCCGCCAGCGGGAGAGACATTCGCGCGAGCAGGTCCGCCGATAGCGCGGTGCCGGTGCACCGCAGACCGGGCACGTACCGCCCACATTATGAATGTCCGAACGGGTCATCGCTTCCTCCTTCGTCCCGTGCTCCGGGCCGGTCGAGGGCTTGAAGTGTGTCGGCCACAACCTCTGCGACGCGCCTCTTGCCCCCGTCCTGTCCCACCCATTCCCTGACCTGAAGGCGCCCTTCCACGGCGACGAGCCGGCCTTTCGACAGGTAATTCGCGGCGAACTCTGCCGTCTGGCGCCAGCAGACGGCATCGATGAAATCGGTCTGGCGCCCGGAGCCCTTATCCGTTCCGGGGCGCTCCACGGCCAGCCCCAGGGTGGCAACGGGCGTTCCCTGCGGCGTGTAGCGGAGCTCCGGATCGCGCGTCAGCCGGCCAATAAGAATGATCCTGTTCAGCATCGGTCCCACCTCAAGCGCCCGCGCCCCAGCGCGGCGTGCCGCACTGCGGGCACAGCCGCGGCGGCTGAGGCTCCCGTCCAAGACGCCGGCGCGGGCGCCAGGAATGCCCGCACGCCTGGCAGGTGAACACGGGCCGCGGCAGCCGGGACATCGAGGTCCGGATCCGCCCCACGGGGAGGCGGTACCCCGCCGCATACAACGCGGCGGCCTCGTCCGCGGTTGCCTCCACCAGAGTCCACTCGCCCTGCGGGCCCGGCGGCACGATGTTATTCTTTAGGGAGGACTTAACCCTGAGGTTGCCGTCCTCGTCCCAGTATGCCGGCCCGCCGCGGGCCGAGGGGATGTGAATGATCTTCATTTGTCTCTCCTCAAAAGCCACCGGCGGGCTGCAGGACGGAACGGCCAGCGCGCGGTTCTTTGTTTTCGCCTGCGTTAATCATGGCTCGGTTTGGATCGCTTGTTAAGGGCTGCGATTAATACAGCGCCGCCAGCGGCTCCATGTTCAACGCAGCCAGGATTACCCGCCATAGCCCAGCTCCTTGAGGTTGGCGGCGATGGCGGCGTCGAGTTTGGCGGCTTCGGTCTGCTGCTCGCGCAGTTGCGCCACCAGCCGTTGCATTTTCTGGTCGAACGGTTCGCCGTCTTCTTCCTGTTCGGCGGCGCCGACGTAGCGGCCGGGTGTGAGGACGTGGCCGTGTTTGCGGACTTCCTCCAGGGTCGCGCTCTTGCAGAAGCCGGCCTTGTCCTTGTATTCGCTGGCGTTCTTCTCACCGCGCCAGGCGTGGTAGGTGTTGGCGATTTTGGCGATGTCCTCGTCGCTCAGCTCGCGATGGGTGCGGTCCACCATGCGGCCCATCTTCCTTGCATCAATAAAAAGCACTTCCCCGCGGCGGTCGCGGAACTTGCCGTTCTTGCGGTCGCGCGCCAGGAACCAGAGACAGGCCGGGATTTGGGTGCTGTAGAAAAGCTGGCCGGGCAGGGCGACCATGCAGTCCACGAGGTCGGCCTCGATTATCGCCTTGCGGATCTCGCCCTCGCCCGACTGGTTGGAGGACATGGAGCCGTTGGCGAGGACGAAACCGGCCACGCCGGTGGGCGCCAGGTGGTGGATGATGTGCTGCACCCAGGCAAAATTGGCGTTGCCCACAGGTGGCACGCCGTACTTCC
>Ga0308417_1001602_pt1 | contig 15438 bp, 11 predicted proteins | sample HotsprSampleOS65_FD_203528 | JGI IMG/M metagenome (GOLD analysis project Ga0308417, IMG submission 203528) | Hot spring phototrophic mat microbial communities from Octopus Spring, Yellowstone National Park, Wyoming, United States - 20090730_OS65 ... | reverse complement strand
GACGCTCCCTCACCCCCAACCTCTCTCCCCAAGGCAGAAGGGGACCTCGAGCGTCGCTGACGCGACGTTCCCGGCATGGACGACAAGCATGGCAGACGAGAAAGCGACCTCCCAAGAACCCCAGACCACCGGCCATGTCTGGGATGGTGACCTGCAGGAGTACAACAACCCGCTACCGCAGTGGTGGATCTACGGTTTCTACATCACCATCCTGTTCGCCCTGGTCTACTGGGTGGTCTACCCGTCCTGGCCCGTGGGCGACGGATTTCTCAAAGGGATCGACAGCATCGCCTACACCAATGCCGAAGGGCAGCAAGAGCGCTGGCACTGGAACAGCCGCGCCAAGCTGCTCGCCGAGACGCAGGCAGCGGCCGAACAGCAGAAACCCTGGTTCGAGCGCATCGCCAATCTACCCTACGAGCAGATCGCGCAGGACCCGGAGTTGCGTGGGTTCGTCAATTCGGCGGGGCGCGCCATCTTCAACGACAACTGCGCCGGTTGTCACCAAGTCGGCGGCGGCGGCAAGATCGGCCACTATCCCAACCTGACCGATGACAATTGGATCTACGGCGGCACCTACGACAAGATCCGCGAGACCATCGTCAAGGGGCGCCAAGGCTACATGCCCCCCTTCGCCGAAGCGCTGAGCCGAGGGGAGATCGACGCCCTGGCACATTACGTCCTGGCCTTGGCCGGCGAACCGCACGATGCGGCGCAGGCGGCCCAGGGCAAGGCGCTGTTCCACAGCCATGCCGGGGCCTGTTATTACTGTCACGGCGATGATGCCAAGGGTCGCACCGACATCGGCTCGGCCAATCTGGTCGATCGCATCTGGCTGTGGGCCGATGTCCCCGGCGCACCCGATGTCCCTGCCAAGGTGGCCCTGGTCAGGCAGATCATCGCCGGCGGGCTCAACCGCGGCATCATGCCCGCGTTTGCCAACCGGCTGAGCGAGGAACAGATCAAGGTCCTCACCGTCTATGTCCATCAGTTGGGCGGCGGACAGTAGCCCCGTTGGGGGATGAGGCGGCAAACCCAGGTCCGCCGGCGTTTTTTTCTTGCATTGCCGGCACATGTGCCGTGCCAGCCACGGCGTGTGAACGGATCGTGAAGGCAGGCGCAGTGGAACAGGTCAAGCCTCAGGAACTCCAGCTCTACGCCAAGCGTGTCCCTGTCACGCCCCGCTCGATCAAAGGCGCCTTCCGCAACTTCAAGACCGCCGTGCTGTTGCTCGGCTTCACCGTCTATTTCGGCCTGCCCTGGCTCCCCTGGCCACGCACGGAGGGTCCCTCCCAGAGCGTCCTGTTCGACATCCCGGGCCGCCGCTTCCTGATCTTCGATCTGGCCATCCATCCGCAGGACATCTTCCTGCTCTCCCTGCTGCTGTTCATCGCCGCGGCCCTGCTCTTCTTCGTCACCGCCTTGCTGGGCCGCGCCTTCTGCGGCTATTTCTGCTTCCAGACCCTGTGGACCGACGCCTTCATCTGGATCGAGCACTGGCTGCAGGGCGAACGGCCGCAGCGGCTGAAGCTGATGAAAACGCCTTGGAGCAAGGCAGAGAAGCTGCTCAAGGTGGGCAGCACCCGCATCCTCTGGTTCGGGCTATCCTTCTGGACGGCCATGACCTTCGTGCTCTACTTCGGCCATGCGCCGGACCTCATCGCACGCTTCTTCCGGGGCGAGGCCGCGGCAGCGGCCTATATCACGGTGGCCACTTTGACCGTCACCACCTATCTCGCCGCCGGCGTATTGCGCGAACACGTGTGCATGTTCATCTGCCCCTATGGCCGTTTCCAGAGCGCCATGTACGACCCGGAGACGCTCACCGTGCACTATGACCGCCGCCGCGGCGAGGGTAGCGCCGGTCGCGTCGCCGCGCGCACCGGCTTGCGCACACGCGAGGAGCGGCAGGCCAAGGGCCATGGCGACTGCATCGACTGCGGCCTGTGCGTGCAGGTCTGTCCGGTGGGCATCGACATCCGCGACGGCCTGCAGTATCCGTGCATCGCCTGCGGGCTGTGCATCGATGCCTGCAACCAGATCATGGACAAGATGGGTTTTCCGCGCGGGCTCATCCGCTACGACTCGGAGACCAACCTGGCCCGCCCGACCCCCGCGCCACCCCGCCTGGAATGGAAGCGGCTCAAGGTCATGGGCTATGGTCTCGCCCTGGTGCTGATGAGCGCCTACCTGGTCTATGGCCTGACGCATAGGCAGAGCTTCGAACACAGCATCCAGCAGGTGCGCCAGCCGCTCTATGTCGTGCTCTCGGACGGCAGCATCCGCAACCGCTATGAGATCAGGCTGACCAACCTCTCAGGTGCCGAGGACAGCTTCACCGTCTCGGTGCGGGGCCTGCCGGAGGGGGCCTTGGACCTGGGCAATTTCGACAAGGTCACCATCCGCAACGGCAAGAGCGTGACCTTGCAGGCCAGCGTCAGGCTCGATCCCGAGACCGCCGCGCGCATCACCGAGTTCGAGTTCGTCATCCGCAACGGCCGTGGCGAGACCGTGGTCGATACCGCACACTTCTTCACCCGGAGATCAGGATGAATCTGCTGATCAGCCTGTTCGGCGGCATGCTCGTCACCGCCCTGCTCTATGCGCTGGGCCGACGCCTGAGGCTCACCAACTTCTGGGCGGCGCTGTCGGCCGGCGGCATCGCCTGCTTCGCCTATGTGGCGCATGGCCTGGTGGCCGGTCTGCCCGGCCTGGACGTCATCACCCTGCACCTGGTGGCCTATCCGACCGTGTCGGTGCTGCTCTATCAGCTCTACGGAGAAAAGGCCAGGCGCAGCGTCACCATGCACTGGGCGCCCAAGCTGATGCTGGGGTTCTTCGCCGTGCTCGCCGTGCTCTATGGTGGTTTCGTCCACATCGCCAGTGAGGGGCTACCGCCGACCCTGGCCGGCTGGCTCTTGCCCGGCGCCAAGGACAAGGCGGTCTATACCGGCTTTGCCGGCGTCGTCGAGCACGATCGGGGCGCCGCCAAGGGCATATCCCATCACTTGAAGATGGAGCACAGGCTGGCGCAGCAGGGCTGGCGCCTCGAAATCGGCGGCCTGAGCGACGCGCGACCCGACCGGCCGCTGCCCGTGAGCGTCCATGTCCTGGACCGGAGCGGACGCGGCGTGGACGGTATCGACGTCCGACTCGCCACGGGTCGGCCGGGTCAGCCGCCTTCCGCACTGGTGCGTCTCGAAGGCGATGGCGAGTCGGGCTATCACGCCACGCTCGGTCCACTCGATGCGGGGGCCTGGATCGCCTACCTGAGCCTGCAGCGCGCCAACACCCCGCCTATCCATTTGGAGCATGGTCTGCAGGTGCGTTGACGCCGTGTGGGCATGAGCGCCTCCTGGGTGGGGCTACGCCCTACCCGCCCGCCGGGATGGCAGTTGGGGCGATTCGTGAACCGTCCCTACCTGACGGGCGGCCCGGCGTGTTTCTGGCATGGCCTCCTCGACATCCCCGTGCTGGCCTCGCCGGCTCAAGTCCGACCGACCTCGGCCGTTAATGATGTGTCCGGCCGGTGGCGACTGGCCGTCTGCATGGAGGAGGGATGGGGGATGGCTTTGCTCGGAGAGGGGATACACAGGCTCGGCGCATGGGTCGGCGTCTGGCGGCGCGTAGCTCAGTCCAGGCCGTCCGCCCTAAGCCGCGAACAGGGTCTGCTCGCACTGGGTTTTGCCGTCCTCATCGTTTTGATGCTGGCGCAGACGCTCATCAGTCTGCGGCAGTTCGAGTCCCAGCGCACCCAGCTCAAGGACATCCTCGAGGACGGGATGGCCAAACTGGAGCTGGTTGGCCGCATGCACGCCGCCGGACGCGAGCGCATCCTGCGCCTGCAGCGTCTGTTCCTGGTCGAGGACCCCTTCGAACGGGAGGCCGAGCGCGAGGAATTCGGCCGTCAGGCGCAAGCCTTCATCCAGGCGCGCCAGGCCCTGCTCGCCATGCCCTTGCAGCCGCAGGAGCGTCGCCTGCTGGCGCGTCAGGGCGAGCTGTCGCGACGTTTCCACGCCACGCATCTGGAGGTGCTCGACCTGTTGGAGCAGGGCGAGGTAAGACAGGCCGAGCGCAGGTTGAGCGAGTCGCTGCTGCCCACACAATATGCCGTGCTCGCCACGCTCAACGAGCTTTATGCCTTGCAGCAGGACCGCGCGCGGCGTCTGGGTGCCGAGGCGGAAGCGCTGCAGAACGAGGCCAAGCGCCTGATCCTCCTGGTCGCCGGCCTCGTCACCCTGCTCGCCCTCGCCGTGGCCTATACCGTGTTCCGGCGCATCCGGGCAAGCAGCCTGGAACGCGAGCGTCAGGCCACCTACGACGCCCTGACCGGGCTGCCCAATCGCCTGCTCATCCAGAGCCTGATCGAACAGGCCATCGCACGGGCACAGCGGCGTCAGGGCCGCATGGCGGTGATGTTCATCGATCTGGATCGTTTCAAGGCAGTCAACGACAGCTTGGGACACAAGGCGGGCGACCAATTGCTGATCGAGATCGCCCGACGCCTGCAGGGCTGCCTGCGTGCCGGCGACCGCGCGGCCCGCCTGGCTGGGGACGAGTTCGTCGTCCTGTTGGAGGACATTGCCCGGTCGGAGGAGACAATCCCGGTGGCCAAGCGCATCCTGCAGGCCGTGCAGGCACCGGTCCTGATCGATGGGCAGGAGGTCTACGTCGGGGCCTCGATCGGGATCGCCGTCTGCCCCGAGCATGGCACGAGCCGGGAGGCCCTGGTCAAACACGCCGACGCGGCCATGTATCGGGTCAAGGAGCGCGGCCGCAACGGCTACCAGGTGTTCGATGCCGCGCAGGCCGCCCCCGACGACGGCGGGCTGGAGCTCAGGCGGGCCCTGCACCAGGCCCTGGCCAGGGATGAACTGGTGGTCCATTACCAGCCGCAGGTGGACGTGCAAACGGGCAGCGTGACGGGCGTGGAGGCCCTGGTGCGTTGGCAGCACCCGCAACGCGGGCTGCTGCCGCCCGCGGCCTTCCTGGCGGAGGCCGAGGCATGCGGCCTCATGTGGGAGGTGGGCTGCGCGGTGACGCAGAAGGTCTGCCGGCAACTGCGCGCCTGGCTCGACGCGGGGCTCCCGCCGGTGAGGGTGGCACTCAATCTCGCCGACATGGAGTTCTGGCATCCTGACCTGGTCGAGCGCCTGCGTGTGCAGCTCGCGCAGCATGGATTGCCGGCGGAGTTGTTGGAAATGGAGCTTACCGAGGGGGTCGTCGTGCGCCAGGCCGAGCGCGCCGATCAGGTCTTGAACGACTTGCGCGCCTTGGGGGTGCGGATCGCCCTGGACGATTTCGGCACCGGTTATTCCTCCCTAGCCAGGCTGCAGAGGCTACCCATCGACACCATCAAGATCGACCGCGCCTTCATCTCGGGGCTGACTGCTGACCGGGAGGGCCGGGCCATCGTCGAGGCCGTGATCGGCATCGCCCGCAGCCTGGGTTTTGCGCTCGTGGCCGAGGGGGTGGAGACGCGGGCGCAGGCGGACATCCTGCAGGCGCTGGGCTGCCCCTGCATCCAGGGCTATCTGGTCAGCCCACCCGTGCCCGCGCAGGACCTGGAGCCCCTGTTGCGAGCGGGCTGGTCGTGTCGCGACACCGTGGGGCTGGAGCGAGCGGCCGCCTGATGGCGAACGCGCGGCGGCGCAGCGCGCGCAGGAAATAGCGGATAATTCCAAGGCTACCCGGCGCTCATGCCGGGTCACCTGTCAACGCCCGCCGATCAGGCGGCGACCCGCGTTCCGGCGGGAACCGTTGAGGCCCATCACACCGTGCTGTTCGAACACCTCGCCAGCGACGGCCAAGCCCGCCGCGCCCGCTTGCATCTTGCCCATGGCGTCGTCGACACCCCCGCCTTCATGCCGGTGGGCACCTATGGCGTGGTCAAGGCCGTCACCCCCGAGGAGGTGGTCGCGCTGGGGGCGCAGATCGTCCTGGGCAACACCTTCCATCTGTGGCTGCGCCCCGGTCTGGAGGTGATCGCCGCACATGGGGGATTGCATCGCTTCATGGGCTGGCAAGGCCCCATCCTCACCGATTCCGGGGGCTTTCAGGTCTGGAGCCTGACCCATCTCAGGAAGATCACCGAGGAGGGGGTGCGCTTCGCCTCGCCGGTCGACGGCCAGCGGCTCATGCTGAGCCCCGAGAGAAGCATGCAGATCCAGCGTGTGCTCGATGCGGACGTCGTCATGATCTTCGACGAATGCACGCCCTATCCGGCCGATCGGGATACCGCGCGTCAGTCCATGGAGCTGAGCCTGCGCTGGGCGGAGCGCTCGAAGCGCGCACACGAGGGCAACCCCAACGCCCTGTTCGGCATCGTCCAGGGCGGCATGTACGAGGACCTGCGCGAACGCTCGCTCGCGGCCCTGATCGACATCGGTTTCGATGGCTATGCTTTGGGGGGGCTGTCCGTCGGGGAACCCAAGGCGGACATGCAGCGCATCATCGCCCACGCGGCGCCGTGTCTGCCCGCGGACCGGCCGCGTTACCTGATGGGGGTGGGCACGCCGGAGGACATCGTCTTTGCCGTCAGCCACGGCATCGACCTGTTCGACTGCGTGCTCCCCACCCGCAACGCCCGTCATGGCGTTTTGTTTACCCGCACCGGCGAGCTGCGCATCAAGAACGCCCGCCATCGCAGCGACACCGCGCCCATCGACCCGAGCTGCGACTGCTACACCTGCCGACACTTCAGCCGTGCCTACCTGCACCACCTGTTCCGCGCCGGCGACACCCTGGCCGGGCGGCTGATGACCCTGCACAACCTGCGCCATTACCAGGTGCTGATGCGGGCGCTGCGGCAGGCGATCGCCGCGGGCCGGCTCGCGGAGTTTATGGCGGCCTTCCATGCTGCGAGGGGACAGGACTGATCCCCCGCTCGCCTAGACCGACGCGGCCGATGCGTTATTGGCGTCGCCGGGCGAGCGCCGAGTACCCGTGCTAAAATTGCAAGATTTATAGCAGGAGTTGCCCCATGCCGATCCCCCCCGCCTATGCCGCCCCGGCCGAGCAACCGGATCCCTTTCTGAGTTTCCTGCCGTTGATCGTCATCTTCGTGCTGTTCTGGTTCCTCATCATCCGTCCGCAGATGAAGCGGGCCAAGGAACAGCGCCAGATGCAGGAGGCCTTGCAGAAAGGCGACGAGGTCGTCACCTCCGGCGGCCAGCTCGGTCGTGTAGTGGATCTGAAGGAGCAATACGTGACGCTGGAGGTGGCCAAGGGCGTGCACAGCATCTTCCAGCGCGGCGCCATCCAGACCGTGCTGCCCAAGGGCACGATGAAAGATCTGTGAGGGGTGAGGAGAGAGAGTTGAGGGCGCACGCCCGTCACGCCTCGCTCCCCCTCACCCCTGACCCCTCACGCCTCACCGAAAAATGAACCGCTACCCGCTCTGGAAATACGTCGTCATCGCCGCCGCGCTGCTGATCGGCTTTCTCTACACCCTGCCCAATTTCTACGGCGAGGTGCCGGCGGTGCAGGTCTCGCCCATGCGCACCACCGTGAAGGTGGACACGGCGCTCATGCAACGGGTCGAGGCCGCCCTTGCCCAGGCGGGCATCGCCAGCCTGGGCGTGGCCATGGACGAGCGCAGCGTCAAGGTGCGGCTGGCCGACACCGACACCCAGCTCAAGGCCAAGGAGGCCCTGCAGCAGGCCCTGGGACCGGGTCATACGGTGGCCCTGAATCTGCTCTCGGCCTCGCCGGAATGGCTCACGGCCATCGGCGCGCTGCCCATGTACCTGGGCCTGGACCTGCGCGGCGGCGTGCATTTCCTGTTGCAGGTGGACATGCCCCGCGCCCTGGAGAAGGCCGCCGATCGCTATCAGGGTGACCTCCGTACCCTGCTCAGGGAAAAAAAGGTCCGCTATGGCGGCATCAGCCGCGACAAGGACGTGGTCGTCTTGCGCTTCCGCGAGGCGGCCCTGCGCGACGAGGCGCGCAAGGTCATCGCCGAGACCTATCCCGAGCTGGAGCTGCGTGAGGGTGCGAGCGGCGAGGAATTCCTGCTCATGGTCGGCTTGAGCAAGCCGGCCCAGCTCAAGACCCAGGAGAGTGCCCTGCAGCAGAACCTGCTCACCCTGCGCAACCGCGTCAACGAACTGGGCGTGGCGGAGCCGGTGATCCTGCAGCAGGGTATGGATCGGGTGGTGGTGCAACTGCCCGGTGTGCAGGACACCGCCAAGGCCAAGGAGATCCTCGGCCGCACCGCCAGCCTGGAGGTGCGCATGGTGGACGAGGAGGCGATGCAGGACCCGGCGCGCGTGCAGGCGGCGGTGGCGAGCGGCCAGGTCCCCTTCGGCGATGAACTGTACTTCGAACGCAACGGCCAGCCCATCCTGGTGAAAAAGGCGGTGGTCCTCACCGGCGAATACATCACCGATGCCCAGGCCGGCTTCGATCAGAACGGTCAGCCTGCCGTGCACATCAACCTGGACGGACGCGGGGCGCGTATTTTCAAGAACGTCACGCGCGAGAACGTCGGCCGGCGCATGGCCATCCTGCTGATCGAAAAGGGGAAGACCGAGGTGGTCACCGCGCCGGTGATCCGCGAGGAGATCGGTGGCGGGCGGGTACAGATCACCGGCATGGACTCGACCGAGGAAGCGCGCGACGTGGCCCTGCTGCTACGCGCCGGCGCCCTGGCGGCACCGATGGAGATCGTCGAGGAGCGCACCGTCGGACCCAGCCTGGGCAAGGACAACATCGAGCGGGGCTTCAACGCCACCCTCATCGGCTTCGCCGCCATTGCCCTGTTCATGATGGTCTATTACCAGCTCTTCGGCGTCATCGCCGTGCTGGCCCTGGCGAGCAACCTGTTCCTGCTGGTGGCCCTGCTGTCGATGCTGCAGGCCACCCTCACCCTGCCCGGCATCGCCGGTATCGCGCTGACCCTGGGCATGGCCATCGACGCCAACGTGATCATCGCCGAGCGCATCCGCGAGGAGCTCAGGAACGGCATGTCGCCCCAGGCGGCCATCGCCGCCGGCTACGACCGGGCCTGGGACACCATCCTCGACGCCAACGTCACCACGCTGATCGCCGGCATTGCCCTGTTCTGGCTCGGTTCCGGCCCGGTGCGCGGCTTCGCCGTGACCCTCTGTCTGGGCATCCTCACCTCCATGTTCAGCGCGGTGATGGTCTCGCGCGCCATGGTCAACCTCACCTACGGCCGGGCCAAGCGCTTGACCAAGGTCTCGATTTGAGGAGGCATGCCGATGAGTCTTGAACTGTTCCGCCTCCAGCGCGACATCCCCTTCATGCGCTGGGCGCGTTCCACCATCTTCGTGTCGGTCGCCTTCATCCTCGTCTCCATCGCCCTGCTCGCCTACAAGGGCCTCAATCTGGGCGTGGACTTCACCGGCGGCACGGTGATGGAGATGGGCTATCCCAGCGCCGCCGACATCCCCGCCATCCGCAGCCACCTGGCACGAAACGGCTATGCTGACGCCCAGGTGCAGACCTTTGGCGCCTCCACCGATGTGCTGATCCGCCTGCCGGTCAAGTCAGGCGTGACCTCGGCGCAATTGTCGGAAAAGGTGCTCGTCGTGTTGCGCGCACAGGAACCCAAGGTCGAGTTGCGCCGGGTCGAGTTCGTCGGCCCGCAGGTGGGCAAGGAATTGTTCGAGGACGGGGCGCTCGCTCTGCTGGTGGTGGCCATCGGTATCGTCATCTATCTGGCCCTGCGCTTCGAATGGCGTTTTGCCGTCGGCGCCATCTTCGCCACGGCGCACGACGTCTTCATCGTTCTCGGGGCCTTCGCCCTGTTCCAGTGGGAGTTCTCGCTCACGGTGCTGGCAGCGGTGCTGGCTGTGCTGGGCTACTCCGTCAACGACACGGTGGTGGTGTTCGACCGCATCCGCGAGAACTTCCGCAAGACGCGCATGACGGACGTGGCCGCCATCATGGACAATGCCAAGACGGCCACCCTGTCGCGTACCATCATCACCAGCGGCACCACCTTGATGATGGTCCTGTCCATCCTATTCCTGGGCGGCGAGATCCTGTTCGGCTTCGCCATGGCCCTGGCCATCGGCATCGTGGTCGGCACCTATTCCTCGGTGCTGGTGGCGAGCCCCGTGGTGATGTGGCTGGGCGTGTCGCGGGAGGATTTCATCAAGCCGCCAAAACAGGAAAGCGGCGCGGTGGTGTGAATCCTGCTGGCCACATGGTCGGCAGCCCGGTGCGTCCGATCCAGGAGGTTGAATATGCGTATCGCACGAGCCTCTTTCCTGCTTGTGACCCTCGCTTTGGCCAGCCCGGCGCAGGCCGCCCAGGCCGTCGTCGACAAGGTCATCGCCGGCTTCGCCTCGCCTGAGAGCGTGGTGGTGGCGGGCGAGCACGTCTATGTCTCCAACGTGGGCGAGAAACTGGAACCCTTCGCCAAGGATGGCGACGGCTTCATCTCCAGACTCGACCGCCAGGGTAATGTGCGCGAGTTGAAGTGGAAGAGCGGGCTCAACGCCCCCAAGGGCATGATCGCCCACAACGGCGTGCTCTATGTGGCGGACATCGACCGGGTGCTGGGCTGGCGCATGAGCGACGGCAAGCAGGTCTTCGATCTGGACCTGTCCGCCACCGGCGTGCGCTTCCTCAACGCCTTCGCCGCCTTCAGCGGCCACCGCCTGCTGCTCTCCGCCACCGACCGGAACACGGTCTATGTCATCCATACCCAACACCCCCGCTACGAGGAACTGCGCTTCGACGTCCCGCCGCAGGGGCCGAACGGCCTCGACCTGAGCGGCCAGGTCCTAACGGTGGCGGAGTGGGGCAGCGACGACCGTCCCAACGGTCGCGTCCGGCAATACCGGTTGTTGGGCAACCAGGCCAGCCAGATCCGGGTCCACGAGCTCAGTCCGCCGGGCCTGTACGACGGGGTCGTCAGCCTGGGTGGGCAACGCTATGTGGTGTCGAATTGGGTCCGGTTCGAGCCCGCGGGTGTGCTGCACTGGCTGGATGCGCGCACCGGCCGGCAGGAGGCCATCCACGCCCCCATCATGGGGGGGCCGGCAGACCTGACACGCGACGGCAACGTCCTGTGGGTGCCGGCGATGCTGGAGGGCAAGGTCTACCGTCTGCAGCTGCATAGCCGTTGATCGGTGCGCGACGCGTCGCGTCGCGATCATGAACGGTCGCTCGGTGGCAACGCGCTGCCGCCGGTTCTCCCTATCCACGACCGCAGCACCGATCACCCGTTGCCGAGGCAATCGGGTTTGATGGAAGATTGCCGGGTCGTTGACCGCCGGATACTCCGATGTCATGCTCCCCCTCCTGATCGCCAAGACCGGCCAGACCTTGCAGGATTGTGCTGTCCGCTGCGGTGACTTCGAGGACTGGTTCGTGCGCGGCATGGGCCTGGCCGCCTCCGAGGTGCAGGTCGTGCATCTCCCCCAAGGCGACCGGCTCCCGCCGCATCGCGCGGTCAGCGGCATCGTCATCACCGGCTCCCACGCCATGGTCACCGATCGCGCCCCCTGGAGCGAGGACCTCGCCGGGTGGGTGGCGGAGGCGGTGCCCATGGGCATGCCCATCCTGGGGGTGTGCTACGGTCACCAGCTGCTGGCCCATGCCCTCGGCGGCGAGGTCGACTACCACCCGGCCGGCCCCGAGGTCGGCACCGTGCCGGTGCGGCTGACCCCGGCCGCGCGCACCGACCCCCTCCTGGCGGATCTGCCCGAGGCCTTCTACGCGCATGCCACTCATGCCCAGAGTGTGCTGCGCCTGCCGGAGCAGGCGGTGCACCTGGCCGGCAACGCGTTCGAGCCGCACCATGCCTTCCGCATCGGGGAGCGCGCCTGGGGTGTGCAGTTTCACCCCGAGTTCGACACCCGCATCATGCACGCCTATGTCCAGGTCCGGGCCGCCCGCTGCGAACACCCGCAACGCGATTGGGAGGCAATCCGCGCCACGGTCCGGGACACGCCGGAAGCGGCGAGTCTGCTGCGGCGTTTTGCCGAGGTGGTCAGGCACAGCGACTGGTAGCGGGCGACGGACCCGCCCCGCCTGCCTTGGTCGTGGCCGCAACTTGGCTTGGGTCCGGCTGGCAGCGGCTGTCGCGGGTCCGGACTACAGTTCGACGAGCAGCGCCATCGACTTGCCGTCGCGCAGGATGCCCAGCCGGATGCGGTCGCCACGGCGAAAATCGTCCATACGCGCCAGCAGTTTGGACACACCATCGACGGGTTTGCCCTCGATCTCGACGATGATGTCGCCCGGGTAGAACAGGCCCTCCTCGTCCACCCGGCTGCCGCGCAACCCCGCCGCCTCGGCGGGCGAGCCCGGCTCCACGCGCAGGATCACCACCCCCTTGACGCCCAGCCGCCGGGTGATTTGGCGATTGAGGTTTTCGTCCACAGCGACGCCCAGGGTGGGGCGAGTATAGCGGCCGGTGGCGATGATCTCCGGCACCACCCGGTTGACCGTGTCCACCGGCACGGCGAAGCCGATGCCGGCCGAGGCCCCAGAGGGGCTATAGATCGCGGTATTGATGCCGATCAGCCGACCGGCGGAATCGAGCAGGGGGCCGCCGGAGTTGCCCGGATTGATGGCGGCATCGGTCTGGATCAGGTGTTCGATGGTGCGGCCGTTGCCGGAGATCGAGCGGTCCAGGGCGGAGACCACGCCGGTGGTGAGGGTCCAGTCGAGGCCGAAGGGGTTGCCGATGGCGAACACCTTTTGGCCCACCTGCAGGTCGGCGCTGGTGCCGATGGGCACGGGTTGAGGCCGGTCGAACGGCACGCGGATGCGCAACACCGCGAGGTCGTGGTCCGGGCTCACGCCGACGAGGCTCGCCGCATAGTCGCGGCCGTCGTTTAGGCGCACGCGCGCACCGCTTGCCCCGGCGATGACGTGGAAATTGGTCACGACATGCCCCAGGTCGTCCCAGAAGAAGCCGGAACCGCTGCCGCGCGGGACGTTGAAGACGTTGCGCGTCCAGGGGTCCATTACCTGGCGCTGGGTGGTGATGAACACCACCGAGCCCTTGGCCCGCTCGAAGATCTCGATGGTGGTCTTCTCGTCGTCGGCGAGGTCGCCGCGCGGGGTGACCGCCCGCGGCACCGCCGCCGGCCCGGTGAGCGTGCGCTCGATCCAAGGCAGTAGCTGCCAGATCAACAACACGGCCACCACCGCCACCGAGATCCAGAACAGGCGGCGCAGAAAGCTGTCTTCTCGGTTCATCTCTTACGGGAGAGCGGGTCTGAAGGAAGAAAGAAACCGTGATTGTATCCGCCTTCATCCTTCATCTTTCATCCTTACCCCCTCTCCTCCGCCCAGGGCGCGATACAGGCGCACGGTGTTCGTCAGCCAGGCGCGACGCGTCTGCACCACCGCCTGTTCGGCCGCATAGAGGTCGCGCTGGGCGTCCAGTACATCGAGGTAATTGGTCAGCCCGGCCCGGTAACGGGCCTCGGCCAGCCGCAGGCGCTCGCCCTGGATGCGCGCCTGGGCCTCGAGGGTGTCGAGCTGCTCGGCCAGGTTGCGCCGGGCGGCCAGCCCGTCGGCCACCTCGCGGAAGGCCTGCTGGATCGCCCGCTCGTATTCCGCCACGGCGGCGAGCTTGCGTGCCTGGGCCAGATCGACCCCGCCCTGGGTGCGGCCGGCATCGAACAAGGGGAGTCTGAGGGCCGGCTGGAACAGCCAGGTGCCGCTGGCGGCGTCGAACAGATCGGTCAAGGCGCGGCTGGCCAGCCCGAGGGCGGCCGTGAGGGTGATGGTGGGGAAGAAGGCGGCGCGTGCGGCATTGAGGTCGGCGTTTGCCGCCTTGAGCCTGGTCTCCGCCGCCAGGATGTCCGGGCGACGGAGCAGCACCTCGGCCGGCAGACCCGGGGCCAGATCGGCGACGAGGTCCTGCGCCTCCAACGGCCGCCCCGGCGGCAGCGCATCCGGCGCCGTCCCCAGCAGCAGGGTCAGGGCGTTCTGTGCCGCGGCGAGCTGGCGCCTGAGGGTGGAGAGCTCGGCGCGGACGAGGGCGAGCGCGCCGTCGGCCTGGAGCAGGTCCAGGTCGCCGGCCAGGCCCACGTCCCGTCGCCGCGCCACGATCTCGCGCGCCTCGGCACGGCTGGCCAGGGTCGCCTGCGTCAGCCGCAGGCGCTCGGTGAGCTCGAGCTCGATCAGGTAGGCCTCGGCCACGTCGGCGATCAGGGTGAGGCTCACGGCACGGACCGCCGCCTCGCTGGCGAGGTAGCGCTGCCGTGCGGCCTCATCCAGGCTCTTCAGGCGACCCCAGAGGTCGAGCTCGAAGGCGGGGCTCTGCAGACCGACCTCGAAACGGCGGGAGACGTCGCCATCGTTGCGTTTGGTCGAGGCGGAAGCCGCCAGGTCGGCATTGGGGCTCAAGGCGGAATCGACGATGCGCAGTTGCGCGCGCGCCTCTTCGATGCGGGCGGCGGCCAGGCGCAGGTCGCGGTTGTGCGCAAGCGCCGCCTCGATCAGGGCCTGCAGCCGGGGATCTGGGTAGGCCGCGCGCCAGTCGGCGGGCATGCGTAGCTCGGCACCGGTCTCGACCGCCGCCGTGGCGGGCCAGCTCGCGGCGATCGGCGCTTGCGGTCGCTCATAGCCCGGCAACTGGGCACAGCCGATAAGGCCCAGGGCCAGGGCGGCGGGCAGGACGGCGGCCTTAACCCACATGCCCCGGCCCCTCCCGCCTCACGCGCTCCGGAAACAGCCGCCGCACGATCAGGTAGAACACCGGCACCAGGAAGATGGCCAGCAGGGTGGCGGCCAGCATGCCGCCGATGACGCCGGTGCCGACGGCGTTGCGGCTGGCCGCCCCCGCCCCCGTGCTGATGGCCAGCGGCAACACGCCGAGGATGAAGGCGAAGCTGGTCATGAGGATGGGCCGCAGGCGCAGCCGGCAGGCCTGAAGTGTGGCCGCCGTGAGCTCCATGCCCTGCTGGTGGATCTGGCGGGCGAATTCGACGATGAGGATGGCGTTCTTGGCCGCGAGGCCGATGATGGCCACCAGGCCCACCTTGAAGAACACGTCGTTGGGCAGGCCGCGCAGCTCCACCGCCAGCACCGAGCCCAGCACGCCCAGGGGCACCACGAGGATCACCGCCAGGGGTACGGTCCAGCTCTCGTACAGGGCGGCGAGCGCCAGGAACACGACGAGCAGCGACAGGGCAAAGAGGATGGGGGCCTGGGTGCCGGCCAGGCGCTCCTCGAAGGAGGTGCCCGACCATTCGTAGGCGAAGCCCGGCGGCAGCTTGCCCGCGATCTCCTGCATGGCCTGCATGGCCTCGCCGGTCGAGCGGCCCGGCGCCGGGTTGCCGGCGATCTTCACCGAGGCGTTACCGTTGTAGCGGTCCAGCCGCGGCAAGCCGACGATCCACTCCGGCTGGGCGATCTCGCCGAGCAGCACGACCTGGCCCAGACGGTTGCGCACCGGCAGCCGCAGCAGGTCCTGCGGCGTGGCGCGTAGCTCAGCATCGG
>Ga0308417_1001601_pt1 | contig 15446 bp, 16 predicted proteins | sample HotsprSampleOS65_FD_203528 | JGI IMG/M metagenome (GOLD analysis project Ga0308417, IMG submission 203528) | Hot spring phototrophic mat microbial communities from Octopus Spring, Yellowstone National Park, Wyoming, United States - 20090730_OS65 ... | reverse complement strand
AGCCAGCGCAGACGCTCCTCCGCGTCGAAGAAACCAGCCTGACCCGCCATCCCCAACCTCCGCCATTGCCAACCTCAGCGAATCAGATCAGACCGCGTCGCAGCCAGAGGTTTTTCGAGGCGTCCGCTCGGCGAGCGGCACTCTGCGATCCGGCCTCGCGCGATGTCGCGCCACGGTCGCAGGCTGGCACGACCCGCGGCCGAGGTGGGAGGCATAAAGGCGGGCAGAGCTAAGCAATTGGACCGACCAACACATATCGGCGATTACGCCGAACACGGACGCTCCTTGCGCTGCACCCGCTGGCTGGAGAGGGTCGCGGAGGAGTGAAGACCGCTCCCGGAAGGTTCTTCAGAGTGTCGTCCAGCGTTGTCCCTTGCTCGGCAGATTTCCGTGACGTGCAAGCCCCTCCCGAGGCCTGTCTAGAGAGGCTTTGCGGAGAGCACGCCGCGGCGACGCGGCGACCCGAAGACGGTCTGGCCTCCTTTTGCGCGTTGGGGGCTGTCGTCGTTCCGTCGCTCGGCCGGGGGAGGGCGCAGGAGCACCGTTCCTTCGCCTGGTGTGACCCCCGGACGGAAAAGGAGGTCGGAGGGCAGGCGGAACCTGTGCCTTTATACCAGTAGACGGCAGGCTGTGCCTTCCTCCCCCACCCCCGGCGGCCGGTCCGCTGGACAAAGGCGCGGAAGGCGTGTCGGCTTTCGCCGCGCTGTTTAGCGCCATGGGGGCCAAGCTTAGTCGGCGTTCTGTGCCCCTTCTGCTGTGACTTTCCTTGGCATGATGGCGATGTCCTGCACGATGGCCTTGACGCGGTAGCCGCTGCGCATCAGCGTGTCCATGTCCTCGAGCACGCGCTGGAGCCTCTGTTCGGAGATGATCACGTAGATCAGCACGTTGCTGTCGACTCCGAGCATGCCGGAGCGGAGGCCGGTGGTGCCTGCCCCGGTGCAGGGGACGAGGGTGTAGCCTCCGATCTCGCGTCGCTTGAGCGTGTCGATGAGCATGCGCTGCAGCTCGATCGGGGCGATCAGGGTCAGAAGTTTCTTGTCCTCGAGGGGGCGCATCGCCGACTCCTTGCACGTTCGCCGAGGCGGGGACCGCGACCGGCCGCCGTCATCGGCGCTCGTGCCATTGCCGACCCGGCACGGTTCGTCAACGCCACAGTAGCTCCGAGATCGCGTGGTAGAGCGGAATGCCTGCGATGATGTTGAAGGGGAAGGTTAGGCCCAGCGCCATGGTGAAGTAGATGCCGGGCCGCGCTTCCGGCACGGCGTAGCGCAGGATGGCTGGCACGACGATGTAGGAGGCCGAGGCGGAAAGCGCGGCGAGCAGAACCGCATCGCCTTGTGCGAGCGCGAAGACGCGCGCAAGGAGCAGAGCCAGCGAGCCGTAGAGCGGTGGCGCAATAAGGGCAAATGCGGTGAGCACGTATTCCAGGCGGAATTCGGCATCGCCGAACTGCCTACCAACGAGCAGCCCCATGTCGAGCAGGAAGAAGGCGAGGATTCCTTTGAAGAGATCGGAGAACAGGGGTCGTATTGCATCCTGGCCCGGTGCGCCCGCGACGAAGCCGATGACGAGGCTGCCGACCAGGAGGACATGCCCGCCGTAGGTTAGCGCCTCATAGACCACCCGCCCGATCGAAAGCGCAGGGATCACGCTCGGTTGGTCGGCGGCGGCGGCAGAGAGCGAGACCGGGGCAACCGCCTGTTTCGCACGCAATAGGGTCACAAGGGTCACAGCGAGGATGATTGCCGGCGTCTCCATGAGCACCATTGCCACGGTCATGTAGCCGCCGAAGGGAATTCCGTTCTTGTCGAGGAACTGCTGCGCCGCGATGAAGGTCACGGCGCTCACCGATCCATAAGTTCCCGCGACCGCGGCGGCGTTGAACGGGTCGACCAGACGCTTCAGAACACCATACGTGATGATCGGTACGGAGACCGCCATGATCAGGGCGGCGAGGACGGCCATGGCCCCAGAGGCGGACAAACCCTCGACGGCGAGCGTGGTTCCACCCTTCAATCCGATGGCGACCAAGAGATAAAGGCTGAGGAACTTCGCGATGGGCTGCGGCATCTCGAGGTTCGACCGGATCAATCCGGCAAGGACGCCGAGCACGAAAAACAGGATGACCGGGTCGAGCAGGTTCCGCCCAGCCGCCTCCAGCATGGTGTCCCCCTCTTAGGCCGTCGCGTCCTGAGACCCGCCGTCCGGTCGCTCGCGGGCCGCGCCCCTGCCGCCACGCGTCAGCGCGGCGAGCGGCTGCCGCGCACTGCTCCGTTGCCCATCCGCCCTCTTCCTGGCCGCGACGCCCGCGTCTGCCCTGTCCCGCTCACTCGGCGTTCTGCGCTCCTTCTGCCGCGATCTTCCTGGGCATAATCGCGATGTCCTGCACGATGGCCTTTACGCGGTAGCCGCTGCGCATCAGTGTGTCGATATCCTCGAGCACGCGCTGGAGCCTCTGTTCGGACATGATTACGTAGATCAGCACGTTGCTGTCGACTCCGAGCATGCCGGAGCGGAGGCCGGTGGTGCCTGCCCCGGTGCAGGGGACGAGGGTGTAGCCTCCGATCTCACGTCGCTTGAGCGTGTCGATGAGCATGCGCTGCAGCTCGATCGGGGCGATCAGGGTCAGGAGTTTCTTGGTCTCAAGGGGACGCATCAGAGGCTCCTGCCCCGGCTACCGACCGGTGCCCCGACCCTTGAAGCGGCATGCGACGGCGTCTTGGACGAGAGGGCCAGCGCCGTCACGGCCACACCCAGCCGGACAGGGCGTGGTAGAGCGGAATGCCTGCGATGATGTTGAAGGGGAAGGTTAGGCCGAGCGCCATGGTGAAGTAGATGCCGGGCCGCGCTTCCGGCACGGCGTAGCGCAGGATGGCCGGGACGACGATGTAAGATGCGCTTGCGGATAGGGTCGCGAGGAGGATCGCATCGCCCCGGGACAGGGACAAAGCGCGGGCCAGACCGAGCGCAAGGACCGCGTAGACGACGGGCGCGACAAGGGCGAACACGGTCAACGCCGGCTCCAAGCGGAACTCGGACTCGCCGAATTGGCGTCCGACGAGCAACCCCATTTCCAGCAGGAAGAAGGCGAGGATTCCCTTAAACAGGTCGCCGACGAACGGTTTCATAATGGCTTCGCCGCTCTCTCCGGCGATATACCCAACGCAGAGACTGGCGATCAGCAGCAGATGGCCGCCGTCGGTGAAGGCTTCGTGCAGGACCTCACGCATGGACGGTAGGGCGGAAACGGCCTCGCCCTGGGATGAGGCCTCGTTCCCGCCCTCCGCGCCTTCGTTCCGGCTCCGTCTGAGAAAGCTGACGAGCATCACGGCCATGATGATTGCCGGCGACTCCATAAACACCATGGCCGCGGACATATGGCCGCCGAAGGCGATGTCGTTCTTGGTCAGGAACTGTTGTCCGGCAATGAAGGTGACGGCACTGACCGAACCGTAAGTGCCTGCGATCGCCGCCGCGTTGAACGGATCGACGAGGCGGCGCAGGACAAGAAAGGTCAGGATCGGAACGATGAATGCCATCAGAACTGCCGCCAGGATGGCGACGAGCGAGCCGACGGTGACACCCTGCACCGCCATCGTCGCCCCACCTTTCAGCCCGAGCGCCATCAGCAGGTAAAGGCTGAGGAACTTCGTCACTTGCTGCGGGATCTCCAAATTGGAGCGCACGAGCCCTGCCAATAGGCCGACGACGAAGAACAGGATCGCGGGATCGAGCAGGTTCCGCGCAGCCGCCTCGAGCATCGCTCTCTCCCCTCAGCCCGTCGCCTGCCGTGCCGGGTTGTCCGCGTGTACGCGAGCCGCCGCCCTGCCTTCGCGCATCAGGTCGGCGAGCGAACCCCAGGCGCCCAGTCTTCGCCTGTCCTCACCCTCTATCGCGAGGACTGGGCCGCCGCGGACGAAGGCGGGGCAGGGTGGGACCGACCTCAGCCAAGGCACAGCTTGTTCCGATGTCGTATCAATCAACAGGGCATCGGCGCCCGCTGCAACAGCGTCTATGACATCCGTGGCGGAGGCGCAGATCGCGAGGCGGAGTAAGGGGCCTCGCGTCGTCGGCAGCGGCAAGCGGTGCGGCGAGTCCGCAACGCCGGCGGCGCCCGACTGGATCGCCGCTTGGAGGTCGCCGCGGACGAAGACCAGGCCGCCAACGGCCCGGACCGCTGTGGCAAGACGCAGCGCGAGCATGCGCCGGGGTGCCGGCGCAAGATCGGGCTCGTCAACCAGTATCGCGGCGCTGCCGCCGGCCGTAACTGACGGCGCCATTTCCAGCGCCTCTGCAATCGCGCGCGGGCCGGCCCGAGTGCTGAACACGACGTTCGGCAAGCCGAGCAAGGCCATGGCGCGCAGGTTCGAGGGCAGGATCGGTCCGACTTCCGGGGCGGCAGGATCGACCCAGGCGATGCGTTGGCCTTCGCGCCCGTGCGCCGACCCACGCCACGCGGTGACGAGGAACAGGTGAAGCCGGATGCGGAGTGTCGCGAACAGGTGTTCGTGCACCGCGAAGGGGACGAGGTTGAGTGCCTCGAGCCCAACCTCCTCCCGCAGTTCGCGCGCCGCTGCCTGGGCCGCGGTCTCGCCGTCCTCGATTTTGCCGCCGGGCAGTTCCCAGAACCCGGGAGAGAGCTGGAACGGCTGCCGTTCCGCGAGCAGGACGCGGCCGGCGCGATCGCGAACGATGGCAACACCGGCTTCAATCAGCGGCCGCGGCCAGCGCGTGGACATGGGCGGTTCGCCGTTCGCTGCGGTGCACGTTCGACCGACCCACTGGTCAGTCCGGCCAGACCTCCGGCCCGATGGCGGCCGACCGCTCCGCTGGCGGCGCAGCGATGACCCGCGCGGGCGCGGACAGCTCCTCTGTCGGCACCAACGCGGCCGTCTGGGCCCCCGGGCCAGTCTTCGGTACGCGTGAGCCTCGGCTCGGCGCCTTGCCCGGTTTCGGTGCGTCCCTCATGACGACGGAGCCTCGACCAGTGCTGCAACCTCAAGGGCAAACTGCGCCGCCACGGCCAACGCCTCGTCGCCCTGGCCCTCGAGATGGATCGTGACGTTGACGTGACGGCTGGCGAAGTTCAGATCGGGGTATCGCCCCGTCCGTTCGGAGAGCTTTGCCAAGCGGTCGAGAAAGGCGGAGGTTGCCGCGTAGTTGGCGAATTCGAAGCGGCGGAACAGGCTGCCGCCTCGGCCGATTACCGACCAGCCCTCTGGGATGGCGCTCGTCACACTTCGCCTCGCGCATCCGTCGTCGCGCTGCGCCTGTCAGCTGACGGGCGGCTGGCCGTTCGCGGCTGCAGATTTCGGCAGGATCTGCTCCACTTCGGCATGCGGGCGGGCGATGATGTGCGCAGCCGCCAGCCCGTCGCCCACGCGTTCGCAGGCGTCGGCCCCGGCGCGCACGGCGGCGTTCACCGCGCCGGTCTCGCCGCGTACCATCACCGTAACATATCCGCCGCCGACGAACTGGCGGCAGATGAGGCGAACCTCGGACGCCTTGGTCATCGCGTCCGCCGCCTCGATGGCGGGAACCAGGCCGCGCGTCTCGATCATACCGAGGGCGATGCCCATCTTTTCACTGGCCACGTCGTTTCCTCCTTTCGCGGATACGTCGCGCTCGCCCGCCGCTCAGAGCGACGGGGTAGTCGGCAGGATCTGCTCCACTTCGGCATGCGGGCGGGCGATGATGTGCGCAGCCGCCAGCCCGTCGCCCACGCGTTCGCAGGCGTCGGCCCCGGCGCGCACGGCGGCGTTCACCGCGCCGGTCTCGCCGCGTACCATCACCGTAACATATCCGCCGCCGACGAACTGGCGGCAGATGAGGCGAACCTCGGACGCCTTGGTCATCGCGTCCGCCGCCTCGATGGCGGGAACCAGGCCGCGCGTCTCGATCATACCGAGGGCGATGCCCATCTTTTCACTTGCCATGCTTGTCACTCCTCTCCGAGCTTGGCTTGGGGTTGCGTCTGGGTGGGGGATGGCGCGCCGGCGATATGTTCCGCCGCCGTCAACGCCATCGGTCTTCGCTCCAGTCGTCGATGATGCCGCCGATCGTCAGATCGGTTGTCACCGCCGGGTTTCCGGTCGCGATCCGCGCTGCCGAGTAGCCGATAGTGATGACGAAGTCGCCGACCTTTGCGCCGACAGGATCGACCGCCACGTCGAGGTTGCCCTTCGCATCCTCCACCACGCGCAGCTTCCGGGCCTGTAGGCCCCACACCCGCTTGGTGGTGACGAGGTCGCGCACAACGCGCTGGATCATCATGTCGTGGCCCTTACGGTCGGGCTGGCCGCCTTAGGCTGGGTGTCGTCCCAGTAGTCGATGATGCCGACGATGGTGAGATCGGAAGGGTAGTCCTTGTGCCCAGCGGCGTCCTTCGCCGCCGAGGAGCCAACCGCGATCACCCAGTCGCCTTCCTTGCAGCCGACCGGATCGACCGCGACCTGGCGGCCGCCCCCTCTCTCCCGCACGACCAGCAAACGACGGTTCTCAAGTTGCGAGATCCGCGCGGTCGCCACCAGCGTGCCTTCGACCTGGAAGATTTTCATGGACGGTGACCTCCGCAACCACAGGGGCCGCTGTGCCCTCTCCTGGTTGAGTTCTCGTGAACGAAACGAAGGGGGCCGCCGGTTGCGGGGCGCACGGCCGCGACCGGCTGCACACGCAGACCGTTGTTCGGCGGAAACCTTGCGGCCACCGCCGCCTTCATGCGCAGTGCATCGGCCTCGGCGTCCCGTTCGTCCCCGGGGATGTCCGGGTCGAAGGTGCGCGATACGAGGACGGGTACGGCGAGCCCCTCCGCGCTGAGACGCTGGCCAAGAATCCGCACGCCGACCGCGAGATCGCCCGCGCGCTCCTCCACGGAACGGCCTTGGGCCTGGAAGGCGAGGTTGCGGAGCTGCACATCGTCTATCGGATCGCCGAGGACAATCAGGCGTTCCTCGTGCCCTCCATCCGGATAGTACCCGCCGTAAAGCGCGCGCACCGCCGCGACCTGGGCGATGTTGTTCTTCAGGATATAGCCGCAAAACCAGCGTATCCCCTCGGTCGCGGCATCGTCGGCGGCAACCCCCATGCACTCAGCCACCGCCTGCCGAATGTGCTGCTTCGCCTCCTCGCGCGCCATGCCCGCTGTTGCGTCGTGCAGGTAGCGGGCGCAGACAAAACGGTCGACCGCCGCGCGGCCTTCGGCGTTCGGCACGTGCACGCGGAGCGAATCCGTGTCCGTATCGTGGCCGGCGAGCAGGGTCGCGGTCTTCGCGCTGTTTCCATAGCGGCGCGCGATGGCTGCAGCGAAGGCGTCCAGCCGTTCGAGCAGCATCCCGGCCGCCTGGCGGTCGTCGCTGCCATGCGCGGCACAGCCCTCATGCGAGGGGTCGCGTGAGGAGAAGTGGTAGACGCCCATCTTGAGGAAGCGTGTGTCCGCCTCCAGAGCCGCCCCATTGCGCAGCCGGCGCAGTTCCGTCCGTTCCCACGCCGCAACGGCCTCCGCGACCGGGAATAGCGCGCCTGCATAGGAACGACGTTCGGTCACAATGACCCGCGGCACGCGGAGCACATGGTCGAGCAGGCCGGCCATCCGCCCATCCGCGCAGGTCGCGATGTCCACGGCATGGAAGCCGAAGCGGCGCATCACGATCTCGGCCGGCTCACCATCCAGCATCGCGGACCGCTCCCCCGCCTCGGCGACGAGGCGGGCGAACACGCCGATAACAAGCTCGGCTTGGCGCGCGACCCAGTCAACGGGGTGCTTCCAGTCGCCGGCGAGGGGGCCGAGTGCTGCGACATCGCCGACACTCGCGAGGGCAGCCCGCGCCGCGGCATCGGAGCTGTAGCCGCCGTTCGCCGCGCGCTCGATCGCCGGACCGACTTCGGCGAAGGCGGCGCGGATCCGTTCAGCGCGCGCGGCCAGTGCGGCGGAGAGTTGCGGTTCGGCGAGCGGATGGCTCGCTGAAGCCGAGGTCTCCCTAGGCCAGCGCTCGCTGTTCAGTCCGATCGACACCGACGGGGCGGCCGGCGCCCAGGGCTGCCAGTCGAGCGACCAGCGCGGCGGAGCGCGGCGTGCAGTGCGGATCATCGCTCGGCGCCTCGCATCCTGCGGCTCAGCCCTGCGCCCCACCCGACAGCGTAACAATCGCTGCCGACTTCGGTGTCCACCCGATCACCCCGGTGACAAGCCGCCGCGGCTCCTTGTGCGGGCTCTCCCGCCTGAACGTCCGCGCCCCGGCGAAGCCGTGCGGTTTGCCCTCCGCGACGGTCGGATTGCGCACGGTGGCGAAGAATCCCTCCGTACCCGTGACCCGCTCGTGTTCGGTCCAGGCCGAGCCGGTGATCGCTGGCCCTGACACGCTGCCGTGCCCCGTGAGCTTCTGGTGGCCCACCTTGTCCTTCGTTCCGGCCTCCTTGCGCGACCAGCGGTCGACGAAGCCGAATTCGACATTCCCAGTCAGTTTGCCCTCGCCGACCGCGAAGGAGCCGGTGACGCGCGGCCCGTCTTTCTCGGCTTTCCGCCGCGCGAGATGCGCGTCTCGGGCTGGGGTGCGGATCGAGAACCCGGCGGCGGCGCGCGCGACCGGGTCCGCCTCACCCAGCTCGGTCGACGCGGACGTCTCGTGGCGCCAGTAGGGCGTTCCTGTAATTGCATGCTGGGCGCCGCGTTCGGTTCCGGAGACACGTTCGACGTCGTGCATCGGCACGTCCCCCGTCACCTTGGCGCGCGCCGGCCCAGGGAGGCGCGCCTCCTGTGCGGCAGAGACTTCCGGATCGCAGTAGCCGTAGGTGGTGTTCGGGCCGAGGTACGGCGTGCCAGTGACGACGCGGCACTCCCCGGGCTCGTCCCCGGTCACATGGTCCATGTGCTCGACGATGTCGGTCCCCGTCACGCGCTGGCCGCCCCAGGTGGCGATTTCGTGCACCTTGCGGCCAGTGACGGGGTCCCGCCGCGCGGCCGCCCCGCCTGCCATCGGGTGGGTACCGCGCGGCGGGCCGCTGCACGCCTCTTGGCGACGCGCGGGCGTCAGGTATTGCGTTCCGGTTAAGGAACGACATGCTCCCGGTTCGTCTCCGGTCACGTTGACGCTGCGCCCGACCGCTGAGCCCGTGATCGGTATGCCGCCTTCCGTGACCTCAATCGCACGCTCCCGCGCCCGCTCGCGCGACCCGACATGGCGGATCGAGCGGCCGAGATTCGTGCCGAACACGGAGGCTCCGTGTGGATCGGCTTGGCGCTGGAACTGGGCGGCGACCGGAACGAAGCGTTCGGATCGCGGCGAGACGTCGTCTTCGAGCACTTGGTCGGCTTCGCCGGTGATGCGACGGTTGGCACTCGCCTCGTCGCCGGTGATCCGAACCTTCGAGCGTACCATCGTGCCGGAGACGATGAGCCCGCCCGGAGTGCGCGCATGCCCGACTTTGGGAGCGGCGGTCACGAACGCGCCCTCGCCCTGGCCGATGAACGGCGTGCCAGAAACCGGCTTGTCGCGCCCTGCTTCCGTACCGGTGACTTGGCGACCCACTCCCTCGGAGTAGCCGGTGACGGTCACGCCAGCGCCGGTGCGGCTCGCCACGACTTTAGGCGGAAACGGGATCGAACCCTGGCGCTTGGGCCGCTCGACTGTCGTAACGCCGAGAGCGGCACGGCCGTGCCGGCTGAGGGCGGCGCGCCGGGCGATGGCGAGTTCGCGCCCGGTCAGGGCTGGCGAGGGAGCCGCGTCGAGGGGCGGTCCGGCAACCGGCAGTGCGGCGACCGGTGTGGGCGGGGACCCCGCAGGATCCGTCGCCACTTGAACCTGCGGCATGGTTGCTGCCTGCAGCGCCGCCTTTCCCTGCGACAACAGCCGCCGGCGCGCGACTGCGAGGTCCCGTCCGACCAAATTGGGCGAGAGGCTGGACACCGCACTGTGCCCCGATGTTGCCTGGGCCTTGGCCGGCGTAGCGGCCGCCACGGTATCGGCCGCGGCAAGCTGAGGCGGGGGAGGGGCGACGGCCGGCAAGGGAGGAGGTGTGTACAGCCCGCGCAGCGCGAGCCGAAAGCCGGCAGCGGGACGCTCCCGTGGTGGCGGCATAGCCGACTTGCCCTGGGAGAGCTGCCGTCGGCGCAGCATCGCCGCCGCACGTCCAGTCGGAACCGTGGCTGCCTCGATGCTCATGCCCCTGCTGTCCTTGCGGCCGATCCGTCGCGTTGACGTATGATCATCCGAGCAGAAGCTCAGCGCCCGCCTGCACGGTAGACGACGAAGGCGAGACCCTGGGACTGGGCGAAGTTGTCGTAGCCGATTAGCCGCACGTGGTGCCCGGGGTTGGCGCGGTGGCAGGCCTCAAGCTCGCTCAGCACCTGCTCGACCGACTGCGTGCCGAAGAAGGGCAGCTTCCAGAGATACCAGTAGTTGGAGAACGACTTCTCAGGCTCGGTGTGCTCGATCGCCGGGTTCCAGCCGCGGGCGATGATGTAGGCGACCTGCTTCGCCACCTTCTCCGGCGTCAGCTGCGGGAGGTAGGAGAAGGTCTCGGTTCGACGGCGCGTCGGCGGGTAAGCCATCACTTCGGGCATTGTGCGCCTCCTCGGTCAGCGCGTTGGATCGGTTCGTGTGCGTTACGGTCAGCGCAGGCTCAATGCTTGGCAAGGTCCAGCTTGTCGACGACGTCGAACTCGAACTTGACCTCCTTCCAGGTTTCCATGGCGATGGCGAGTTCGGGCGAGTGCTTCGCCGCCTCGCTCAGGATTTCGCGGCCTTCGCGCTCCACGGCGCGGCCCTGGTTGCGCGCCTCGATGACGGCCTCCAGCGCGACCCGGTTGGCGTGTGCGCCCGCCGCGTTGCCCCAGGGGTGGCCGAGCGTGCCGCCGCCGAACTGTAGGCAGGCGTCGTCGCCGAAGATCGTGACCAGGGCGGGAATGTGCCAGACATGGATTCCGCCGGAAGCGACCGGCAACACGCCCGGCATCGAACCCCAGTCCTGGTCGAAGAAAATGCCGCGCCGCCGGTTCTCCTGCACAAACGGCTCGCGCATCAGATCCACCCAGCCCAGCGTAGCCTCGCGGTCGCCCTCGAGCTTGCCGACAACTGTGCCCGAATGGAGATGGTCGCCGCCGGAGAGGCGTAGGCACTTGGTCAGCACACGGAAATTGATGCCGTGCATCGGGTTGCGGTCGATCACCGCGTGCATGGCGCGGTGGATGTGTAGCAGCATCCCGTTCTCGCGGCACCAGTTGGCGAGGCCGGTGTTGGCGGTAAAGCCTGCGGTGAGGAAGTCGTGCATGATGATCGGCGCGCCGAGCGCCTTCGCGAACTCGGCCCGCTTATACATCTCCTCGGGCGTCGGCGCGGTGACGTTGAGGTAGTGCCCCTTGCGCTCGCCTGTTTCCGCCTCGGCCTTTTTCACCGCCTCCATCACGAACTCGAAGCGGTGCTGCCAGCGCATGAAGGGCTGGCTGTTGATGTTCTCGTCGTCCTTGGTGAAGTCGAGCCCGCCGCGCAGCGCCTCGTACACCGCACGGCCGTAGTTCTTCGCCGACAGCCCGAGCTTCGGCTTGATCGTGCAGCCGAGCAGGGGACGGCCGTATTTGTTGAGCCGGTCGCGCTCGACCTGGATGCCATTTGGCGGCCCGCCGCAAGTCTTCACGTAGGCAAGGGGGAAGCGCACGTCCTCGAGCCTGAGCGAGCGAACAGCCTTGAAGCCGAAGACGTTGCCCACGAGCGAGGTGAGCACGTTAACCACCGAACCCTCCTCGAACAGATCGAGGGGATAGGCGACGAAGGCGTAGAATGCGTTCGGGTCGCCCGGTACGGGTTCGATTCGGTAGGCGCGGCCCTTGTAGTACTCGAGATCGGTCAGGAGGTCGGTCCACACCGTCGTCCAGGTGCCCGTCGAGCTTTCCGCCGCAACCGCGGCGGCCGCCTCCTCGCGCGGCACGCCGGGCTGTGCCACCACCTTGAAGGCCGCGAGCAGGTCCGTGTCGAGCGGCACGTAGTCGGGTGTCCAATAGGTCTTGGCGTAGTCCTTGACCCCCGCTTGGTAGGTCTTTGTAGCCACCGGTCGTCCCTCCCGATCCACGTCACAAGGCGTCCACGGCATGATCACCACCGTGGCAACAGGATGCTCTTACGCCGGCGTTGGTGATAAGGTCCAATCAGCGATTATTGCCTCGCCATCAATGCGCCTTATGATCGTGGCATGGCCCTTGACCTCCGCCAGCTGCAGATCATCGAGGCGGTCGCGCGCCTCGGTTCGGTCACCCGCGCCGCCGATGAACTCGGTCTCAGCCAGCCCGCTGTGTCGATGCAGGTGAAGCAAATTGAGCAGCGGGTTGGGCTTCCGCTGTTGCGCCGTTGCGGCCGGCTTTTCGTCGCGACCGAGGCCGGCGAGGAGATTGTTCGTTCGGCGCGGCAGGTGGCACAAACGCTTGCTGATCTCGACGATGCTCTGCACCGCCTGCGCGGGCTCGAGCGCGGTCACTTGCGCCTCGGCGTCGTCTCGACGGCCAATTACTTCCTGCCCGACTATCTCGTCGCCTTCCGCCGCCGCCATCCTGGCATCACCGTCACCCTTCACGTGGCGAATCGCGACCAGGTGGTGCAGGCACTCGAGGACAACCTGGTGGAAATCGCGATCATCGGCCGTCCGCCCGACTCGAGCGAGCTCTTTGCCACCCGCTTCATGGACAACCCCCTGGTTGTTATCGCCCCTCCCGACCATCCGCTCGCGCTCGACCCAGAGAGCCAGCGCACGCCGATCGCGCTGGAGCGTCTTGCCCTTGAGCCGTTTGTGATGCGCGAGCCCGGGTCAGGGACGCGCGCGGCCTTCGAGCGTGTGCTCGCCGCCTCGGGCGTGCGGGTGCAGCACGCCTGCGTGCTCGCCTCCAATGAGGCAGTGAAGCAGGCGGTGCAGGCCGGGCTTGGGCTTGCCGTGATCTCGGCGCAGACGGTGGAGACGGAACTGCACCTTGGCCGCCTTGCCACCCTCAACGTCGCGGGCTTTCCCATCCTGCGGCAGTGGTTCGTTGTGCACCGAGCGGCGCGCCAGCTTTCGCCTGGGGCGGGCGCCTTCCGCGACCTGTTGCGCGAGTGCCGCCGCTCGGCAGAGGGCGGGCCGCACCGCGCGCGCGCAGTCGCGCCCTCAGCCTGAGGCAGGTCCGCTGGTCGGCGGAGACCGCTTGTTTCGTGTATCCTTCCGTCATGCCCGACCGACGAGTCCCCTCGCCCCGGCCGGCGCGGAGCCTATCGAGCCGCCTCCTCTGGCTTACGGTCGGGGTCGTGCTGGTCGCCCAGGTTCTCATCCTCGGGCCCTCCCTCGGGCGGGCGCACCTTGACTGGCTCGCCGACCGCATCGCCGCGTCGCATCTCGCCGCGCTGGCGCTGGAGGCTGCGCCCGACCAGACTGTGGACGAGGCGCTTGAGGAGGACCTGTTGCGCCTCGCCGGTGTCGAGATGGTGAGCCTGAGGCGGGTCGATCAGCGCGTGCTCGCCCTCGCCCGGCCGCTTGGTGGTCCTGTTTCCGGAACGATCGACCTGGGTACGGCAGGGGTGCTGCGCGCCGCCCTCTCCGCCTTCTCGCTCCTTGCCTCGAGCGAGGACCGTCTGATCCGCGTGATCGGGCCATCGCCGAAGCAGGCCGACGTGCGGGTCGACATCGTGCTCCGCACGACCTCGCTGCGTGCGGATCTCGAGCGCGCTTTCGCCAACCTCGTCATCGAGGCACTGGCGATTTCCGCCTCCGCCGCCGCGTTGATGTTTTTGGTCCTCACTTGGCTTTTCGTGCGCCCGATGCGCCGGCTGACGCGCTCCATCATCGCCTTCCGCCTCGACCCAGAGGCTGCACCGCCGTCGCCGGCGCCGAGTTACGGCGACGACGAAATCGGGGTCGCGATGCGCGAACTCGCAGCGATGCAGGACGAACTGCGCCGCGCTCTGTGGCAAAAGTCTCGGCTTGCGGCCCTCGGTGCCGCCGTCACACGGATCAACCACGACCTTCGTGGCATCCTCGCCACTGCGCTCCTCGTCTCCGACCGGCTGACCGCTTCGGCCGACCCTAGGGTGCGCGAGGTCGCGCCCACGCTTCTTTCCGCGATCGAAAAGGCGGTCGCGCTGTGCCGGCAGACCCTGGCCTATGCGCGCGAGGGTCCGCCGCTGCTCGATCGCCGCCCAACGCGGCTTGCCTCGTTGGTGGGCGATGCGGCGGCCACGGCCGCGGTCGGCGAAGCCTGGCGCGTCGACAACCGTATTCCAATCGGTCTCGTCGTTCCGGCCGACCGGGACCAGGTGTTCCGCGTCTTCCTCAATTTGTTCCGCAATTCGATAGAGGCCGGGGCACGGCGGATCCGCGTCGAGCCGCGCGAGACAGCCGAGGCGCTGGAGATACTGATTGCCGATGACGGGCCGGGGCTGCCCGAGCGCGTACAGGCGAACCTGTTCAGCCCGTTTGTCTCGGGCAAGCACGGCGGAACCGGGCTCGGGCTGGCGATTTCTCGCGATATCATGCGTGCGCATGGCGGCGACATCGCGCTTGAGCGGACGGGGCCAGAGGGCACAGTTTTCGTGCTGTACTTCCCGCGCGAGCCGGAGGACGAGGACGTGGCGGTCGCCGCTGTGCGGCGGCAGCTCTAACCTCCCGTTCCGCTGCGAGACTTTAAGATGCTGGGAAGTTTCTGGCGTTGACTGCCGATGTTCTTAGCTCTCTGAGGTCACGCGTACTTGGGATCTTGCGGAAAGGGTGGAGAGGTGGGACGAGCACTCATGCGGTCTGTTTTGCGGGCGGGGTTTCACAATTTTTCACGACCGGAGATTATAAATTGGTTTAGCTCCGATGGCGTTCGAGAGACGACGAGAAAAAATTTTAAGTTGTTTTTTTCAAGCAAGTTCAAAATTTTTGCCTTATTAAGAGTATTGCTTTTCTGAGAGATTTTGAAGACATGAACCTTCAAAATTGGTCAGTATGCGTGTTGATATCTGTGTTGAAATGGTCCGAACCATGGATTTCTTTTTCGAGACCAAATGCAGTCTCTGAATACAGCCCCGCCGTTTTCTTGTCTACTTTCCCATAAGGCCAGACGTTAGTCAAGTTTCGAGCAGTTCACTTTGAGCTAGGCTGGACCGGACCAGCCTCGTATGACAGCAAAGTGTAAACGCTAGTCCACCGTTCCACTACAGTGAGTGAGTACATCTCTAATCATGAATATGATCGAAATGGCAATTTGAGATTTCTGCTGCGATGTCGTTTCCATGGATTTTTTGAGCGCTAAAGCTCGCGCCACCAAGCATCTCGTGAAACGTTTACTTTCGTTACCGTATTCGATGTTGGAACCGCCGAGCCTATGGACACCTCGAATAACTGTCTGGCTGGATGTTGGTGAGGGTCGTTGGGGGCGGCCGCGCGGTTGGGGGTGTGCGGGCTTCGAGCCTTTGCGGGGCTTTCCGGCGCAGGCTACGGGGCTTTTCCGA
>Ga0308417_1001600_pt1 | contig 15455 bp, 21 predicted proteins | sample HotsprSampleOS65_FD_203528 | JGI IMG/M metagenome (GOLD analysis project Ga0308417, IMG submission 203528) | Hot spring phototrophic mat microbial communities from Octopus Spring, Yellowstone National Park, Wyoming, United States - 20090730_OS65 ... | reverse complement strand
TCTAAGGGCTACCAGAAACTTTCTACTAAAGAATTTAAGGAGTTGTTGACTGAAGATGAATAACCGCGCTATCTTGGTAAACTATAGTTTTGACTGGAGGGCTGTACCCTTATCAGCTTGGGCTAGTACGGGTATATCTATTGAGGACTTGGAGCTTATTCCTGTAGAGTCAAGGCTGGAGTTTATCTTCACTCAGATTAAGAACACCAAGGCTCACAGTCCTGAAGGTTTGGTGCAGTTCTTAGCTACGGAGGGACACACCAGCCCGTTCCGTCATATCCACCTGATGTACATCATTACTAGCGATATAGCTACCCATATCCAGTTTCTTAAGCACCGAGTCGGGGTAGAAATTAACAGTGAGTCAGCCCGCTACAAGAGACTGAGCGAAACTTATTATGTGCCTGATGACTTACCCGATAGTGTACAAGCTAAAATAGAGGCTCACAACCGCAACAGCCATAACCTGTATGCTGAGATTTATCAGGACTTAATCGGAGCCGGGTACTCTAAAAGCAGAGCGAAAGAGTCTAGCCGCTACGTATTGCCCTATAGTAAGCAACTGACCTACTTTGTCACTCTGAGCTTACAGGCTCTAGCCCATCTGTATAAGCTACGGGTTAGCCCTCACTCTCAAAAAGAAATCAGCGACATAGTTAACTCTATGGTGCTACAACTGGAACAGACCGGAAAGTTCGATCCTGTTATGCCATTCGTCAGAGGTGAAGTATGGAACTAATCGTGTTAGGATATAGCAAGTCAGGTAAGGATACTGTGGCTAGGGCTTTGGGTTGGCACAACCGAAAGTTTAGCCAATTTGCTAAGGACTTTGTAGATTCAATCTTTGGTGGAAACTTTGAAGAGACACGTAACCACTATGTGTCTCAGGGTAAAACCAAACTTGACCTGATGATTGAGCTTTACCACTTGCTGAAGCCTTATAATGCCAGTGTTAACTATGCGGCGAGGCACTGGCAACTAGATGGGATGAACACTGTATACACTGACGTTCGCACTGTACCTGAGATGCTGTTCTTAGTTGATAGGGTATCAAAGGTATTGGTGCTGCCTGGAGGGACTCAGTTGTCCTCAGATAACGAGCTAGAGGATATCCTGGAGGTAGCCATTGACTATGACCTAGACGTGTTATTCTGGCATGAAGAACACCCTGCCAGTTACAGTCAGACTGAATTGATTCACCTATTGGCAGGTTACGGTCTAAACTCAATTTATAGGAGTTAGTCACATGAAGTTAATACCAATCGTAAGTTCTAGCCTAGCTAAACCTACTAAAGCACAGGTTGAAGCCATGCTCTACACCAGAGAGTTTAAGGTCAGAGAATACCTTTCTGCCCTTGAATCTCTACCCAATAAAAATCAGGTGTTGAGCCAGTCTAGCATAACCTACCAGCAATTACTCAATACAGTTAACTCTTTGGTAGCCCTCAGCAAGATTTCCAGGCAGTTAGCTCTTTCAGTGATTGACTCTTTCGATGATCTGGAAGAAGACAGGGTGTTAACTGAGGCAGAGATAACCCGGTTTATGATAGCAAGTAAAGTTCTGGAGCTGACAGATGGATCTAACTAGGGAGTTTTACCGTTATCTGGCTTCCGGCAAGGGGAACATTCCCGACCCGGTTAAGTTGCCCGAAGTAGGAACTCTGGCAGAGTTTGAAGCTACCCTCTCTGAGGTTGAGAGTATGTCGGACTCCCAGTGCAGGATCATGCTGATTGAAGCCCTGAAGCTGATACTCACTCAGCAGAAAATGCTCCAGGACTTGATGAAGAAACAGCTAGGTCTGTGATACAATTGAGTTAGTTACTAAGGAGTTTCTTATGTCTTGCAGTTGTCAATCGTCGAATACCCTTCAGCGAGTGCTGTTTTATCCGGTTACACCCCTAGATAAACTGGAACACAGTTTAGTTAAGAAAACACCTTACCAAGTAGGGGTTGTGGGGGGCTGGAAGGAACTGCAATGGCTCACTGGTTATAGCGGTTTTAATGCGGCATCCCAGACCGTATTAGCTGCAAAAGCGATGCAAATCATGCGCAAAATCGACCGGCAGGATATAGAGTCTATCGCTATGCTTGCCGGGCTTAAGTACCCTGCCCTGATTGCTGTTGCGGTTGATTGGGATCTAGATCCTGTTTTAGGGGAAGCAATCGCTAACCAGTTAACTGAAGAGGCTCTGCTTTCCCACCTGGAGGCTACTTCTTCAGCAGAGCAACTGTAATCAAAAAGTGTGAATTATTGCTTTGGATATCTAGCGGTTTGACTTTAACTTCCGCTAGATTTTCCATTTTCATGCGCCAAACTTCAAGAGTACGCAAATCAGTTTCGGTGATGACAACCCCGTTGATTACCTTCGGGACTCGAATCTGGAAAACCTTGTTAGGCAAACCATCAAGTACGCCTAGCCAACGGGCATAAGTAGCATCAGGAAAGTTTTTGCCGGTGACATCAGTAACCTTGGGTCTAGGATTCAACCACCCTAAGCCGGGAATAAACACCTCAAGGTAGCGGTAGCCTAAGTCCTGGGAGATTTGGTCAGCTACCCTGTTTAGCAGATTGGCTGAGATAAGCCTCAGATTAGCCATAGTTGCTGCAATCTGAAAATAGCTTGGGCACTCAAGGGTTCTTAGCTCTGGGTTTCTTGTGGCGGTAAAACACTAGAAACGTATAGTTGCTCGTGCTAATCTTTTTTAGGTAGCTACCTGAGTAGATCCAGCCCTCAGCAGCTAATTGATCGAACCGGGCATTGGCAGATTCAGCTAGGGACTTATCACTTGTAGGGAAATTAACAATCCCGGCTAAGCTAGAGTCGATTACCTTGACGGCTTCAATGGTCGAGCTACTCGTCAGGGTGTGGACGGTGAAGGTTGATTTCCCCACAGTCTTGGTGATAGAGCCTGTAAACTGTAAGCCCTGAGGAATGAGACTGGCTAGGTACTCTTCCAGTTCAGCCTGATAGGTTTTAGAGTTAGTAGGGTATTGCTTAAGTGGTAAATCAGAGGGGGCAACGATCACAGGTAGTTTGTGTCTAAAAATAGATTGTCACCTAAAAGATTCTGAATTAAACTAGAAGAGTAGTCTACGAGGGTAAACCTATGAGGTCTGGAATCAAAGTGTACACATCAGCAGGTGCTATTCCTATTGAGGACTGGAACGGTGAAGGTACAGTGTCTTTTAGCAAAAGAAAGAAGCCAGTTTGGAACTTTGTCGGAGGCATCGCACAGAACCATAGCGTAAGAGGATTGCACTGGACACAGATTTACTGCTTAGTTCACTTAGGCATCGATTCTGCTAGGTACGACTCTGATAGTGATAGCTGGGTGTGGCGATCGCTCTATGATGAAACTTTCCTACCCAAATACACCATCATACCAAACTCATCCGTTGTAGCTTACGTTTCTGATAACTGATTCAGCCACAGGGTCTAGCTTGTAGGAATAGCTTAGCCAGATATCCAGCAAGCTAGACCCTTTTCTAGTTGATTCATCAGTAGTGATATGCTCAACGGGTGACCAGTCTTCAAGGCGGCATACGGGAGCAGCGTATTTAGCTCCACTAAACCCGAAAGAACTCGCAGTTTTCCTGATGTGACTAGGCAGTAGGATCTGCTCAACAGTCATGGGCTTACCGCGCTTGCCGTACCTCAGCCAATCAATGATTTTCAGGTAGGTCTGACTCTGGATATCCCTTGATGTGTGTAAGGGTTCAATGCTGGTTTTTTTGATCACAATAGCATCCACAAGGTTGTAAATTTCTTGCTGGCTGGCTAATACGCCCTTGGTCTTGACGGCTGATACTGCTAAAATATACAAAGACTGAACTCTGTCTTGCTTGTTTATCTTGCGCCTCATAGAAACTACATATACTGTATTAAGTATAACATAACAACCCTGACGGTTGATTTTGTCAGGGTTTAATACCGGGGTCAATTGGTAGACAATCTGCAAGATGACTCTGCAATATTCTGACATTCAAGGTGTACTCAACAAGGTATTCCAGGAACCTCTGTCTGACTTGATCGCACGTAGTAACCCAATGCTTAGGGCACTCACCAAGCGGGCAGTTGCTTCTGACGCAATCTACATCAAGACTCGTATGTCCTCTGATCACGGTCAGGGGGCGATCGCTGATGGTTCCGCTGTGACAATTGCGGGTAATGAACAAAGTAACTACGTAGGCGGCTCTCTACCTTGGGCAACCTACATCTCCAAGTTCAGCATTCCTAAGCGGCTACTAAGTCAGACTGCATCTAACCCTGGGGTACTGGGACGATTGCTCCAAAGTGAGATTGAGGTAGCGGCTCAGGATTTAGCTGATAAGATTGCCAGTGACTTATGGGCGGGAAGCATCACAAACGGGCTAGTAGGGATGCAAGCGGCAATCAACGATAATAACACTTATGCCGGTATTGACCGTACTCAGGCGGCTAATGCAAACTGGCGTAGCGTCGTGGTAGATGCCAACAATGCAGAAATTAGCACTGCCTTGTTATACCAACTTGATGCTGCATTCTTCAACCGTAACCGCTACGGATTCCTAGAACGACCTAACTTGTTTACGGGCATGACGAGTGCGGCATTCCTGGCTAAGTATGCTGCTTTACTGACGGATGTTAACATTGCAACTACAAGCGGAACCGTACCGGCGATTCAAGCCAATGCCCTCAACCGGGGTATGCTGGCTGATTTTGGTAGCCTGATCGGGTTCATGGGTATCCCATTCGTCAGGAATGCTAATGTGACGATCCCAGCGAGCGATACAGCAGGAACCGCCCGGCTGTACATCCTAGATCCATCCCACTGGTACTTAGCCACTCTGTCTCCTAGCCCTGAAGCTGCTGTGCATCAAGCCCTTGGTGGACAAACGGCTCCCGTGGTGGATGGTATCCGTGCGGAAATTGAGGTGCTAGGTAACACTGGCGAAGTCGTAAACGGATACGTCAAGACCTATATCCAGCTAGTTTGCACCGATCCCGCGAAGGGTGGTACAGTTCTGAAGAATATCGATGTAAGCTAGTATTGAACTGATAGAGTTAACCCCTGACGGATAACCATCAGGGGTTCTTTTTGTGCTATACTGAGGGGTAGAAATTATTTATTATGCCCCAAGACAATCCTAACGTACAAGTAAAGAACGCCACCCCGTTTGGTGTCCAGTATAGTGAACTGAGGACGGATCACAACCAGACTTTTGGGTATCCAGACGATTGGCGGTACTCTATCCTTCAGAGGTTAGCCTTTAGTCCACGCCTGGAAGTCATGGTAAGCGATTGCTTACTGTGGCTATCAACTAGCGCATTGGCTACTTCCCTAGCAGGTGCAGCCGTCGTGCTAGGTGTGCCTGTAGCTGTTGTCTCTTGGCTGGGTGTCTTGCTGTTGATTCCTGTAGGGCTATGGGCTATCTGGGTTGAGCGAAACCTAGATCCTATGTTTAAGGAAATAACAGGGTTACGCCTGACGCTAGTGCTGTCTGGTATTGCCCTCGCTTTAGCCTTTGGAGTGTGGCTATGATCCCTCTTTTCGATAGGCTCAACCAAACCCGTGTGAGGAACGCTAACTCAGTAACGGGATTCTTATCCCTGACGGTTAGCTTACTGGCTTTAGCATCCCTGCCCGCTGTCAGCCGTCAAGTTAGACCCATCGTGTATGCTGTGGCGGCTCTTTCTTCTTTGACAGCTACTACTAGCTTCAGGACACGAGACCAGCAGGTTAGCATCCTGTTCGATCACGAAACCCTGGCAGACCAAGCACGACAGAATGCTACCCAGCAGGTATACGCTCAGGATGGTAATAGCTTTGTGGCAACCAACTTGTTTAATCCGCCCATTCCAATCGATCAGCCCTTGCAGGATTTGCCCCAAGAGTCACCATCACAAGGAACAGTTCCCCTATTCGACTGGAGTCTCTTGGCTACTCAGGCAGATGAGTATCCCCACGTAGCTATCCTAAACAAGACTGGTGGGGGTAAATCCGTTTTGGCTCAGTGGTTAGCTAAAAGCATGGGTGGGAAGATTATTGTGCTTGACCCTCACTATGAACCCGGTAGCTATGAAGCTGCTGATATTGTTACAGGTGTGGGTCGAAATACGGGAGAATCTGCTGAGTCTTGGCAAGAGATCTTGGATAAAAAAGGTAACGTTGTCGGTGAAAAGGGTGAGCCTGAGATTGATCAACCCCATCAGTTAGCTAGTTGCACTCAGATGATTAACTGGATTCACAGAGAAATGGTTTCACGGTATCAGCTAAGGGCACAAGGTCAAAAAGAGTTTGAGACCCTGAACATCATTCTTGATGAATTTTCCAGCTATAGTAAAAAAGAGGGCGTGTCCGTCCGGTTCAAGGAACTGATCCGTGAAGCCAGAAAAGTGAGAATCCGTCTCTATGTCCTCATTCAGGGTAGCCAAGTAAGTGATCTAGGACTGGAAGGATCATCTGATCTAAGATCTAATTTGACGTTTATCCGACTAGGTAAATTCGCCCTTGAGTATGCCAATTCCCAATTAAGAAATGCTAAGCCTAACACAGTAGCCTACCAAGAATGGTCGGATAAGGTGAAGGTTCTGCGTCAGGCTAATCGTCCTGCTTTGGTCGAAGAGATACCAGCGGATGTTCCCAATCTAGCATAATGAAACCCCCTAGCTAATAACTAGGGGGTTTATCGTCAGGAGAGTTAGTTTAGGTTATGCCACAGGGGGATTGTACGTCTTTCAGCGCACCTCTTCATACACCGAGCGCACTTCAGGTAGAAATTAGCCGCAGACTTAGGAGATTTGAATTCTCTCCGATAAGTCTCTGTACCATCTTTACCACCATGAAAACTGTACGTTACCGTGTCCCCGGTCAGTTCCAGTACGCAGTAAATAGCGTCAGATCCTACCGAGTACATTGTGTAGCCATTGCGCTCGTGCTGTTCCTGTAGCCACAGTGGGAATGTGATCGTGTTCATTTGAGTACCTCGAATCAACTACACCTATATAGTAGCCTAACGTTCTAGGATTGTCAACCCCTCCATCAAAACTTTCTAAGCGGGTACAACAGAAAAGCCAGTAACCTGAATTTGGCAATCGTTTGTAGGAAATATCCCAAGTATTCCCGCATAATCACCCTGTGTATTGCAAGAAAGTGTTACCCCTACTTGATGAGGTGTAGGCTGAGATAGTGAGGGCTGTGATTTACTCGCTACAGAATAAGGGCTACCAGATCCAGGTATAGGATTCCCCGCTGGAGCGCAAGGCTCGTTCAAGTCTGCGAAAATTGCGTTAATTGTCACTATCCATGAAGTAGGAGTACAGTTACAGCCTGATTCCTGGCACTCTGTAGCAGTAGCGAAAGCACCAGATGAATTTGTCAAAGTACACTCCCCTTCTACGCAGTCCCACCGAGGCGAATTGCAAGCTTCTACACACTCTAATAAAGTAGCAAACCCCCCAGTAGGGAAAGCCACACAAGCGCCATCAATACAGGTGTACCGGGACTGACAAGCATTCAGGCACAGTGACAAGTTAGCGTGAGAGCCATTTGGATCAGGAACACAATCCCCGTTCTGGCAGCTATAACGTTGTTGACAATACGCTTGACACTCTGGTAAAGTATCGTAAAATCCGTTAGGACTGGCTACGCATCCTGAAGAGGTACAATTAAAGTTGACAGGTGGAGGTGGAGGCTCGTCAGGCTCTAAGGGACTACCGCCTTGATCTTCGGGTGGAAAAGGCGGCTCATCAGGTTCATCCTCAGTCTCGAATCTTACATTCACAGCACCCGGATTGCACTCATCATCAAGGGATACACTGTTAGTGTTAATCGAGCTTCCCTGACTAGCTTCACCGCTGAAGGCACTGTTTTTGAGAAACGACATTAGCACCTGGCGGTTTCCCAGTAGAGGACTCCCTCGTGTCAGGATAGCGGGAACACCGGGTAAATCGGCTTCAGGTGCGGGTACTCTTATCTGGGTAACGTTGCTCCCAGTCGCTAGACCTCGGTGAAGGGTAGCTGAGCCAGATTCATTAGCCAGAGGCGCTCCTGTAAGGTTATCAGTCCCTACACGAGTACCCGATATGGCTGCATCTGCCCTATAAGCTGAAGACGATCGGGCTAACCCTGTTCTGATAGACTGAGCCAGTTGGCTACCCAGCGATCGCCCCCTATCACCTGATCTTATGGTAAAGGTGCTTGTTCGCTTACCTGCACCTAGTGGTCTGGACACATACTCAGATAAGCGCTCTCTCTGACGGCTAGACTCTTGGTCTGGTAGAAGCCCTCTGGTAGTTTTGAGGTTTTCTATCACTTGTTAGTCCTCTAAGAATAGTTACTGATAAGCGTTATTGGCTATCGTGAAACCCGCTCGGTAGATCCCTCAATAATAATTACTTGTGGCTTAGAGAAACTGACCACGTAGACTGTCAGCATAAACCAGACCAGCATAGCAACGAAACCGCCAAAGATAATCAGCCTAAGTTCGTCAGGTATGATTTGGTGGACGTGTACCTGTAAGGGTTCGCTCTGCCTGAGGATGTCCGGGGGAGTAACCTTGCGAGGAATTTCCCTCACAGTCAATCCCTGAGGTACGATCGACTGGTTTTTCCACTTCTCGATAGCCATGTATACAACGGTGTATACAAGACATTATACCAAAAAAGGTACACCCCGGACGGATGCACCTAGTAAGATTATTTCCAGTTGCACTCAGTCGGGTTACAAACTACTCTGGTGTCTGGTACGGGCGAAACTAACAAGGTTAGACCTGCTAGTCCAGCCAATACCAGAACTAAAACTTTCCCAAGATACCTAGCACGTCCTGATTAGCTTTGGATACACCCTCGGATGCAACCTTAGCCAGTGTGGTGCGGTAGACCTGAGCGATTTCTTTCCCTTGCTCAATTGCCGCTTGTTTGGCGATCTCTTTCAGGGAAAGTTGATTTTGTTTGTGAGCAGCTACCAAGTTAGACAGAAATACATCGGATTCATTCTCGACGATTTCAGCCTCGATGATTTCTGCATCATCAGGTTGAAATAACTCAATAGCTACTTGTTCCGGTTCTTCTTTGCGAGGCAGGTGAGCGATAGATGCCTCAAAAGCAGAAACATCTTTGATGACACATCCACGCGGTTTAACTTCGATCACGGACTCGTCAAGGGTCGCCACAACATCCCGTAAGGATTTGTAGGAAACACGATAATGCTGAGCTAGAGCTTTCAGGTTAGTTTTCATGTCTGGTACAAACAACTGGCATTATTATAACAAAACTGCACCAAAAAAATCTAGTGCAGTTGAATTTTTTAATGGATTACCACTATTTGTAGATAGCCAAAAAGATGACCGAAGAAACAACGGTTGAACCTATTAAGTCCGAACCTTCAGTTGAGCCTGCTAAGTCCGAACCCAATAAGGAGACCGTCAAGGTTGAGCCTAAGGTTGTCAAGGTTGAACCTGAAGCTACCAAGGTCGAACCCAAAGTAGAATTGCCCCCGGTTGCTTCCGAGGTTACCAAGTCAGCGCTTGCCAGTGAACTTGAGGAGTTAAAGGCTCAAGTGAATCGATTAGCTGTAGCTAGTCTGATGAGGGACTACAAAGTTCCCGACAAGTTAGCCGGATTAGTTCCCCCAGACCTAACAGCAGCTAGAGAATTTCTCAACAGCGAACACTATAAAGAACTCGTAGCTGACCTAGATAAAGTGTCTGCTCTTGAGGCTGAAAAGGCGGCTCTACAGGCAAAGCTAGATGCGCTGAATCATCCCCAGCAAGTAGAGACTACACCTGTACCTGACGCGAAAACAGAACCCGCTAAGTCAGTTCCCGCTAAGAAATGGGAAGACATTAGCACAGCGGATCTAGCCTCAATGGGTAGCACACTGCTGAATCTACTATGATTCCTAAAGAGCCTGATCACTGCCCTGATGGTATTTACCGTCAGGGTTTAGCTTATCGAGGGACTACCGGCTTAGGAATTACTCTGGCTAGCTGACTAGGTAGTTGTTGAGTAGCTGACAGGATGTTCCCACTGATGGTTTCCAAGCGGGCGATCGCGCTAGTCACCTGATCTGCTGTACCTAACCGGGATATAGCGTCAGTGATGGGTTTCGAGATAGCTACCTCGCTGGTTTTGTCTAGGGCAATACTTTGGCTAGAATTTAAGGCTGACTGGATTCCCCGTTGAGATTGTGCCAATCTCTCCAGGGCGGCATCTTGATTAGACTTAGTAGCTGACTGGCTACTTAGCTGAGATTGCGTTAATCTTTGCCGGAGTGCTAAATTCCGATTTTCTAACTCAGCCACTCGTTGAAGGTTTGCCTGTTGTTGCTTAATGTTATCTAGTTGATTCTGAGCTAACTGCAACCTTAACCGGGCGGCGGCTAACTCTTGCTCGTTCAACACACCAGATTGTATCCGAAGGTTTTCCTCAGCGATAATTGCCTGTTGCTGTAACTGAAGGTTTTTAACCTCTAGCATTTGTTGCTCAACCTTAAGGTCATTCAGTTGGCGCTGATTCTCTAGCTCCAGGAGTTGAAGCTGGATTTGTGCCTGTTTGATATCATTGGCTACATCTCCTGATGAATTGATTTGGATACCCAGCTTAGCTAATTCAGCCAAGAGGATGCTTCTTTGACGCTCTGCAATAGCTGCCTCACGTTGTTTCTTGACTAATTCCTCACGTTCTTTAGCTTCAGCCTTTAGTAGCTCAGCGCGTTGTCTCTCGTAATTCTGTTGTTCTCGTTGCTGTGCGAGTCGTTCCCTTTGTTGTGCCCTTATCCTATTTTGAGCGGCAATCTGAGCCTTGAGTGCTTCACTGGCTCCATCAGGTACGGGAATATCCCTTAAGGCTCTATCCCTCAGAGCATCAGCCCTAGCTCTATCCAGGTCGGCTAACCGCTGGCTGGCTGATCCTGCTTTGTCGTAGGCATCTTTCAGGGCTTGGATAGGTGAGACAACTGCCCCCAACCCGCTGCTGATAGTGCTAATCAGGCTGTTCTGAGCAGAGATAAAATCCCGTGTGGCTGATATCCTTTCTTGTTCAAAACGGATAAGCTGCTCTTGTAGGGATAGTTGCCCCTTGAGAGCCTCAACCTGCCGGTCGGTAACTTCTTTGGTGATTCTCTCATTCAGATCTAGCCGCTTAGCTTCGGCTTCAGCTATATCGACCTGGAGCCTAAGCTTGGTTCCCTCAGCTAGTCCCTCAATAGATGCAATCTCTCTCAAGACTTGAAGGCGCTTTTCTGTTGCCTGAAGTTCTGCCTCGAAATTGATTACTTTGTTGTTTCCCGCTCTAGCTTTGGCTATCTTTTCCTCAGCTTCAACCAAAGTTAGCTTTTGCTTGATTTGCTCATCAATGGCGGCTATCTCTTTCTTAGCTAGGTCGGCTCTCTCTTTAGCTACCGATGCCTGAAGCTTGAATAATCTAGTTTCTAGTTCGATTCGCTGTGAGCTACCTGCTTTAGTATCAGCAAGTTGGCGGTTAATCTCTTCAGATTCTTTTTTAGCTGAGTCAATCTTTATCTGAGCAACCTGTCGAGCGATTTCAAGTTCTGACTTACCACTAGCCTCAATCCGAGCAATGTCACGTTCTCGTTCACTGGCGATCGCATCCAGTTTGGCTTTATTAATCTGGATGATCCTATCCGCTGCGGAAGCCTCAGTATCGAGAATCAGCTTGGCAATCTCAGCTTCAAGTTTGACTCTGGCTTCACCCTGAAGAGATTGATCCTGTAGGAGTTTCTCCATCTCAGCCCTTTTGTCTGCATTCAGCTTAGCCTCAATAGCAGCGCTCCGTTCGATAGCCTCAACATCGCTGATCTGACCCTTAGCCTTGAGAATATCAATCTCTTTTAACTCCGTGTTAGCTTTTGCTTCAAGTAGGCTGATGGATTTTTTAAGTTCATCATTTAATCGTTTCTCAGCATCAGCTTGCTCCTCTACCGCTGCTGTAGTTGTAATGCTCGATTTAGTGGATAGCCCCCTAGCTTCAGCTATCTTGCTAAGGGATGCTATTTGTTGATCTAATAGCTTCTTCTCTCGTTCAATTTCAGCGACATCTTCAGGGTTAGTAAATCGAGTCTTATTAAGAGCGTCCTTAGCGGCTGTCAAGGTTGCTAATCCCTCTCTGAGGCTCTCTAGATCAGCCGTCTGGAAATCAATCAGGGCTAAGGCATTTCTTTTCTCTGCTGACTTAGCTAGGGCATTATCCAATTCAATCTTGATTTTGTTAGCAGCAGCTTCAGCCCTAGTCACTAGCTTCCCCTCATCAACAAAATCACCAAGACCGAACGGGATCAACTGTTTGGCGGCATCCTTAAAAACTTGGGGAACTAGGGGGACACTATCAATTAAGTTATTTATACCTTTGATGATATCACGCAGAAAGACAATAGCATTATCGCTTAGCTTCCCTAGCGGGCTAATACTATCTTCAATAGCTTCCTTAGTACGCTCGATAGCAAAAGCAGTAGCATTGAACTGTTCCTCAGCACCACCTGATTGAGATTGAGCATCAAGAAACCTTTGGTACTGTTCCTCTAATGCCCTTACACCTGCCTCAGTTGTACTAGCTGCATTGTTTATAGCTTGGAAAGTGTTTACCGTTTCAGATGCAACAATGGATGCAGCGGCAAATACACCTAGCGATGCAGCTATACTGGTACTCGATACCCCGATAGCTTTCAGAGCCTCATTGAATGCCAGTAATGAAGCGCGTCCGGCAATCAAGCTAGTTGTTAGTCCACCAGCCGATATCAAAATGAGGGATAATCCACCAGTGAATTGCTTAAGGCTATCGGGAGCATCCTTAAAGGCTTTTAGCGCGGCAGATACGGCTTCAATCAGTGGCTCTAACGTGTTGACTACGCCTGTTCCTAAATCAACAAATGCTTCATTTATCAGGTTAAGCAGGCGCTTTTGTTTTTCTGCGTCTGACTCGCTAACTAACTCGAACTGAGCCTCTAAAATACCTTTTTGAGCGGCAACCTCAGCTTCACGAGCAAACCGGTTTAGAGCATCTGCATTGCTTATCAGAACGTTAGCAATGTTTAGTGAGTCTACGTCGGTAAAGATTTGGCTGACGATGTTCGGATTGTTTTTGGCTACCTCTACGATTCGCTCCAGAACCTTACCGTATCCCTCAGTAGCTAAAGCTTGGGAACCGATAGCGATACCGTTAGCCTCAGCAGCTCTTGCAGCCGCATCAGTAGGTCTAATCAGGTTGACTAGCAACTGGCGGAACCCTCTGATGGACGTAGTAGCGGCGATACCTCTACTTGTGGATAAAGCGATCGCGGCATTCATCTCAGCCAGAGACACGTTAGCGGCTTTAGCTGTGGGGGCTAGGATACCGATGGACTGAGCATACTCGTCTACCGTGATCTTACCAAGATTCTGGACAGTGATAGCTTGACTCAGGATATCGTTCGCTTTCTCCGTGACGGTAGCAGCTTCCCCGTAGCTATCCCCGTACACGTTCAGAACCGTAGTAACAGCATCAGCCACAGTCTTGAGGTCGGAGAACCCGCCTACAGCAGCTTTCTGGCTAACTTCTAGAATGCCCGTTACGTCAGCTAGGTTCTGATAACCTGACGATAGAACCTCATAGCCTGCATTTAGGGCTTCGGTTTCAGTTACACCGTTTTTTAGAGCAGCGGTTAGCTCCCTGAATGCCTTTTTCTGTTCGTTGATAGTGCCAGTTGTCTCGTTGGCAATCGTATTAAACTTGTTTAGAGCAGCATCGTACTCTCTAGCAGCTTCAGCCGCCTTGAAAGTAATAGCTCCCAAAGCTGCTGATGCTAATCCAGCTTGGACTGCTATGCCTTGTAAGCCCTTACTAACATCTTTATCACCATCAAGGGAAACGATGATGCTGTAAAAAGTTTTTGCTGACACTTTTATGAATTTCTAAAAATAGAACTCACTGTTTAGGCACGGACAAACTACCTCTGAGTTCTGTCTAGCTAGGTAACGTGTAAATAACAAAAGAGCCACTACCAGGAACAAGACGCACCAGTTAATCTCTTTTCTATTAAAAAACACAGTATTACCGACCTGATAGTAGCTATTTGTAGGCAAGTTTCTTATGCTGACTGAATTACAAAAATCCCGTATCCGATACCACTTAGGCATTACCTACCGGACTGCTTATGAAGAGATTGAAGCTAACTTCAAGCTGATGCTCGATAACATTGACCCCGACAGGGAACTAGCTATTGTGGGAGACCAAACCATCAGGGACTACTCGTTTCTAGGTCAGCCACTATGTCAGGTTGGTTCCATCTTGTACAAAGTGGAAAAGGCGTTTGCTAACCTGAGTCCCGACGTGATTGATACTACGCTGTTTGTTGAAGCTACTGAAGAAATCACGCTGAATCCTAACGAGATGAAGAAACGTCAACGGTTCTATGAGATGATGGTAGATCAACTGCGTAGTTGTTTTGATCTGCCCGATGCGCCCCCAGTCTCTTACTTCGGGCATTAACCTGATGGCTATTTACAGACAGGCGCTATAATGTTAAATTCCCCTAAACTAACAACTTCTGAGTACATCGAGGTTAACCCCCAGATTGGTACTATTCCTGAAACGGTTGTCCCCGCTGTTTTGGAAACGACCATACTAGGGGCTGTAATTTTTTACACAGTAAATTTTATTGTACGTCCCTTGTTAATTGATGACCGTAGAAGGTGGTTCGCTGTCATTGAGAAACTGACAGACAGTATCGACAAACTAGCCGATAAATTCGATCAACTAGAGAGGAGAATTGCCCGCTTGGAAGACCGCCTAAAGTGAGTACAGGGCATCACAAAACTCTTCTTGACTGGCACTTTCAAGGTACAATCTCCTACACTCGGAACCCGTGAGTAGTAGGTGGTAGCCAAAGAACCATAACAGCACCCTATCCGTCAGGGTCGGATTTTCGATTACCACTAGGATCGCTAAACCCTTAACTACCTTAAGCATTACCCAATCCCCAGGTTTCAGTTCTCCTGACTGTGTAGCCTCAAAGATGGGCTGAAAGAAACAAATACTCATAAACTAGTGCTACTATCATATAGTAGTATTATACGGGAGTATAAGACAATGCCGAGTAAAGACAAGACTATTAAAGCTACTGAAAACCTAGTGGCGAAGGTTCTGTCTGTCGCAACTTTCAACAGTGACGGTACTGAGTTTTACGCCAAGTACCGGGTCGGTAGGGTTCAGCGACGGATATGCACCGAGGTTCTTTCAGAGTACACCCAGGTGATGGTCGATGGAAAGGTTTGGTGGGTTAGAGCGTATCCACAATGGTCGGAATCCATGCCCGTGCATTTTTGCGGTACATCAAGGCTGGACTAATCTAGTTGTAGAGAAATTCCCCCTACCGGTTTCCCAGTAGGGGGTTCCCTCTAGCGGGCGATCCGGGGCATCAGGTGCTTCTTAAATTCCTCTGGGGTGAGGAGAATTTCGGTGTCGAACCCCTCTACCTG
>Ga0308417_1001595_pt1 | contig 15479 bp, 17 predicted proteins | sample HotsprSampleOS65_FD_203528 | JGI IMG/M metagenome (GOLD analysis project Ga0308417, IMG submission 203528) | Hot spring phototrophic mat microbial communities from Octopus Spring, Yellowstone National Park, Wyoming, United States - 20090730_OS65 ... | reverse complement strand
CTTCATCATGAATGACGTTCAAGAACGCTTCCGTACCATTTCAACCACATCGGCTCACGGTAGAGCACTGAAACATCATCTGTTCAGCAATGGACACCGCGCCGCCGAACATTTCAACCACATCGGCTCACGGTAGAGCACTGAAACGATCCGGTTCTTTGGCGACGAGGACTACCGGGCGCAATTTCAACCACATCGGCTCACGGTAGAGCACTGAAACTGCACGACGCCCCCAGCGTGCTGCTGGGGGCGTCGATTTCAACCACATCGGCTCACGGTAGAGCACTGAAACGCGCGGCGCGTCGGAGTCGGGCCGCGCGCGGTGCAGATTTCAACCACATCGGCTCACGGTAGAGCACTGAAACCGGCGAGGCGCGGGCGGAGCCACTCGCGCTCCGCCGCATTTCAACCACATCGGCTCACGGTAGAGCACTGAAACAGGATGGTGCCGGCGGGGAGATCCTGCAACTCAGGATTTCAACCACATCGGCTCACGGTAGAGCACTGAAACAGACACGGAGCGTGGACCAGGGTCGCGCCGCGATCGATTTCAACCACATCGGCTCACGGTAGAGCACTGAAACGGTCTACCTCCACCGCGGCGTGGAACTGCCCGACGCCATTTCAACCACATCGGCTCACGGTAGAGCACTGAAACAGGCGCTGCTGGGGCACCAGCAGGTGGTGCTCTGGGATTTCAACCACATCGGCTCACGGTAGAGCACTGAAACAGTCGAGCTCGTCCTCCACGCGGCGGCGCCGGAGGATTTCAACCACATCGGCTCACGGTAGAGCACTGAAACACACCCACCGCCTCCGGCGGCGGCGGGGGTGGCGGCATTTCAACCACATCGGCTCACGGTAGAGCACTGAAACGCGCGGTGCTCCGCGCGCTGGGCCGCGGCTAATCGATTTCAACCACATCGGCTCACGGTAGAGCACTGAAACGGTGAGGAGCCGGGGGGCGGCGGTGGTGGCGAGCGATTTCAACCACATCGGCTCACGGTAGAGCACTGAAACGTTCTCCCGACGCCCCCAGCGCTGCTGGGGGCGTCGATTTCAACCACATCGGCTCACGGTAGAGCACTGAAACATGACGCCGAGATGCGCGAGCTCTGGTGTGAGAGCAATTTCAACCACATCGGCTCACGGTAGAGCACTGAAACTTCCTGGCCGCGTCGGACGCCGCGGAGTACGCCAGCGATTTCAACCACATCGGCTCACGGTAGAGCACTGAAACGCATCGTGCGGGTCGGAGGGTTGATCTACGTGATCGATTTCAACCACATCGGCTCACGGTAGAGCACTGAAACGCGCGTAGGGGTTATACCAACTGAGGCGGACGTACAATTTCAACCACATCGGCTCACGGTAGAGCACTGAAACGGTCGCCGAGCTCGTCGCGTATGTCTGATGCGATGCATTTCAACCACATCGGCTCACGGTAGAGCACTGAAACGATGGGACACAAAAAGATCGCACATCTGTGCAAGAATTTCAACCACATCGGCTCACGGTAGAGCACTGAAACGTTTGCTCAGCTCCGCCAGGTCCGCCGCCCCCGCGATTTCAACCACATCGGCTCACGGTAGAGCACTGAAACGCTCCTCCCCTGCCGCCTCCTCCACCACCCGGCTCCATTTCAACCACATCGGCTCACGGTAGAGCACTGAAACGCGCACGGCGCTCGCGGAGGGCATCCGCGGCGCTGGGATTTCAACCACATCGGCTCACGGTAGAGCACTGAAACAGTGTTTCCATGAGGAAGCGCAGATAGGTGGTCGCGATTTCAACCACATCGGCTCACGGTAGAGCACTGAAACCCGCATCGCCCGCGCGGTGCTCCGCGCGCTCGGTCGATTTCAACCACATCGGCTCACGGTAGAGCACTGAAACTTACTCGAGCGTCCATCGCTCCTCCTCCTCCCCAGATTTCAACCACATCGGCTCACGGTAGAGCACTGAAACTTCGATAACGATTTGTATTCCCTGGTTCGCCGTTGCGATTTCAACCACATCGGCTCACGGTAGAGCACTGAAACGCTCTTGCTCATGAGTCACGTGTCGCAGGAGCGCACATTTCAACCACATCGGCTCACGGTAGAGCACTGAAACGACGCCCCCGGCTACGGCTGGGGGTGTCGTGCGTCTATTTCAACCACATCGGCTCACGGTAGAGCACTGAAACTTGGCTGGGCCTTGCTTGCGCCGCGTCACCGCGACATTTCAACCACATCGGCTCACGGTAGAGCACTGAAACAGCTCAGCTCATCCTCCGCGCGGCGCCGCCGGAGGGGATTTCAACCACATCGGCTCACGGTAGAGCACTGAAACGCCAGCGTTTTTCGCGGCGGTGATGGGGATTCTGCATTTCAACCACATCGGCTCACGGTAGAGCACTGAAACTGGCGCTGGCGCAGCATCTGATCGAGCGCCACGGGTTATTTCAACCACATCGGCTCACGGTAGAGCACTGAAACGGTCTTCATCAAGGGCGTCGCCGCGCGCGACGCGCATTTCAACCACATCGGCTCACGGTAGAGCACTGAAACATACCACTCGATGCGCGGGTAGCGGTGGTGCACGTCAATTTCAACCACATCGGCTCACGGTAGAGCACTGAAACTCCGGCGTCACGTCGCACACCCACCACGCCCCGGTTTATTTCAACCACATCGGCTCACGGTAGAGCACTGAAACGGTGGCGCAGGGGCTGGGCTACGCCGCGGCGGGGGCATTTCAACCACATCGGCTCACGGTAGAGCACTGAAACGCTGGTGGCGGGACTGGTCGGGTGCGCTCGGCCTGACATTTCAACCACATCGGCTCACGGTAGAGCACTGAAACGGACTGGTCTCCGGTTGGGGGTATCGGCCAGGTCGTGATTTCAACCACATCGGCTCACGGTAGAGCACTGAAACTCTGGCCCAGTCACCCTGCCCGCAGTCCTCTTCAACATTTCAACCACATCGGCTCACGGTAGAGCACTGAAACAGGATGTCACCGATAGCGGGAGCCGTGAACCCCATAATTTCAACCACATCGGCTCACGGTAGAGCACTGAAACGCGCGGATCTGCGCGTGGTCGCGTGCGAGCACCCGGAATTTCAACCACATCGGCTCACGGTAGAGCACTGAAACGCCGTGCATGACGTGGCGCCGGTCAGCCTCCCACATGGATTTCAACCACATCGGCTCACGGTAGAGCACTGAAACGCCGTTCACGCGATGGTATTCGGCGTAGGTGGGGGAATTTCAACCACATCGGCTCACGGTAGAGCACTGAAACCCACGCGCAAGGCCGGAAAGCGCGGCGGAGGTTCAATTTCAACCACATCGGCTCACGGTAGAGCACTGAAACAACTGGAGCAAATGCTGAGCGGGCAGCGGGTCGCAATTTCAACCACATCGGCTCACGGTAGAGCACTGAAACTGGAGTATCCGCCTGTGCGTCGCGTATGTGTACATACATTTCAACCACATCGGCTCACGGTAGAGCACTGAAACACCACCAACGCTCGGCGTCGGCCTCGACGTCGGCCATTTCAACCACATCGGCTCACGGTAGAGCACTGAAACCGGCGGGATCGGCCCACATCCGGTAGACCTCCCGAATTTCAACCACATCGGCTCACGGTAGAGCACTGAAACTGTTGCCAATGGAGCGCAAATATGACACCTGCGCTTTGGATTTCAACCACATCGGCTCACGGTAGAGCACTGAAACAGGTCGGCTCGAACCGGAACGTTTGGCTCGTCGGCTATTTCAACCACATCGGCTCACGGTAGAGCACTGAAACGACTCCAATCCGTTGGTCGGATCGTTGGACAAACATTTCAACCACATCGGCTCACGGTAGAGCACTGAAACATCCCAAAATGGATCTCCTAACTCGCTGGCATGAGACTATTTCAACCACATCGGCTCACGGTAGAGCACTGAAACGTTTTTCTTCGCCGTCTAAGGATTCTTCGATCTTCATTTCAACCACATCGGCTCACGGTAGAGCACTGAAACTCTCCCGAACTGAGATGATTCGTCGCTCATGGGACAATTTCAACCACATCGGCTCACGGTAGAGCACTGAAACCTTCGGGCGTGGCCTCTTCGGGCGACTTGGGCTGAATTTCAACCACATCGGCTCACGGTAGAGCACTGAAACGCGACATCAAGATCGGCGAGAGCTGGCGGTACGTCATTTCAACCACATCGGCTCACGGTAGAGCACTGAAACCCACGAGGCCACCCCCCGCACCTCCCCAGGACCTGCATTTCAACCACATCGGCTCACGGTAGAGCACTGAAACAGACACGCAGCGTGGACCAGGGTCGCGCGGCGATGATTTCAACCACATCGGCTCACGGTAGAGCACTGAAACACGTATGTCACCGGGTGCCCGGGCTAGAGCCAATCCTGATTTCAACCACATCGGCTCACGGTAGAGCACTGAAACGTCGAAGGGGGATACCGTGGAGGCCGCGGGCCGTCTATTTCAACCACATCGGCTCACGGTAGAGCACTGAAACAGCCGACAAGCTCCAGGACGCGACGGTACGTGGACAATTTCAACCACATCGGCTCACGGTAGAGCACTGAAACGCGTCGTAGCGTCGCATATGATCCCGGCGGGGGAGGATTTCAACCACATCGGCTCACGGTAGAGCACTGAAACCTCTCTGGCTCTCTCATGCCGGCAGGTTGTTTGCTATTTCAACCACATCGGCTCACGGTAGAGCACTGAAACGCGCTAGCTCCCTACCACAGATCTGCCGCCATCTCGTATTTCAACCACATCGGCTCACGGTAGAGCACTGAAACCGACGCGCCGACGCCGGAGCGGGAGGCGGTAGTGTATTTCAACCACATCGGCTCACGGTAGAGCACTGAAACGAGATGCGCTACGATGACACCGGCGCGGAGGAGGAATTTCAACCACATCGGCTCACGGTAGAGCACTGAAACGCGCCGTACTGCGCGCCCTGGGCCGCGGCTAATCGGATTTCAACCACATCGGCTCACGGTAGAGCACTGAAACGATACCGACGCGCCGCGCCGCCGGTGGCGCGTGCTATTTCAACCACATCGGCTCACGGTAGAGCACTGAAACCACCACACCCGGCCGACTCCAGGTCGCCCCGCCCAATTTCAACCACATCGGCTCACGGTAGAGCACTGAAACCCGGCACCGTCACGATGCGCCCCTCCCCCGCCGGGAATTTCAACCACATCGGCTCACGGTAGAGCACTGAAACGTCATCCACCGGGATGTAGCGCGTGTCGTACATCCCGTATTTCAACCACATCGGCTCACGGTAGAGCACTGAAACGGTCGACGTATGCCAGGGCGTGGTAGCTGGTGGGCATTTCAACCACATCGGCTCACGGTAGAGCACTGAAACTTGCAGCAGCAACCGGTGCGGCGGCAACGATTGCGATTTCAACCACATCGGCTCACGGTAGAGCACTGAAACACGTCTACATCCGCGATATCAGGATTGGGCCGATCAATTTCAACCACATCGGCTCACGGTAGAGCACTGAAACCGTCGGCATCGCCCTGGCCGCATTTGCGGCCAGGATGATTTCAACCACATCGGCTCACGGTAGAGCACTGAAACATACCACTCGATGCGCGGGTATCTGCGACGTACATATTTCAACCACATCGGCTCACGGTAGAGCACTGAAACACGAGGCGCTGACCTGGGAGCGCCAGGCCGCGGAATTTCAACCACATCGGCTCACGGTAGAGCACTGAAACCGTGGTGGGGCCGACGCCGCACACGTGGTGGGTGAATTTCAACCACATCGGCTCACGGTAGAGCACTGAAACTCTGCTCTGCTTGCGCGATCTTGAACATGCTCTCGGCATTTCAACCACATCGGCTCACGGTAGAGCACTGAAACACGCTCGTCGGCCTGGGCCTCAGCATCGGGCTGGTCAGATTTCAACCACATCGGCTCACGGTAGAGCACTGAAACTGCTATACTGCACGTGTGGTCAGTACTAGCACTGGAGGATTTCAACCACATCGGCTCACGGTAGAGCACTGAAACAAGGCGCCGCAGCGCGGCGTCAAGCTCAGCACTGCATTTCAACCACATCGGCTCACGGTAGAGCACTGAAACACAGCACCTGCGGCGCCCAGCTTAGTTCGTCCTCGATTTCAACCACATCGGCTCACGGTAGAGCACTGAAACCCGCATCGCCCGCGCGGTGCTCCGCGCGCTCGGTCGATTTCAACCACATCGGCTCACGGTAGAGCACTGAAACAGCCTGCGTGGGAGCGCAGGCACAAGACCCGCCAGCATTTCAACCACATCGGCTCACGGTAGAGCACTGAAACCTCCCGTCGCGCGCCCAGCAGCACTGGCCCGAACAAATTTCAACCACATCGGCTCACGGTAGAGCACTGAAACCGTGTGGCACTTCGGGGACGCGCCAGCACCCGCCAAATTTCAACCACATCGGCTCACGGTAGAGCACTGAAACGATCTCGTATGAGCCCTGGAGCCTCCGGCTCTGCAATTTCAACCACATCGGCTCACGGTAGAGCACTGAAACGCGCGCAATCCGAGACCACATAGGCACCTCCTAGAATTTCAACCACATCGGCTCACGGTAGAGCACTGAAACGCGGCCTGGAGATCCCCGACGCCGGCCAGCTCCTGGATTTCAACCACATCGGCTCACGGTAGAGCACTGAAACCAGTGTCCATCGCCACCCCTCCTCGTCGCGGGGGCATTTCAACCACATCGGCTCACGGTAGAGCACTGAAACCCGCGAGCCAGGTGAGCCCGCGAAGCGCGCGGGGCATTTCAACCACATCGGCTCACGGTAGAGCACTGAAACAAACAGACCTGGGTGCCGTATATCACCAGCACATCATTTCAACCACATCGGCTCACGGTAGAGCACTGAAACGTCGCTCTAGCACCACCTCAAGCTCGCGCAGCGCGCAGATTTCAACCACATCGGCTCACGGTAGAGCACTGAAACCGTTCGGCGGCGCCAGCCTGGGGGAGGGCCTGCGCATTTCAACCACATCGGCTCACGGTAGAGCACTGAAACGCCGTTGACGTGGTGGTTGTTTGCCACCAAGGTTACGATTTCAACCACATCGGCTCACGGTAGAGCACTGAAACAGCTCAGTTCGTCCTCCGCGCGCCGGCGCCGGAGCGGATTTCAACCACATCGGCTCACGGTAGAGCACTGAAACCTGCTACGTCGAGTGGATCTCGTGGCGCACCGCCGTATTTCAACCACATCGGCTCACGGTAGAGCACTGAAACGCGCCCAGACCGGCACGCCGCTGCCGCCGCCGGCGATTTCAACCACATCGGCTCACGGTAGAGCACTGAAACTTGGAGGGAGGCGGCGCGTCCCCGAAATGCCACACGATTTCAACCACATCGGCTCACGGTAGAGCACTGAAACCTGGGAGGTCCAGGTGATCGAGGTGGATGAGGCCGTGATTTCAACCACATCGGCTCACGGTAGAGCACTGAAACTAACAATCGAGCGGTCGGACTCACGCGCGCGCGCGATTTCAACCACATCGGCTCACGGTAGAGCACTGAAACAGGATGCGGAAATGCGCGAACTGTGGCCAGAGCAATTTCAACCACATCGGCTCACGGTAGAGCACTGAAACAGGCACCGCGGTCGTGCCGGAGACAAAAATCGCGAATTTCAACCACATCGGCTCACGGTAGAGCACTGAAACGCCTTATCGTGCTATACTGCGCGTGTGGTCAGTAGTAATTTCAACCACATCGGCTCACGGTAGAGCACTGAAACGTGTACAGGACGAACTCACCCGGCCCAAGGGCACGCATTTCAACCACATCGGCTCACGGTAGAGCACTGAAACATCCCGCATGGTCAACAGAATCCTGGCGGTGGGATCGATTTCAACCACATCGGCTCACGGTAGAGCACTGAAACATCTTCTGAGCGCACTCCAGGCAGCGGATGTGCGCATATTTCAACCACATCGGCTCACGGTAGAGCACTGAAACACATACAAGCCCGCGCCTTCCGTGCCCGCGGCGCTGGATTTCAACCACATCGGCTCACGGTAGAGCACTGAAACCACCTGGCTCGCGGAGGCGCACGAGCTGCTCCCCAATTTCAACCACATCGGCTCACGGTAGAGCACTGAAACGCGCCGGCAACCGCCAGAAGGGCGCGGTCAAACGCACATTTCAACCACATCGGCTCACGGTAGAGCACTGAAACGCGATGCGCGGTGCGGCGAGGGTGCCCAGGAGCGCCATTTCAACCACATCGGCTCACGGTAGAGCACTGAAACTCTGGTCGTGTTCGTCGCCACCATCACGCAGGTCGATTTCAACCACATCGGCTCACGGTAGAGCACTGAAACGTTCGATGGCGTACTGGATGAGTGCCGCGCGTACAATTTCAACCACATCGGCTCACGGTAGAGCACTGAAACCTGGGCCAACAATCAGATGTCGGTTGGGGTAGTGATTTCAACCACATCGGCTCACGGTAGAGCACTGAAACACTCGAGCAGCATGCCACCACCACGGCAACCGCCAATTTCAACCACATCGGCTCACGGTAGAGCACTGAAACGTTTGCACCGACATAGCCAGTCGCGCAATGGATAACATTTCAACCACATCGGCTCACGGTAGAGCACTGAAACCACTGCCTGCGCCCACGCGCGGCGGGCGTCATTGCGGGCATTTCAACCACATCGGCTCACGGTAGAGCACTGAAACGCGCCAGTTGCTCTGGTCGCGCGGGCTGCGGGCCCGGATTTCAACCACATCGGCTCACGGTAGAGCACTGAAACGAGTACTGGTGCGGGCACATATGTGCCCGAGTACTATTTCAACCACATCGGCTCACGGTAGAGCACTGAAACACGGCATTGCATCGCACTGCGTCATCTACGGCATGATTTCAACCACATCGGCTCACGGTAGAGCACTGAAACGGAAACATGCGCACCTGCTCGATCGTGAACCCACTCGATTTCAACCACATCGGCTCACGGTAGAGCACTGAAACACTGGTTTGAACCCCACTCGCCGCCGCGCATTGCTCCATTTCAACCACATCGGCTCACGGTAGAGCACTGAAACGACGCCACCTTTCGGCTCGCCGGGGTGACCGGCAAAATTTCAACCACATCGGCTCACGGTAGAGCACTGAAACGCGATGACCATCGGCGTGGTCGGCGACCGACCCGGCATTTCAACCACATCGGCTCACGGTAGAGCACTGAAACCCTCTGCCATCTCGACAAATGCCGCGTCCTTTTCCATTTCAACCACATCGGCTCACGGTAGAGCACTGAAACGGTCGCTGCCGCCGCGCTGGGCGGGGAGGCCAGCGCATTTCAACCACATCGGCTCACGGTAGAGCACTGAAACGGCTTCTCGCCGGGAGGCGGCGGGCTGGGCGGACGCGATTTCAACCACATCGGCTCACGGTAGAGCACTGAAACCCGTTGGTCGGTTTGCGGCGGGTGACGGCCACCTCAATTTCAACCACATCGGCTCACGGTAGAGCACTGAAACCGAGGGGTGCCCCGCCCGGCGCCGCCGCGCCCCCGCATTTCAACCACATCGGCTCACGGTAGAGCACTGAAACCGGTTTCAGTAAGAAAGGGGTAGCACAATGCGGGTACTGATTTCAACCACATCGGCTCACGGTAGAGCACTGAAACATGCGACAGATGCGTGAAACGGGTACCACAAGGTGATTTCAACCACATCGGCTCACGGTAGAGCACTGAAACTTAAATGCTCTACTATATCTGGCAAGGCGCTTTCAATTTCAACCACATCGGCTCACGGTAGAGCACTGAAACTTGACGGTTTGTGGGATTTGTGCGGGTACACTGAAGCATTTCAACCACATCGGCTCACGGTAGAGCACTGAAACGAATGGGTGGGGTGACGCCTACCCGTCTATGTATGTATTTCAACCACATCGGCTCACGGTAGAGCACTGAAACTTCAACGGTATTGGTCGTAGCGGTGTAGGGCTTGTATTTCAACCACATCGGCTCACGGTAGAGCACTGAAACTGTTGATTTTGACATTTCTAGCTACGTACAATCCCATTTCAACCACATCGGCTCACGGTAGAGCACTGAAACCAACACCGTTATCTCGCAAATCTACCCGATACGCCAATTTCAACCACATCGGCTCACGGTAGAGCACTGAAACATACTCCGTTGTCACTCTGGCGATAATACAGATTTATTTCAACCACATCGGCTCACGGTAGAGCACTGAAACGCGTTCGCCCGATAAGGCATTCAAGCTGGGCGTAGATTTCAACCACATCGGCTCACGGTAGAGCACTGAAACGTGGGCTAAGCTACCCGCGTTAATACACGATACGCGGATTTCAACCACATCGGCTCACGGTAGAGCACTGAAACATAGGTAATCGTCTCCCGGGCTGGGGGCGCGTTGTATTTCAACCACATCGGCTCACGGTAGAGCACTGAAACGCTGTGCGGCTTGTCGCCGCAGAATGAGTTCCACGATTTCAACCACATCGGCTCACGGTAGAGCACTGAAACATAGGTAATCGTCTCCCGGGCTGGGGGCGCGTTGTATTATTTCAACCACATCGGCTCACGGTAGAGCACTGAAACGGTAGGCATGGTCTGGGTGCCATCGCACCACAGCGCATTTCAACCACATCGGCTCACGGTAGAGCACTGAAACAGGTTCGCACCGCCGAACGCGGCGCTGACGGCGTCATTTCAACCACATCGGCTCACGGTAGAGCACTGAAACACCAACCATTGCGCGCGCAACCGTTGCGGCGGCAAATTTCAACCACATCGGCTCACGGTAGAGCACTGAAACTGCTCCTCTCCATCAACCTGGGCCTCACCCTCGCTATTTCAACCACATCGGCTCACGGTAGAGCACTGAAACTCACGATGCGGCCCTCGCCGGCGGGGATGAGGTGCGACATTTCAACCACATCGGCTCACGGTAGAGCACTGAAACGAATCCATAGGATTCGGTAGGCCAACAAGTTGTAGAAGATTTCAACCACATCGGCTCACGGTAGAGCACTGAAACGCAGACGTGGTGGGTTGCTGCGCGAGACAGCGGCGATTTCAACCACATCGGCTCACGGTAGAGCACTGAAACGCTCATCGTGACCGGGGTCGGGGTGGTCCTGACCGCATTTCAACCACATCGGCTCACGGTAGAGCACTGAAACGACGGAGGGCGGCGTTACGTATGCCCAGGGCGGCGATTTCAACCACATCGGCTCACGGTAGAGCACTGAAACTCCTCGACCCGATGGGGGGTCGTTTTGTGCTATGCATTTCAACCACATCGGCTCACGGTAGAGCACTGAAACGCGCACATATTGGCAATGGTATGAACGCCATCGAACATTTCAACCACATCGGCTCACGGTAGAGCACTGAAACGCCAAGCGCTTTCGGCCAGGATTCGCCAAGCGCATAGATTTCAACCACATCGGCTCACGGTAGAGCACTGAAACGCTTTGCGTTGTGCGGCCCGCTCGGCCTGTTTTTCATTTCAACCACATCGGCTCACGGTAGAGCACTGAAACTCATTTGTTTCACGTACTGGCGGGATTTTGGTGCGAATTTCAACCACATCGGCTCACGGTAGAGCACTGAAACGGAGATCACCGTCGTTGGTTCCTCCCCGCGCGCCGCGGAGATTTCAACCACATCGGCTCACGGTAGAGCACTGAAACAGAGCCGCAGCAGGGCGTGGCGGCGGGCGTGCTGCGGATTTCAACCACATCGGCTCACGGTAGAGCACTGAAACGGGCACGTGTGCTTCGGGCTGCGGGACGAGGAGGGGATTTCAACCACATCGGCTCACGGTAGAGCACTGAAACTTCTGGGGGGCGGGCGCGTCGCCGAAGTGCCACACATTTCAACCACATCGGCTCACGGTAGAGCACTGAAACTGAGCGGGATGGAGGAGTGGTGACCGCGATGCTGGCCATTTCAACCACATCGGCTCACGGTAGAGCACTGAAACGTTCCGCCTGCGGGCGGACGGGGGGATGGTGTCGCCCGATTTCAACCACATCGGCTCACGGTAGAGCACTGAAACTTCGTAGGCTTCGAACGCGAATGCGCCAAGGTAGCCATTTCAACCACATCGGCTCACGGTAGAGCACTGAAACCAGCGAACGGGTGTTACGCAACCTGTTCGGTCCGAATTTCAACCACATCGGCTCACGGTAGAGCACTGAAACACGCAACTTCGTCAACCAGCAAGGCACAACCCTGCTATTTCAACCACATCGGCTCACGGTAGAGCACTGAAACCGCCAGTGCGTCTGCAAGCGCTCGCGCCAGCAATGGATTTCAACCACATCGGCTCACGGTAGAGCACTGAAACACGCTCCAGGCGCTACGCGCCCACGCGCGCGCACCATTTCAACCACATCGGCTCACGGTAGAGCACTGAAACGATCTCAGGCTCTCCTACTACAGCGTTGCCCGTGACAATTTCAACCACATCGGCTCACGGTAGAGCACTGAAACAGTCAGGGGTAACGACAGAGGGAACGCCCCAGCCGTATTTCAACCACATCGGCTCACGGTAGAGCACTGAAACTCGAACTCATCATCCGATCTGAGATGTGCCACTCGCATTTCAACCACATCGGCTCACGGTAGAGCACTGAAACCTGTATCGCCGCGCTCACGCGGCTGCTCGCCGCGCGGCATTTCAACCACATCGGCTCACGGTAGAGCACTGAAACGGCGTCTCCGTCGAGGTGCTGGACGCTCTCCCTGAGATTTCAACCACATCGGCTCACGGTAGAGCACTGAAACAGACGCGCAGCGTGCTCCACGGACGCGCGGCGATCGATTTCAACCACATCGGCTCACGGTAGAGCACTGAAACTCCCCCACCGCTCTGGGCAGCGGCAGGGGAAGGCACAATTTCAACCACATCGGCTCACGGTAGAGCACTGAAACCTGACCTGGAACGCAAGGGCGTGCTGCCCGCGCCAGATTTCAACCACATCGGCTCACGGTAGAGCACTGAAACGTTCGATGGTGTTCATACCATTGCCGATATGTGCGATTTCAACCACATCGGCTCACGGTAGAGCACTGAAACCTTCGACGACATACCCCAACCGTTGGACCACATTACATTTCAACCACATCGGCTCACGGTAGAGCACTGAAACATCTTTGACGCTGTAGAACTTGTCACTCATTGTGGATTTCAACCACATCGGCTCACGGTAGAGCACTGAAACTGCGTTGTTGCGGGCGAGAGTGAGCTTTGCTTGGATGAATTTCAACCACATCGGCTCACGGTAGAGCACTGAAACCCGACGTGCCTCCGCGATCATTTGTTTCACGTATTGATTTCAACCACATCGGCTCACGGTAGAGCACTGAAACGGTCACGGTGCCAAGGGGTTGCAAGAGTTGTCCGGATTTCAACCACATCGGCTCACGGTAGAGCACTGAAACGTACCGGTCTTTGACTACAAAAAACTTCTCACTCATATTTCAACCACATCGGCTCACGGTAGAGCACTGAAACCTCGCCGGCGGCGGCGAGGAGCCGGGTGGTGGCGGTATTTCAACCACATCGGCTCACGGTAGAGCACTGAAACCAGCGTCCAATTCCCGTCGCGGTCCTTGTTCCAGGAATTTCAACCACATCGGCTCACGGTAGAGCACTGAAACTGCAGCTTCCACCGTGTCCCCCTTGGCTGGTGCCGGTATTTCAACCACATCGGCTCACGGTAGAGCACTGAAACTCGACGGGTGGGAGCTGGAGCGGCTCGGGGAGGCGATTTCAACCACATCGGCTCACGGTAGAGCACTGAAACGGAGATCACCGCCGTGCGGCCCACTGGGCGCCGCGATTTCAACCACATCGGCTCACGGTAGAGCACTGAAACTTCAGAAACACCTGGTTCATTGGCTTTCTCCCTTCAATTTCAACCACATCGGCTCACGGTAGAGCACTGAAACGGGACCATCCTGGGCGGCGCGACGTGGAGCAGGCCGATTTCAACCACATCGGCTCACGGTAGAGCACTGAAACAACAAGCTCCAAGACGCGGCGATACGTCGACACCAGATTTCAACCACATCGGCTCACGGTAGAGCACTGAAACGTTTTCCCCGAAGCGCAGGTCGCGGGCGACGCTGAATTTCAACCACATCGGCTCACGGTAGAGCACTGAAACGCCCCGCGGTCAGCGCGGCCTCAGCGGTCGCTCTCTATTTCAACCACATCGGCTCACGGTAGAGCACTGAAACAGCGCGGCGGTGGCGGGTGCTGTGCTTGCGGTGTCAATTTCAACCACATCGGCTCACGGTAGAGCACTGAAACCCCCGACGGCGCCTCGCTCCGGGGGCCGTTTCTGGATTTCAACCACATCGGCTCACGGTAGAGCACTGAAACCCCTTGGCGCGAGCCGCACCCCGATGGCCGCCCGCGATTTCAACCACATCGGCTCACGGTAGAGCACTGAAACTCGCGGAGGGCATCCGCGGCGCGGGCCAGCGCATCATTTCAACCACATCGGCTCACGGTAGAGCACTGAAACCCTACGAGAAGATGCGAGCGATAACAACCACGAGCATTTCAACCACATCGGCTCACGGTAGAGCACTGAAACACGCGCGCGCCCACGCTCCAGGCGCTACGCGCCCACATTTCAACCACATCGGCTCACGGTAGAGCACTGAAACGCCGTTTTCGTTCGAGCTTGAGTCCAACCTCACTCATTTCAACCACATCGGCTCACGGTAGAGCACTGAAACGCACGGGTGATCCTCGGGCCGTGGAGTCATTCCTCGATTTCAACCACATCGGCTCACGGTAGAGCACTGAAACTAGATCTTGAAGAGCAACCAGAGTGCCGCCAGGTAGAATTTCAACCACATCGGCTCACGGTAGAGCACTGAAACATTAGCGTCTCCACCGGCACGTCCGACGCGGATAAAAATTTCAACCACATCGGCTCACGGTAGAGCACTGAAACGCTTGACGCTTGCGCTCTATCTTGAGTGATATCTCATTTCAACCACATCGGCTCACGGTAGAGCACTGAAACGCTTGACGCGAAAGTCTGCCCTCACCGCCCGCGCCCAATTTCAACCACATCGGCTCACGGTAGAGCACTGAAACTGAGCAACTCTTGCTGCATGGCCCCCGCGTGTGCTTATTTCAACCACATCGGCTCACGGTAGAGCACTGAAACTCCGGGTGGCCAGCCGGATGTTGTCTTCCTCGACTGCATTTCAACCACATCGGCTCACGGTAGAGCACTGAAACGGCAAAGCTCGTCCTCGCACGAAGCGAGGCCCGAATTTCAACCACATCGGCTCACGGTAGAGCACTGAAACGGTCGGAGCGAATCTCGTTGCGCAAACACAGATTGGTATTTCAACCACATCGGCTCACGGTAGAGCACTGAAACACCGGAG